>Ga0307510_10002233_pt1 | contig 21893 bp, 10 predicted proteins | sample 12_EM_MG_FD_207224 | JGI IMG/M metagenome (GOLD analysis project Ga0307510, IMG submission 207224) | Populus trichocarpa ectomycorrhiza microbial communities from riparian zone in the Pacific Northwest, United States - 12_EM | ecosystem: Host-associated > Plants > Roots > Unclassified | place...
TTAAATGTTAAAATCATCTCTCCGACCAATAATTTCTTCTTCAAGGTCGTCTATGAAATTATAGTGGGAAGTGCCTTTCCTGCAATTCCATGATCATAAGTGGGTAATGTATAAATTGCTGCTGTTGTTAGAGTCAAGTAAAATATAAATTGATTTCTGCTTTTTTATATCATTTGAAAAAAAAGGGAAATAATTTTTTTTTATAATAAAAAGCAATCATTTTAATTTTCCCATTAGATATGTGTTGTGCTATTGTCTCCATTCAAAAAAAAAAAAAGGGGAAATTAACTATTTTTCTCTTTTAATTTATAAACTAGTATTAATAAAAAGAAATATTCTTTGGGATAAATGTATTCAGATATACCATTGTTTATGGTTTTTTTTAACAATAAGATTAAAGTAGTTAGACATACCATTGTTTTTTTTAAGTATTTAAAAACTTTCTTAATTATTTTTATTTTTTTATCTCTAGATAATAATCAAATATTGTCTTTATTTTTACAGTATTCACGAGTGGATGCCTTTTTATTTTATAAGAATTCACCCCTTGAATTTGGATTTAATTAAAAAACAATTCATGAAAACAATTTTATGAATACACATGTATTTATTCAAGGCTTGGATGATGTGAATTGAATCATATATTAGTAAAATAAAAACAATTTAAAAAGATATATTTAAAAAAATATATAGTTGTTTTTATTCTTAAAGTATTTTATTTCATGTACCGACCCAAACCTTAATCATGCCATAACAACTCTTCATTATTATTATTTTTTTCTATAAATAGCTGTCTTTATTCTTAAAGTATATTAATTATACAATAAATATTTTTTTTTCATATTATCATTTCAGTTCAAATTGATAAAAAAAAAAAACCCCTAACTAAACCTAAACCTAAACCTAATGGACTGACACAAGCACATTAGCACACCTTAAAAAATTAAAAATTAAAAAAAAGGAGGAAAAACACACAAAACAAAAACAAAAGAGAAAGAGAGAAAGAAAGCACTTTCTTTTGTGTATTGTATTGGAAGGCAGCTTGTTGTGTTATTGCCCACAAAAATGGATCTGTCTTCCCCACCTTCTCTCTCCACTGTCTGATCCTCGGCTCCTCTTCCTCATCTCCACCTTCAAAACGGCATCTTCTTTAATACCCAGGATTTTTTCTGGCTTAATTGGTATGTTTTCTTATTCTCTCTGTTTCTCTTTTTATTCAAAAATTGGCATCTTTTTTATTTAAGCGTGAAAAGATTGAGACTTTTTGGGTTTTTTTTGACATAGATTGTGTGTCTTGGCTCCCGGGGTTTCTTGGTTTTGGATCAAATTGTGATGGGTTGTCTTGGATCTTGTTAAAGTTTTGAGTTTTGCATCTGGGCTCTATTTTTTTTTATGTTCTTTGGGAGCTTGAATAATTTTTTTTTATGTTTATGGGTTTTGATTATATTTTAAAAGTTCTGTCTTGGGAATTTTGTTGGGAGGATTTGTTTGTTTTCGTTGTTAGATCTTAGATTGAAAGTTGTGGACTTTGTTTGAGCTATTGTAATTTTTTAGTTAGTTATGTCTTATGTAGATCAAAACACCTTTTTCAGGTTCCATTTTGCATGTCATTTTTTTTTAATGTTTTAATTTATTCATCTGGGGTGATTTGTGGCGAAAGTGTTTGACTTTGATGGCAAAAAACTTGTACAGAAAACTTGATTTACTGCTGTTTTGTGGGAATTTACAGAGCTCTTGTGTCTTTGTGTTCTATTGTGTTGGTGTTTGAGCATTTTGATTTTGAACTTTGTGCAGGAATTTCATTATAGAGCCTGACTTGATCTGTTGGTTGTGCTATGTATGGTCACCGGTCATTGATTTTTAAGCTGTGAATTGGATAAACTTTGGAGTCCAAGTTTTTTTTCGAGTACTAGCTTTCCTTTTGTGGGTTTTGGTTTAGTTCTGTTACTGCACGTTGTGGAGAATCAATGAATGTATTTTATATGTATTTTGATGCAACTAAATCTGTCTTCTGAGATTTTTAACCTTCTCCGTTCCAGCAGGTAATGTGTAATTGCATTGAAGTTCAAGAGTAAGACAGAATAATTTGTTCTTGTCTAACAAATGGGTTCTGTGGGCGTGGCACCTTCTTCGGGATTAAGAGAAGCTAGTGCCCATAATGCTGGTGTGGATAAGTTACCTGAGGAAATGAATGACATGAAAATTAGAGATGACAAAGTATGGCAATCAGCTCCTTGTCGTTGGTTTATGCCTCTTTTTGTTGTTTTTAGTGGATTTCGGATGCAGTCACTCACTCAGGTATGCTTTTCAGGAAATGGAGGCAACAGTGGTGGATGGTAATGGTACAGAGACAGGTCATATTATAGTAACAACAATTGGTGGTAGAAATGGCCAGCCAAAGCAGGTATAATTGTTGTCTTTTTTCTTCATATCTTCTAGCAAGTCAAAATCCCCTTGCAGTTTGAGGGGTAGTCCTCAGGATGTAACCTGATTTAAACAACTGGCACCATTTCCTCCCATTATTCACCTTGTTATTATCGAAGCCTCAACAGATACGATTAGGAGAATTCCATAATGGTTTCTCCATACATTGATATTTACTGTTATCCTCCAAGTGCCATGATTTTACCATAACTTCACCGCATAACCCATCCCATTCTAAGACATTCTTCTCCATTTCTAATTAAAGACAGTGAATCAGCTATTTGGTTTGTCTATCAGGGCATGTCCCATTCACTTTGTTGTATTATGCTTCTTTTATTCTTAGTTAATATGTTTTTCTTCCATTTAAACCATGCAGACTATAAGTTACATGGCTGAGCGTGTTGTTGGGCATGGTTCATTTGGGGTTGTTTTCCAGGTATGCTGTTTTAGACATTAGTGTTTTGCTGAATGTTCATCAATAGTGTAATGTTACTTCCTTTCCAGACTTTCTCACCAAGTGTTCATGTTTCCATTTTGCCTTTGCAATTTTGGCTTTAGGCAAAATGCTTAGAGACTGGTGAAACTGTTGCTATAAAGAAAGTTCTTCAAGATAAGAGGTATAAGAACCGTGAGCTGCAAACCATGCGTCTTCTTGACCATCCGAATGTTGTCTCTTTAAAGCATTGCTTCTTTTCGACAACTGAGAAGGATGAGCTTTACCTTAATCTGGTTCTTGAGTATGTCCCGGAAACTGTTCATCGTGTGATTAAACACTATAGCAAGTTGAATCAGAAGATGCCACTAATATATGTCAAACTTTATACGTATCAGGTATGGAGCTGATCAATTGAATTGGGTTTTACAATGGTCTTCTCTTAAGTTACAGTTTAGATGACCTAGTTCTTGTGGATCCATTTTCTTTCTTTCTATCTTTTTTTTGGCATTTTATATCCATTACTTTGTTATTTCTTTCTCCCAAGGCAGCTAGAGTTTTTACCTCAATGCACGGAACAGTATCTTCTTGGAGGTATTGTTTATCAGGAACATTGGTAAGATATTAATGTGTTGATTCTTGGCAGATATTTAGGGCATTGTCATACATCCACCGTGCAATTGGAGTTTGTCATCGTGATATTAAACCTCAAAACCTTTTGGTAAGAGTTCGTGTGCATTTTTTAGGCATATACCTGTATATGTTTAATTGTGATAAAAATATAGAAATATGTCTTCTCATAAGGGTCTCACTTCTCTGAAATTTAAAGCTCTGACAAAAAAAAAAAAAACTATAAATATTTGGTTGTAATTTGATTTGCACAAATGAAGTGGTTATCCTTTTTTATTGGAGGACACAATCTTTGTGTTGTTTACAAGGTCTCTTATTCCATGTCAGAATTTTTTTAAAAGTTATCTTCAATTTTTTTCTTGATGCAGGTGAATCCTCATACGCATCAGGTTAAATTGTGTGATTTTGGAAGTGCAAAAGTCTTGGTATGCTTTGCTCCTTGGTATTTTTGTCTCTTTGGTGTTTATGTTTGCTTTTATTTTTAGTGGGATGCTGTTTCTTCTGACAGGTAAAAGGGGAGCCAAATATATCTTATATCTGCTCTAGGTATTACAGAGCACCTGAACTTATATTTGGAGCAACTGAATACACGACAGCTATTGACATCTGGTCTGTTGGCTGTGTCCTTGCTGAGCTATTGCTTGGACAGGTAGGAAGCTTTTGTGGACAAGGTGTATTTGATTTGTTTTACATAAATGATCTCCACGACAAGCTTAATAAATGTATCGATTATGTCAGCCTCTTTTTCCTGGTGAGAGTGGAGTCGACCAGCTTGTGGAGATTATCAAGGTAAATTTAGTATCCTGAACACTGTCTAGGCATTATTAAGTTTAGCTTTTTACTCACATTAAAAGGCTTTGTCTACACTTTGGTAAAATGTGCGTTTCTGTTGGGACCTACTTTATCGTTGATTTATTTTAATTCATAAAATGCCATTATTTTCCAGGTTTTGGGTACTCCAACAAGGGAGGAAATTAAATGCATGAACCCGAATTATACAGAGTACAAATTCCCCCAGATTAAAGCTCATCCTTGGCACAAGGTATTAGCAATTCTAGATGAATGTTTCATGGTTTGTGTTATTGCATTCTTATGACTCTGACCACCCATGAACTCCTGTTGGTTTCACTTTTAGATTTTCCACAAGCGCATGCCTCCTGAAGCAGTTGATCTGGTTTCTAGATTACTGCAATACTCCCCTAACCTACGGTGCACTGCTGTGAGTATTTTTCTGGACTAGGTTATGGTTCCTTTGATTCTATAATTTTTGTGAATTCACCATAACCTTCTTTGAATGTCGTTGTTTCTTTCCCAAGAATTACATGTTGCTATTTGACTTTGAAGGCCTAACAGCTGCATTAAACTGTCATTTAAATATGGAGTTGGTTACTGTTTGATGTTAATCAATTACTCAATTTAGATGCTTTTACCTAATGTTTATTATAGAAACTGACCATGTTATGTGCTTATTGCAATCATGTCCTCTGGGCTTGTTTAATTCTTTGTTTGATTAAACTTTTTTTACTACTATTTACTTTGGTTGCAGCTGGATGCCTTGACACATCCCTTTTTTGATGAGCTCCGTGATCAAAACACCCGCCTGCCAAATGGGCGTTTCCTCCCACCGTTATTTAACTTCAAATCTCATGGTATGAAATTATTATAGAGGAAATCGTTTTCATGAACTGCAGTTTATTATCCATTAATCATGATGCTTACCATTTGTTGTTTCTACTGCTGCTGTTCAACTAGAATTGAAGGGAGTTTCAGTGGAGACACTGGTCAAATTGATACCCGAGCATGCAAGAAAGCAATGCCCCTTTCTCGGTTTATGATTTTATTGTGTAAGAAACCGAGCTGAGTGATGTCCCGAACTGGAAGCTATAATTGTTCTACCTTATCTATGATGTTTGGTTCTCTATGTATCTTTGTTGTATCCTATTATTCTATTATGTAAACGCAGATTTAGAGACATGCTACTTGATGTTTGCGCCCTAGCCTCCATGGGTGGTCTGATTTCCCGTGTACCTTGTTCCTGTATCACAGAATATTGTAATGTTCCTAAACAGCTAAAGATCAAATGTGATTTAGTGTTCCTGAATTGGGCCTGGCAGTTCAATTGGTTCTCTCGTCTGTCGTTGTAGCTCTCCCTCATTGTTTGTTGTGGTTTGCTCTTGAACATGGTTCCTGGGAATTGAATGCAAACTGTTCATCCATAACGCGTTTAGACCCGTATAACCAAAATTGCTGAGTAAAAACTTTGAATGGATTTAGAGTAAACCTTACTATCATCCGTATAACATGCTAGATTTTCATCTATTTTGAAGATGAATGTGAGATTGAAACTTAAACCAACCTTATAAATTGATTTTAATCTAGAAGATTAATGCTCAGTGGTGTTTTAAACTTCTTGTTTTTTGAAAAATATTTAACTAATTTTTTTTAATATAATTCTGTTGTATTAATGCTAAAAATAAAAAAAATTATAAAAACATCAGTAAGTTAAAATACACTGCACCGTATCATCAACGATATGTTTTTTTTTTGTTTGTTTTATTTTAAAAATATAAAAAATTGTTTTAAAATCATTTGGAGATAGATTTTATTGTTCTGAAATAAAAACTGAAAATAAAGAGGATATTTTTTTTATGTTTTCTGTTTTAAGAATATAAAAAATTATTTTAAAACATATTTATTTTATTTTGTTTCAGGTTTTTTAATTAAATATGCTTTTATTTTTTTATACATCAGACAATTTGTTTTTGTTCTGTACATATAATAAAAACCAAAAATGAAATAAGGTAAAAAAATCAACCAGATTTTACCTTACATATAAATATTCATTTTCCACTAGAGAACTGATTGATGATGACCCTTTTGGCTTCTTTAGCTCCTCCTCATCTCCTCTGTTGTTCATCTTTAATCATTCCTTATTGTAACTGTCATCCATTAATCACACTCTCTATACCTCCAAATCCTTCATGTTGGAGCAATCCATTCAAAGTTGATAAAAAGTCAGTTTCATCATCATCATCATCCATTTCTTTCAAAAAGTTCACACCTTTGACCTCAACCTTTTACCTTTTGAATCATAAGATAAACATACCATAGGTACCTACAAGTTGTAATCTTTTAATTTTAATCTTTTATCTATCTGGGTTTTCTTAGTTTTTTCATAATTCAATGAATTCAAGCACCAGATTAAGCTCCAAATTCTGACCTTTTTTATTTATTTATTTATTTTGTGGGTCTGTGTAGCTGGTTCTAAGGATCAAGAATTCTTGATTGCAGAAGTTGAGATTTGATGGCTTTTTTATTAGATGCATGGTTCCTTGTTACTGAAGTGAGGTTCATTTGAGACTTTTCAGATATAGGAGGTAATGGATCGATCCTTCTTTGATTACTAGTTTGATCAATGGATTTTTGAGGATGTGAAGTTTTAACAAAGATTTGTTTTTTCTTTTTGATTTGTGAGTGCAGGAATGCCTTGCTTCTGCTAAGGGAAGACAGAGAATTGTAAGCTCTAATCCATTTCTGTGTTTGGATTCTGACAAAATGAATGGAAGTAAAAAGGGGACTGTAAAAATTTGAATTTATGATCTTTCCTTTTCTGGGAATGGATAGGCTTAAACTATAAACTTAAATTCCAAAATAAGGTCTTTATCGAATTGAACAGACTAAGATGTGCAAAGGAGATGCATCAAATGTAGTTTATGAATTAAGATCTGATAGCTCTTTAATCCAGGGCATCGAGATTTAGAACAGTTTTTAAATTTTTGCAACTTTGGAAGTTGTCATTGTTCAAGTTTCTCCGTAATATTTTGCTGGTCTTCTGATTTTGAAAATTGTTGATCATGGCTAATAAAAGCGTATCCAGATCAAACTTTTGCCATATGGAGAGAACGAAGAGAACTGATGGGTTATTTGTTATTTATCACAGTTTTTGCTGATCATTAGGCGCAACTTGCTCAGTTGTTGACAAATCAAGATCTGTATTTGAACTACATGCGATGGCTGAAAGTAGGAATGCTAATGCAAAATCCTCAAATGGGAAGCCTTCAGGAGCTGTCAGTCCATATGCGATAGATTTGGATAACTTCACTAAGCGCTTGAACTTGTTATATTCACATTGGAAGGAACACCATAATGACCTATGGGGTGCTTCTGATGTTCTTGCCATAGCAACGCCTCCAGCTTCAGAGGATCTCCGGTATCTTAAGTCATCAGCACTGAATATTTGGTTGGTTGGATATGAGTTCCCAGAGACAATTATGGTCTTCCTGAAGAAGCAGATCCATTTCTTGTGTAGCCAGAAAAAGGCTTCTTTGCTTGAGGTTGTTAAGAAGTCTGCCAAAGAGGCTGTGGGTCTTGAAGTTGTGATACATGTGAAGACCAAAAGTGACGATGGAAGTGGTTTGATGGATATCATTTTTCATGCAGTCCATGCTCAGTCAAACTCCAATGGTCATGATACTCCTGTCATTGGACATATAGCTAGAGAAAGTCCTGAAGGGAAGCTTTTGGAAACATGGGATGAGAAACTAAAGAATGCTAATTGTGAGCTAAGTGATGTAACAAATGGGTTCTCTGACTTATTTGCTGTCAAAGACAGTATTGAGCTTACAAATGTAAGGAAAGCAGCTTTCTTGACTGCTTCAGTGATGAAGCAGTTTGTGGTGCCAAAGCTTGAAAAAGTCATTGATGAGGAGAAGAAGATCTCCCATTCTTCATTGATGGATGACACAGAGAAGGCAATATTGGAACCTGCAAGAATTAAGGTAAAGCTGAAGGCAGAGAATGTTGATATATGCTATCCTCCAATTTTTCAGAGTGGATTAGAGTTTGATCTGAAACCGAGTGCTGCAAGCAATGATGAGAACCTCTACTATGACTCTACTAGTGTGATCATATGTGCAATTGGTTCTAGATACAACAGCTACTGCTCAAACATTGCAAGAACTTTTCTGATTGATGCCAATCCGTTGCAGAGCAAGGCATATGAGGTCCTCCTTAAGGCCCATGAAGCAGCAATCAGTGAATTGAAGTCTGGGAACAAGATTAGTGCTGTGTATCAAGCAGCACTCTCTGTGGTTGAGAAGGATGCTCCTGAATTAATTGCAAACTTGACCAAAACTGCAGGAACTGGAATTGGCCTTGAGTTTCGTGAGTCAGGGCTAAGTCTTAATTCCAAGAATGATCGAACTCTGAGACAAGGAATGGTTTTCAATGTGTCTCTTGGCTTTCAGAACTTGCAGGCAGAGACCAAAAACCCAAAGACCCAGAAGTATTCTGTCTTGCTGGCAGATACAGTGATTGTTGGTGAGAAGATTCCAGATGTGGTGACTTCAAAGAGTACTAAAGCTGTTAAAGATGTGGCATACTCATTCAATGAGGACGATCAGGAAGAAGATCAGCCAAAAGTCAAGCCTGAACTTAGAGGGAGTAAGACCATCTTGTCTAAGGCAACACTTAGGTCAGACAACCATGAAATGTCAAAGGAGGAGCTACGAAGGCAGCACCAGGCAGAGCTTGCCCGCCAGAAGAATGAAGAGACTGCTAGGAGGCTTGCTGGTGGGGGTTCAAGTGCAACAGATAATCGAGGTGGTGCAAAGACAATTGGTGATTTGGTTGCGTATAAGAATGTCAATGATCTGCCCCCTCCTCGGGAGTTTATGATTCAGGTTGACCAAAAGAATGAAGCCATAATATTACCAATTCATGGAAGTATGGTTCCTTTCCATGTCGCCACTGTGAAGAGCGTGTCTAGTCAGCAGGATGGTAACCGAACTTGCTACATACGAATAATATTTAATGTGCCTGGCACCCCTTTCAGCCCTCATGATGCAAATTCCCTTAAGTTTCAAGGGTCTATATATTTAAAGGAGGTTTCATTTCGTTCAAAGGACTCTAGACATATAAGTGAAGTGGTACAGCAGATTAAAACCCTACGTCGGCAGGTTACTTCTAGAGAATCTGAGAGAGCTGAGAGGGCGACCTTAGTTAGTCAGGAAAAGCTTCAGCTATCTTCTACCAAATTCAAGCCAATAAAATTGTTAGATCTATGGGTTCGTCCTCCTTTTGGTGGTCGTGGAAGAAAATTGACTGGCTCACTTGAAGCCCACGCAAATGGCTTTCGCTATTCAACTTCACGGCCTGATGAACGTGTTGATGTAATGTTTGGTAACATCAAGCATGCATTCTTTCAGCCAGCAGAGAAGGAAATGATTACTCTCGTGCACTTTCATTTGCATAATCACATAATGGTGGGGAACAAAAAGACCAAGGATGTGCAATTTTATATTGAGGTGATTGATGTGGTCCAGACAATTGGAGGGGGGAAAAGATCAGCCTATGACCCTGACGAGATTGAGGAGGAACAACGTGAGAGGGATCGGAAGAATAAAATTAACATGGACTTCCAGAACTTTGTGAACCGGGTGAATGATGTATGGGGCCAACCTCAATTTAAAGCACTTGACCTTGAGTTTGATCAGCCTTTAAGAGAGCTTGGGTTCCATGGGGTTCCCCATAAAGTTTCAGCCTTCATAGTTCCGACATCGAGTTGCTTGGTTGAGCTGATAGAGACTCCTTGTGTGGTTATAACTCTGAGTGAGATTGAAATAGTTAACCTGGAGAGAGTTGGCCTTGGACAGAAGAATTTTGATATGACTGTTGTCTTCAAGGACTTCAAACGGGATGTCCTACGGATAGACTCTATCCCCTCTACGTCACTAGATGGCATAAAGGAGTGGCTAAACACGACTGACCTCAAGTATTATGAGAGTAGATTAAATCTGAACTGGCGGCCTATACTGAAAACTATCACTGATGATCCGGAAAAATTCATAGAGGATGGTGGGTGGGAATTTTTAAACATGGAAGTTAGTGATTCAGATTCTGAAAACTCAGTGGACTCGGACCAAGGGTATGTGCCTTCAGATGTGCAATCTGACTCAGGTTCCGATGATGAAGATGATGACAGTGAGTCTTTGGTGGAGTCCGAGGATGATGAGGAAGAGGACTCTGAGGAAGATTCGGAGGAGGAAGAAGGAAAGACATGGGAAGAGTTGGAGCGAGAAGCTAGTTATGCTGACAGGGAGAAGGGGAATGATTCAGATAGCGAAGAGGAGAGAAAAAGAAGGAAGATCAAGGCACTTGGTAAGTCTCGAGAGCCAGCTCGACCACCCACTCGACTACCAGCTCGACCACCAGCTCGACTGCCAGCTCGACCCCCGGCTCGACCGCCGGCTCGACCCCCAGCTCGACCGCTAGTTCGACCACCTGATAGAAGAAATGTGAGTGGCAGTCTTCCCAAGAGGCCCAAACTAAGGTGACCAAAGGTGTCTATACCCCTATGCTTTATTAAACTAGCACCTGCAGCATCTACAGATAATAGTTGCACTAGCCAGAATAATCTCTTGCAGGGAAGCAGATGTTTTGGAATTTTCTCCTTTTTGTTTTTTTGGTGGTGTTATTTTATATGCATGTTGGACAAACTGGTTGAAATTATACTCTTTACTTGTAAAGTAGCTTTGAAACTCAGGGTCATAAACAATTGTTTACTTGTAAAATAGTGGAATTAGAAATCAGAGAGAAATGTTTTCATATCTTTTTTCTGCCTTTTGTTTTTAACTTGAATGTCCCTCTAGAATCGTTTCCATTTCATCAATTAGAATGTGTAAAGCTGTTTTTGGATCTTCAAATTCCACATACACTCTTTGGTTTCCTCCAATGTCACTGATGTCAATGGAGGGAATATTAACCACATATGGCCAAAATGGCGAGTGCTATTCAATTGATGGTGATGGGCATGTTGTGTGTAAACCTGCTCAATTTCATATCAGCATGTTATTGGTTGCCATTGTGTGGAGCTTTCTTCTGTTTTGAAAGTAGTTCGTTTATCTTATTTAGCTACAGTTTTATTGCATATCTCGATCCATGTATCATCCACCATGAAATTGTCTATTTCGCTATGCTAAACAGGAAATAGCAAGGTGCATGTTTTCGGAGGTGGGTATGGCTTTATTTGTTCAAGGCTTTTTTTCCTCAGTTTTCTCTTTGTTTATATGGGATGATTAAAGTGTTACTTTCTTTTATGGTTTACCATTTCCATGATTATGAATCGCTGTATCTCTTAGCTTGGATAGTTAAATTATTTTTGCATTAAATTTTTATTGTATGATTTCCAAATCAATTCCTTACATCTTCTCTCTGCTGTTTAAACCATGGTGATGAGATGTATGCAGCAAAGAAAAGGGATGGTTGGGGTTTTCGGAAATTATAACTTCTTAACCCAGGCACTCCTTGCCAAAAAAAGGTTGGAATACATGAAGACTCCTGACACACACTTTCGAACCCAGATACCATCCAAGGTCTGCCACACAAGTCTAGGATATCGGTCAAGTTATCCATGGTGCGGAATTTTTGAAGCTAAACAACTACCGGATTATGGTCTGGTGTGGAGGATTGTAGTGGACTGACAGCATTTGAAAGGACCATTGGTTGCCAGATCAAGTTACAAGCAGATTCTCTTTCGAGTTTCCATGCTTGATATGAAGATGCAAGTTCTTAAATGTTGGAATGAGAAGTGATAGATACTATATCCCAAGGCACAGCAGCTAAGGCCACCAAGACTATTCTTCTCAGTTATGTCCTTCACCCTGATTCACTATTTTAGTTAAGGACAGCAAGTTTTTCAGTGAGGAGTGCCTACCATCTATCCATCCTGCTCAAATGTTAGAGAATTTTGAAACAAAGGGGAGCTAATGTGCCTCCAACCTGTGGCTGATGTGTTCCTCAGCTACTGAATTACGGAGACTGAATCCTTTAGCTCCGAATCCAGAAGAGACCAGTGATGTTCAATTTCGAGGATTTCTCAACTTGAAAATTCCGAACCAAAGCATACAAAATAATACGTCTACAAAGGGTTCTTGCATGATTAGAGCTGTATTTAGCTCAAGACACTCTGCCTGAATCTGTGAATTGATTATCCTCCAATGGTGCAGCTGTTATCCGTGAGTACACTGTAGAGATTAGACAAATAGTGGAGGATTGCAATATACATGGCCACTCGCTGGGAATTTTGAGTCTCGCTTTCTGCTTGCAGCCCCTGCACCACGAGTCAAGTTAGCCAATTAGCTCATGACTTCACGTTGATAGAGTTTGGTTATAAGAGGATCCTGCTGATATTGCAGCCCTTCCTGTTTCTGATGTCAGTAACCTCAAGTTTAATGTGATCTCAGCATGGGTTTTCTATATATTTTTAAAGAATAACCATTTTGGCTATTGAAAATGAAAAGGTGGTGGCTTCTGTTGGGTAACCATTTCCATTTCTCTGTTTTGTTCCTACGCCAATGGTGACCATTATCCCTTTGTCCAGGAGTACCATTTAACAGGTTGCATTTCGTTCATATTCCAAGAATATAAGTGACAAGTGACAGTTACATATAAAGGATAAAAACATCTATGGTTGAAGAAATGAATATAAAGACAATCTATAACAGTTTTGACATGTCTTTTATCTCTCGTGCAATCACATAAGATTCATTACTATCATTTATTGTCGAGATTCGAAGTATCCCTTGGACTTAAGCTGAAACCATGAATGGTTACAAAATTATACAAAACTCTCTCTCTAGTAATGACTTGCACCAAATGTAAGAATAGCCATAATTGATAATGCACTTCCTCCTTTAACAATAACAAGTAGAGGTGATTGCTTGTGTTCACGTACATACAAGTAAAGTTATTAAACTTAATTAGATTCTAGCCATGAATCATGAGTGAAGTGAGTTAATGCAACATCATTTCAAGATTGTAAAAAATAATAACTAAAATAATAATGTTTTGAAAAAAAAAAAGTCAAATCAAAATTTAAATAGAATAAGCAGGATATGAGTTGAAACAATATGTTATCCGATCACAAGTTAATTCTCACCGGATTTTATTTAAAAACTGACCTGAATTTGGAGTCAAGTCAATGAGCTGCTTAGTCAACCTGAATTTGATGGAAGCAAAGTTACAAAGTTCTCCCACTTAGTTTCATTTATAACTCGGCCCAAGCTTGAAGGTCGGATTTAATAACACTAGATGGAAGTGAGGGTTGTGACTGGAAAATGTTTCTATTCCATGAGGCATAATGATTGGATATCAACAAATATGTATTGAACAACATTTCCATATCGTGCGTTATGGTATTACAAGAACAAGAACACAAGGACAACACAGACGAAGATAATAATAACAAAGATTTTAATGACACAGCGCAATTGTGGTGACGCAACAGCTAAGGTTGTTAGGGAGGGGACTCATTCCCAGCAAAACTCCTACTTAATGACCAAAAGGCAATGGATTAAAATAAAAACAAAATCTTAGAAACTACCACTATCAATAGTTCTAACCCAAGTTAGAGGCCTGCATTATAAGGCAGCTGCTGCAGCTTCCTGCTAGAAACATAAACAAGAAAAGGAACGTTGACGTTTCCTATCAAACCTATCGGAACTTGGGGCGCTTGGGCATTCTAGGAGCGGGTCTGGAAGGGGCTCGAGACTTCCCAAAAGCCTTTGCTTTCCTTCTGTTCCTCTCCTGCTCACTGTCTGAATCATCACCCTTTTCCCTGTCTGCATTGCTTGCTTCCCTCTCCAGCTCCTCCCATGTCTTACCCTTTTCTTCCTCAGAGTCTTCCTCAGAATCATCCTCTTCATCGTCCTCAGACTCCACAAGTGATTCACTATCAGAGTCTTCCTCCTCCGTCTCAGAGTCAGGTTCTGCATCTGATGGTATGTAACCCTGGTCTGAATCCTCTGAGTTGTCAGAATCTGAATCGCTAGCTTCCAAATTCAAAAATTCCCACCCCCCGTCATCAATGAAGCTCTGTGGGTCATCAGTGATTGTCTTCAGTATCTGTCGCCAGTTAAGATTCAGCCTGCTCTCATAATACTTGATGTCTGTTGTGTCAAGCCATTCTTTGATGCCATCAAGTGCCGTTGATGGAATAGAGTCAATCCTGAGGACATCACGCTTGAAGTCCTTGAAGACAATGGTCATGTCAAAGTTTTTCTGTCCAAGCCCAACTCTCTCCAAATTGACAATCTCAATCTCACTAAGGGTGACAACAAGGAAAGGAGTCTCAACTAACTCAACCAGGCAGCTTGAAGTGGGGACGATGAAAGATGTAACCTTGTGGGGCACTCCATGGAAGCCAAGCTCTCTCAAAGGCTGATCAAACTCAAGGTCAAGTCCACTAAATTGGGGCTGGGCCCAAAGGTCATTCACCCGATTTACAAAGCTCTGAAAATCCATATTGATCTTATTCTTCCTCTCTCTTTCCCGCTGCTCTTCTTCAATCTCATCTGGGTCATAGGCAGACCTTTTTCCACCTCCCAAAGTCTGGACCACATCCATCACCTCAACATAAAACTGCACATCCTTGGTCTTCTTGTTTCCCACCATAATGTGGTTGTGAAGATGGAAGTGCAGGAGAGTAATCATCTCCTTCTCTGCAGGCTGGAAAAATGCATGTTTGATGTTTGCAAACATAATATCCACACGCTCCTCGGCTCTGCTTGTAGAATATCGGAACCCATTAACATGGGCTTCAAGAGAACCAGGCAACTTTCTTCCACGGCCACCAAAAACAGGACGAATCCAAAGGTCAGTCAACCTTATTGGCTTGAATCTATTCCCTGCAAGCTGTAGTTTCTCCTGCAAAACCAAGGTTGCCCTCTCAGCCCTCTCTGACTCCCTGGCCATAACATGCCGTCTAAGTGTCTTGATCAGCTGTACCACTTCACTTATATGCCTAGGATCCTTTGAACGAAAAGAAACCTCCTTCAGATAAATAGCTCCTTGGTGCTTCAATGAGTTGGAGTCATGTGGATTAAAAGCCGTCCCAGGAACATTAAAAATGATTCGAATGTAACAGGTCCGGTTGGTATCCTGCTGGCTGGAAACTGTCCTGATTGTGGAAACATGGAAAGGCACCATACTCCCATAAATAGGCAAAAGCACAGCCTCATTCTTCTGGTCTATCTGAATCATTAGATCTCTAGCAGGAGGAATATCATTGACATTCTTGTATGCCACCAAATCAGCTGAAGTCTTTGAAGCAGCACGACTGTCTCCATTAGCACTTCCTCCACCAGCAAGTCGCCGGGCAGTTTCTTCATTCTTCTGCCGGGCAAGTTCTGCTTGGTGCTGCCTCCGAAGCTCCTCCTTTGAGATCTCCCCGTTATCTGACCTCAATGTTGTCTTAGACATCAAGTTTTCCCCGCCATTCACCTCAGCTCTAGCTTTAGGTTTTTGTTCTTCTTCCTCACCTTCATTAAATGAGTAAGCCACATCCTTAACAGCTTTTGAGCTCTTGGAAGTCACCACATCTGGATTTTGATCACCTGCAATGTCCAGATCATTGGATAATAATGAAATAAACTTTTTTAAATAATTATAATTCCTGTTTGATGTAAATATGATAGCTCATAAGATAACATTAGGAAAAAGAAATTTAAATGAATAAAAGAGAAAACATGCATTCCTCGTTGCCATAGAAATTGATAAGTAATTGAGAAATACAAAAGGGTGAAAATTAAGAAAAAGTTGCAGAGGATAATGAGATTACCGACAATAACAGTATCTGCAAGCAACAGTGAGAAATTCCGAATCTTGGGATTATCAGTCTGATTTTGCAAGTTCTGAAAACCAAGGGACACATTGAGAACCATTTTAGCTTTCACTGCTCGATCATTCTTGGCATTAAGATTCAGTCCTGACTCGCGAAACTCAAGACCCATGCCTGTCCCAGCTGATTTGCTCAGATTTGGAACCAATTCAGGAGCCTCCTTCTCAACCACTGACAGGGCAGCTTGATAAGCAGCACTGAGTTTGTTCCCGGGCTTCAGTGCTCCGATAGCAGCTTCATGTGCCTTGAGAAGAACAGCATAAGCCTTGCTCTGCAAAGGAGTGGCATCTATCATTAAAGTCCTGGCAACATTGGAGCAGTAACTGTTGTATCGAGATCCCACCGCAATTATAATTACACTGGCAGAATCATAATACAGGGGCTCATCATTGCTTGCAGCACTAGGCCTGAGATCAAACTCCCCTCCACTCTGAAATATGGGAGGGTAGCATATATCAACATTATCTGCCTTCAACTTTGCCTTAGCTCTAGTGGGGTCTAAAATGGCCTTCTCTGCTTCATCCATCAAAGCAGAATGGGTGATATTTTTCTCCTCATCAATAACATTCTCAAGCTTCGGCACCACAATATTGTTCATTACACTAAAAGTCAAAAAAGCGGCTTTCTTCACATTAATGAGCTCATCAGCATCCTTAACAGCAAACAAATCAGACAACCCATTAGTTACATCAGCAAGCTCAAAACCTGCACCCTTCAATTTCTCAGACCAGGTTTCCAAAAGATTTCCTTCAGGAGCCTCTCTCACAATGTGTCCAACAACAGGTGCAACTTGTCCATCAGCACCTGACTGAGAACGAATAGCACGGAATATTGCTTCCATCAGACCAGTCCCATTGTCCGTCTTCGCCTTCACATGCATCACAACATCAACACCCACAACTTCCCTAGCAGGTTTTTTGACAACTTCAAGCAAAGAAGCCTTCTTCTGGCTACACAAGAAATGAATCTGCTTCTTCATAAAAACCATTACCGTCTCTGGAAACTCATACCCAAGCAACCAAATATTCAAAGCTGATGATTTCAGATACCGCAAGTCCTCAGAAGGCGGAGGTGTTGCTATAGCAACAACATCAGAAGACCCCCATAAATCAGCCTTGTTCTCATTCCAATTCGAATAAAATGCCTTGAGCCGTGTTTTAAACTTCTCCACATCAATAGCATATACATTTCTTGCTGCATTTGAAGGCTGCCCACTTCCATTCCTCTGATCAGCCATCTTTAACTGCAACAACTCTACAACCAAATATAACAAATAATCAACACAAATGGCAACAAGTCAAACATCAATCACAAACATATTCAACCAACTTTAAATTATATTACAAAACCAATCCCAAATTAGGGTTTCACAAACTTATAAAAAAAACCACTAAATTAGAAGCCAAAAATCCAATTTTTCATCCTCAATAATCAACACCCAACAATCAACACATCCAAGAATCCCCGATTTCAACTTCGATTCTCTTCAAAACCCTAAATTCCTTCACCACCTACCATTTTCACACCATAACCACAAAATAACACTAACCCACTTCCATTTCCACTCAAACAAACTAAAATCCAAATCCAAAACCACAACTTCCCCAACTTCAAAACCATATCAAATCCAATAAAAATCGAATTCAAACCCTAAAAAGATAATAAAAAAACTCACATTCGTTAAATCCCTCGCAGCAGCAGTACTTGAACCAAGCAATCTTCAATCAATAAAGAGAAAAAATCCGAGGCCAATTCGGCTTATAATTCATGTAACAAAAACCCTGTGAGAGAGAGATTAGGGTTAGGTTTTGAAACGAAACACAAAAACATAAAATGTGAAGATTAAATAACAGAGAAATCGATTAAATAAACCAAGAAGAAAACCTAAAAATTAGCTTAAAATGGAGATTATGAAGAGAAAAGGAGGAGAAGAAGAAATTACAGAAATTGATCGAAGAAATGGAGAAATTTGAGAAATTTTTCGAGAGCGCGAAGAGAGTATGAATTTTTATAGAGCCGTCGAGCTTTCAAGGGGAAAATATATTGGGGGGGTTTTGGGTTTGTTATTAAGGCTTGAGGGTTCAGAAAATTACATTTTATGCCATTTATATGGGGCACCGGAGTTACTTGAGTGCCCTTGATCTGAAGGTGGACGTGGAGGGGGTGATTGGGGTAGTTTGGGGAGTGTGGTTTTTGAAAGCTGAATTAGAGGGAGGGGAGTGACGGTGTCGTTTTAGGGAAAGAAAAATAGCGGGAAATTGAAGGAGGGCGGGTCGGTGAGTGTTAATTGGGGCGGGAAGAGGTTGATTAGTTAATTTGACTATTTGAGTGATTGATTTTAATTGGGTTGTTAATATAGTTACGAGTAATTTTAGAAATTTGTTTACAATTACACTATTAAGTATGATTAGTTGGCATACTTCGAGATTGTATAAACTTTAGATCAAGTAAAGCAAGCTAATTAATTAGAGAAAAATCTTTAACCTTGCATTGATATAATAAAAAAAAAAAATAATGTTTTTAGGTATTTTTTTAATACATTTATGTAAAAAATAAAAAAATAATTATAAAAAATATTATTTTAATATATTTTTAATTAAAAATATAATTTTAAAATACACAACACCGCAACGTGATTCCCTTAAAAAACAAATAAAAACATGTTTGATGTGGTGAGAGCCATTTTTTGAACTTGGGTTACATTTCGTTTTATTGTGGTGTGATCTCATGTTCGATTGAATAACGAATAAAAATATATTTGATTAGAGATGGGAGATGAAAATAAAAATATAAAATAAATATTTTTAAAATAATTTTAAAATAAGTTTTTATTCTTTCAAAATATGTTATTTTATCTGTTTTTTTTTTTTTAATCTCCAGCAACAATTATAGATTTCTATCTATAAATATATTATGTAATAGGCTCATCATTCATAAAAGTTTATGAAATATGTGTGATATTTTATTTGAAACTTGGTTATTTATGACCATTTAGTAGAGATTAACAAGAGTTATAATTGCTGGAAAATAATTAATAGAGATAATCACAACCTAATCCAAGATAGTTGTAACAAATCAAAACTCAGAACATCAGAAGCCAAGTTCTAACCGAGTTAAGATGTCGCCTTCAAGGTTGTCTCTGTCGCATATAATTAAAGCCTCTTCTTAATTCCTTCTCCTTGTAGAATACTTCCTCTCTAGTTGTTGTTGTAATCTGCCTATGGTTGCTGACTTGATGCTGTTCCAAATCCTCCTCCCACTCGAAGGACTCCTTCCACTAACCTTGTTGCTGGATTTTTTTTCTATGCCGCCTTTTTCTACTCATAACAAAGCACTTTTCTCTTCATCAATGGCAAATCATCACTTTCCCTTGCCTCATCCTCATCCTCCTTGCTTTATTGTAGGCATTTTTCAGCCTCCTGCCTTGGTCCTCACCAGACTGACCCAACTTTAAGTGACCATACAAAGCATAATTGAAACTATGGAAACAATTTAAAGTATTGTGCAAAGAAAACAAATCCATGCCATTTATTTGATATCATCCAAAGAATAACATTGTTCCAAGGAAGACATAAATGGAACCAGCAAGGCTTCTAATCATTAAATTAAGAACAAATTGCCTCCCAATTTGTGCATGGGGGGAAGGTTAAAATGGACTCAGGGCCATTAATGGAAGGATTTAATTAGCCTCCATGTATGAAAGTTGATCATCCAATAATACTTTTATCATCGAGACAAAGAAAGTTCAAGAAAAAGAAAACTCTCACTATCTTAGGGACTAGAAAGAAAAAGGAAATCTTTGATATCACACCACCTTGTAATAAAACTGTTCCAGTTCCTGCTAAACCTGTAGGGATTAGGGAATTATTAGCCTTTATCTACAGAACAAATTAATCATTGGCAACTTTCATGAGATATATATATGCCAATGGTACTGCTCCTGGCTTGATCGAGTTAATAAAGAATGCCTTCCCCGAACAGGTGCTAGCTTGTTATCACTTATCAGTGCTGACAGGGGGTTGATGCTTGCAGAAGCCGATGAAGAAGATGGATTGGTAGCTACTGATGATCATGAAATGGATGATCGATCGGTATGTTAATGTTATGCTTAAACGACTGGTGTAATGGGAGCCCTCCAATGAATTAAAATGGGAATGTCTCTAACCGATGAGGAACGAAGGCCAGCTACTTTTCAAGAAATTTGAAGACAAAATTCCTGAGCAGAATAGACTTGAGATTTTCATATATTACTAGAAGTAGTGGTGATATCAAATAATTGGAAAGGATTGAATAAGGTGAATGTGATGGGAAAACTGTTTGCATGAATTCAAATAAATTAAATTAAATGACAGCGCTCCTCTGCTTTAGAGATGAATCGATGATTAACCAAACAGATTTAATTAATAAATTCTTCAAGAATATTTTTTAAATAAATATTTTTATTATAGCCTGAAACCATGGAGTACAAAGGTTTAGTTTAACCCATATATACATAATATTTATTCAAGTCTAGTTAAAAATTATTTTATATGGTTAAAAACTTAAATAAATTAGTTTAATTATGAATGCAATAATTTATTTAAAATTATTTTGAAAAAAACATTTTTATATAATAAACAGTCATCTTCATTCATTTATAAATAAATTTAAACAATATATTAAAAAAATATTATTAGTTGAATAATACACGAGCCCAACACTTGTTAAGAAACTAGCTTCTCTTAATGCACTTAATATTTGAAATTTATTCACATTTAATTGGTATATTTAAGGCTAAATTAAAAATGTAGTCGACTTACTTTTAAAATTAAAATTTTATTAGAAATTATTCTTTAGTAAAAAAATTTTAACATGATTAAAATAAAATAATAATTTGTGGGTGAATGGAAAATTAATATAAAAAAACACTTAGTTAATATTTTTTTATGCAATCCAAAACTCTTTACCTTACATTAAAAAAATACAAGATTTTCTTATAATATATAAAATGAAAAGTTAAAAAGGCTTGTAGGGCACTAAAGTTTTTAGTGCAGACGTAACCTAAATAAAACGAGTTTTGAGTTTGAGTTATATACGTTTCGTAAGTCTCAGGCTTGGATTTGAGTTTTTTTGTAAATTATTTTTTTAATTTATAAAAATTTATTTTTTTCCGATTTGTTTTAAACTTGAGTTTGAGAATTTGTTGTAAAATAATTCTTTGAACCATATAAAATTATTTTTTTTTCAACAAATTTCATTTAGCCAACCCGAAGAATCTTAACAATAATCATCCATCTGAACTTTTTTTATTTTCTAAGTTAAAACATCTACTTTTTTTAACGTAAATGCTGTCAAGTTTTTTACCTATTTATAGTAGGTAATTAAAGCAAAATAACAGAAATTAATTATGATAATTATCAAAATTAATTTTTCATCAATTTTATTTCTAAAAATTAGTATAAAAAAGAGTAGAAAGGGAGATGTTTTGCACACTAATTAATACCTCTTCTACCTTCATTCCAGCATTTTCTACTTTATTTTTCTTCAGTCACTCTAGAGCTTAGGTTTAGATTTTGTAAAGAGCTTTTAAATTTTATTTTATTTTTTTTAATTTATAGACCTAGATAAGATCAAGTGCAATTAATCAGGATAGTGTTGTTGAAAATTCTAAAATACAAATTACATTCAATCATTTATACTAAATGACGAGTAATAAAACTTTAAAAACAAAGTATTAATTTCTGACAACAA
>Ga0307510_10002234_pt1 | contig 21891 bp, 17 predicted proteins | sample 12_EM_MG_FD_207224 | JGI IMG/M metagenome (GOLD analysis project Ga0307510, IMG submission 207224) | Populus trichocarpa ectomycorrhiza microbial communities from riparian zone in the Pacific Northwest, United States - 12_EM | ecosystem: Host-associated > Plants > Roots > Unclassified | place...
TTTGGCACGTTGAAATACCTCGTCGAGAGACGATACATCATTGATCATCTGCCACTCTTCTACCTTTCCGACATTAATTATAAAATCTTCCATAAACTGATCATTAATCGGGCAAAAATAAGCATAATTGGTGCGTCATCTTTCGAGCTAATTGTTGAACTTTAACAAAAAATCGCATAGATGAAATATAGAAAACTGGGAAATACCGATGTTGAATTATCCGCCATTGGTCTGGGATGTATGAGCATGAATCACGCATATGGACAGCCTGACGATGACGAGTCCATCTCTACCCTGGAAAAGGCCATCGAGCTGGGGATTAACTTCTGGGATACAGCGGACGTATATGCCAATGGAAAAAATGAAGAGCTGATAGCCAAAGTATTGCAGCCCAATCGAAATAAAATATTCATCGCCACCAAATTCGGCTTTAGAGCCGATGCTTCCGGCAAGCTCAGCACCTTTGATGGCTCGCCCGCTTATGTTAAACAAGCCGTAGAAGCAAGTCTGCGCCGGCTCCGAACAGACGTGATCGACCTGTATTATGCCCATCGCATCGATCCCAACATTCCGGTAGAAGATATGATCGGCGCCATGGCCGACCTCGTAAAAGAAGGAAAGGTCCGTTATCTTGGTCTGTCGGAAGCATCGGCCCAATCCATCCGCCGGGCACATGCCGTACATCCCATCAGCGCCCTCCAAAGCGAATATTCCATCCTGACCCGGGACGTGGAAAATGAGATCCTCCCCGTTTGCCGTGAATTAAAAATATCTTTTGTTCCCTTTAGCCCACTGGCACGAGGGCTGATGACCAATACGCTGGACCTGGATAAACTGGGAGCCAACGATTTTCGCCGGGCGCTGCCCCGTTACCAGGGCGAACATGGGGAAAACAACAAACAACTGTCTGCCGCCTTTGCCGAGCTAGCCGTTGCAAAAGGCTGCAGCCCCGCACAACTCGCCATCGCATGGGTGCTGGCACAGGGCGAATATATTATCCCGATCCCCGGAACCAAACGCAGGAAATATCTGCTGGACAACGCCGGCTCCGTGGAAGTATCGCTTTCCGCCGCGGATCTCCAGCAAATAGCCGCCGTCATCGCCCGATATCCGAATATTGGAGACCGTTACAACGAAGCCAATTATAGATTTTTGGAAAAGAACTAGCTCTTCGCATCAAAACCCCTGAGTGATCAGGGGTTTTGATGCCAGGCTTCATTATTTAAAACTAAGGCTCAATGCCCAAACGCTGACAAACTTCTGCATATCCCATCTGTTGATAATTTTGCGCCACCGCATTGATATCAGCAGCGCTGATCTGTTTTCCACTGGAAGAAATAGCCCCTTGCTTATAGGCTGTCGTGCTTTTTACCCCTCCAGGTATAATAACGTAGCGGAACTTGTGCGCATTGCTGATGCTTCCGTACGCGTTGAGGCTGCTGACCAGCCTGATCCGCAGGTTCCCCGGAGTGAGAAGGGCCGACCATGTATCTAAATTGGAGCTGCTCCCGCTTAAGTACGTGATAATTATTGGCAGGGCAGCTACCTGTGTCGTCGGCCATATGCTTGGATTATATCCGTCCAGTTTCCCGTATGTGATCACCGTCCCACTATCGATTATCTTCTGGGTAATACCAGCATCGGCCTTATCGTAATTGAATCCATAGATCCCAAAGACCGTATCTTTTTTGTAAGTGGCAGGTGTGAACCAATCCGAATAAATAACATTGGCAGTCCCAGTTGCCCCTGTAGCTCCGGTTGTCCCGGCAGGGCCAGCTGCGCCGGTCGAGCCCGCAGGACCCGCGGGACCGGTATCCCCTTTTTGACAGGAGGTGATCAGTACCATTAAGGTTGCGGCGACGGCGAGGGTTTTCGTGAGGAGTGATCGTACGTGCATAAGAGAGTTTTTTTTAAGTGTTAATTGTACATGCAAAACTATCTTTACGCTTACCCTTGCGCAATACCACTTTTAGATGATTTTTACAATGTATTATTTATTGATTTATAGTTGTTTCTGGGTAAAACTATACTCTTATAGTAGTAGTTGACCCCGAAAGGACGCTTCAAGGCGCCAGCAACGGCGGTTGGCGGATCGTCGGCAGGGCGCGACAAATGTGCAACAGCAGCTCCCGCGAACCTCTGGTTAAAATGTGGTTGAAACCGGATAAAAAAAATGCGCTTCCTTTCTTTATAATCGTTGAAATTTAGCTCTTAACTTTTTATCGTGACTTATCCCATCCTTCGTTGTATCAGATTGCTGCGTCGTTTCCCGCGGTTGTGTTATCTATCCTTCCTGGCCCTGTCGGCCGGCTCTCTTTCTGCGCAGTCCCTTACCACCGCCGGCGTACCGGCACAGCTGGAGATCCGTGAAGCAGGTGAGCACAGCATCCGCATTACGCTGAAGCCTCTTAGCTTCAAAGAGGAGCTGCCCTATAGTCCCGCGCTGATAGAAAGACCATACCCTGCCCCGGCAATAGTTCTTACTCAGCTGTCGGCTCCGGTAAAAAAACAGGTCGGTACCCTGATGGTAGAAGTAAGTCCGGCACCCCTGACCATCAAGGTTACCACTTCCACCGGCTTACCGGTACAACAGCTGACCTTCAACGACAACAATACCCTATCTTTCGCGCTTCATGATGCACCAGTATTGGGCATGGGTGAAGGCGGGCACAAGGCCATACCCGGTGTCAACTGGCGCACGGCACCTATCGAGTTCGACCGGAGAGGAAGACTACAGGATATGCAGCCACGCTGGCAGGGAGACTCTTATGGTTCCCGGAATCCGGTGGCCCTGATGGTCGGTACCGACGGCTGGGCTCTCTTTGTCGCAACCCCCTGGGGACAGGTCGACCTCCAGGCCGCCGATCACGGTCTTTACCTGCCCTGGGTCCCTACGGCAAAAGACACCATTCAGCAAAACGAACACAACCAGGGACTGGCCCTTGCGAAAGGAGTTCCCCCGGCAAATAGTGTCGTCCCCGGTCTCTATGATCTTATTGTCTTCGATGCACACCAGCCCACTGTCTTTATGAAAGACCTCTCGGTTTTGACCGGACCTGCCGTCATCCCACCCAAATGGGCCCTTGGGTATATGCAGTCCCATCGCACTATTAAGGACGAGACCTATATCCTGGCTATCGTGGATAGTTTTCGCGCAAAAAAGATCCCGGTAGATGCGGTGATCTACCTGGGTACCGGTTTTACTCCGCAGGGATGGAATACCAAACAACCCTCTTTTGATTTCAACCCTGCGGTATTTCACCACAGTCCTGCCGAAGTCTTAGCCGGTTTTCACGCCAGGCATGTAAAAGTCGTACTCCATATGGTACCCTGGGACCGCGACAAGCTGCCCTATCTGCATGGATCTATTCCTGCCGCACCGGGGGAAGTTGTAGATGCGGGTCATATTCAAAATTACTGGCAGCAGCACGTAGCATTGATGAAGACAGGTGCAGATGCCTTCTGGCCCGACGAAGGGGACTGGTTTAATCTTTACGAACGGGTCCGACGTCATCAGCTATATTATCAGGGGCCGCTGTCCACACTACCCAATATTCGTCCCTGGAGCCTGCATCGCAACGGTTATCTTGGCATCGCCCGCTGGGGTGGCTGGGTCTGGTCAGGAGATACTGAGTCTTCGTGGAAAACGCTGGAAGGCCAGGTGGCCGTCGGCATCAACCATAGCCTGAGCCTTGGGCCCTACTGGGGGTCAGACATCGGCGGCTTCTATTCCAACTCGGAAAAAACAGGAGAGCTGTTCACTCGCTGGTTTCAGTTCGGCGCCTTCTGCCCCTCCTTTCGCACACATGGTCGTACGACCATGACCATCCTGCCCTGGGGCTGGGGGCAAGGCGACAGAGGTGATTTAGAAACCTCCACCAAAGCCGGTCCCGACAGCGAGGTCGTCAAACGAAACGTACTCATCTCCGAGATGAACAATCCCAGGGTAGAGCCCATCGTAAAAAAATACGACGAGCTGCACTATCAGCTCCTCCCCTACACTTATACCCTTGCCTGGGAAGCCCGTCAGAGTGGCTTGCCCCTTATCCGCGCGCTCTGGCTGCACTATCCTGATGATCCCATCGCCCGCGGTATGGGCAGCGAATATTTGTGGGGGCGGGATATGCTGATCGCCCCTGTCTTTAAAAAAGGATTTACTACCTGGGATGTATACCTGCCCAAGGGGTTGTGGTATGATTGGTGGGACAATACATTTATCACCGGCGGTACCACGGTACGTCGCACAATCGACCTTGCCACCATGCCCATCTATGTCCGCGCCGGCGCCATCATTCCTTTCGACCCTATACGCCAATACACTGCCGAGCCCATCAGCGAACCCACCACCCTACGCATCTACCCCGGAGCCGACGGCGACTTTACCCTTTATGAAGACGATGGGATCAGCCAGGATTACCTGAAGGGAAAAGCCAGCTGGATCCATATGACATGGAAGGATAAGACGCATACGCTCAGCCTCAGCCCCGGCGCACCGGAAGGTTTTACCAGCGAAGGGGTGCGCAGGACGTTTAAGGTGCGTGTAATGACAGAAGATAATATTAAGACAGTCAAGTATGAGGGAAAGACAACCAGCGTGAAATTTTAAAACAAATAAAGAAGCCTTACCTCAATCGTCTAAACACGTTCAATCATATCTATTGTTTCCTTTACTTTATCAATTCCATAAAGTATTTGTAGCGGATCGCATCCCAGCCATTCCAGCAGCTCCAGAATAAGCCTATATCTTTTTTCAACCCGCGCTGTAGAAATAATATTCTTTTCAAAACAGATTGGCTCATGATGAGCAATTCTGTTTCTGGTATCATTGATCTTTATCAGCTTTTGAAAGATTTGTTTTTGTTTGGTTCCAAAGGGGCGTTTGGGAAATATTTCCAACAACCTGCTGCCGGCAGCTGAAAACTCTTTTGATGCAAACTGGTAAGTCCAGAAACCAAGGGTTAGTTTAGCGATTAACCGATCATGTGTGTATTCCAATGCCAGCTTATGAATTGCTTCTTGTACAGAATGAAACGTATATTCACAACCCTGATTGATGTCCAGATAACCGTCAGGCGCCACCGCGTCTTCCAACCATTGTTCTCCTTTCAAAATAACCATATGCCTGTCAATAGAATTTCTTAGTATAACTTCAAAAACACCTATCACACCGTATAACTGTTGAGATAATGATATATTTGCCCTATACAATTGGAGAGCCCTTTGACGACTCCCACTTGCCACGAGATATCTTAGAAATCTCGGCTCAGATATTGCGGTATGGAACTGACTATTAGGCATCTAAAAGACATGTAAAACGCTTATAAAAAATACTTTTTTCAAATATTAATGAGTAACTTTGCAATGTTATCCCTGCTATGCCGCTGTTTAACGTAAGGTTAATTAAGCTTGCAGGTTAAGTTTTTTAAAAGGGCCATTTTTGTGGCCCTTTTAAATTTTCACTTCCGGAATTATTTCTTCATAGGGCATAGCTTTAACTATCAGGCATTTTCGGGCTTGACCACATCGACAACATTTAATTATCCTGTAGAATTAATGATCCTCAACAGCGAGGCCAGGTTCAACTATTTAGAAACGGAAGTAAAACCAAATTTCATTCTTTTTTTAATACGCAAAAAATAAAAATCGAATACCGACAATTCACCAAAAGGCGACTTATTAGTATTCGATATTTGATATAATCGAGCGTAAGTGTCTTTACACATACTTCTCGATCGACAAACAATGCACTCCCTCCGCCACAAATTCGTGGTTGGAGATGGCATAAGAACGGTCGATCAGCGCAGTCGACAGTTCGGAATGTTTGTAAGGAATAACAGATTTGTCGGGGTAGATAAGATCAAAAGTATTCATTGTCAGATCATTTATTTGTTTCTGCCGGCCTCCCCCGGATAAAGTAATTGCACAACATCACTCTGTTTGAACTTCTTTGTATCGATATCCATCATCGATATCCGCCCCATAAAAGCAGCCCCCGTGTCCACATTCCAAACATTACATCTCTGCATTGGCACCTCGACGTCATAATTCGTTGTGGGGGTATGACCGATGAATATTTCGTCGTACAGTAACAATCGTTTGGGATAGAAAAGGCTTTCCTTGGGAATTTTGTGGTCAACCGCCAGCGCCATCTCCCACAAGGTCCTGTCCCAAAAAAAGTTGTTGTGATTATGCTCCCGGACGGGACCCCGCATATTGGAGAAGCCGGCGTGCACAAATAACCGGTGCCTGCCCTCTTCATAATAAGGCAGCATCCGCTTGAAAAACTCCAAATGGATTTTCCTGTCCTTTGCGCTGATGCCTGTATAGCTCCAGATGGAAGCCTGCCCACCATGAAGCAGCCAATCCATATTGGCTCCCTCTCCATTCAGCCATTCTTCACACCATGCATCATGATTTCCCTTTATAAAGATGCAGGCATAACCCTTATCCAGTTCCATCAGATAGTCGATGACCTGCCTGGACTCCGACCAGCCATCTACATAATCACCCAGAAAGATCAGCCGGTCCTCCGGCTTTAGCCTGGCACGATCGACTACCTGTTGCAAAGCCCTGAGCCCACCATGAATATCTCCTATGACATAAGTCTTGGCCATCTTATCCTATAATTTTTTAAGGTCTCAAAAATCCCATCGCAAAAGCCGTCCCCACCCCCAACACAGCTCCCGATGTCACATCCGTTGGGTAATGAACCCCCAGATACATCCGTGAATAACCGACAGCAGAAGCCCAAAGAAACGATGGAGCTATCACATACCATTTGGGATAAGCCCGCGACAGGGAAGTAACAGTACTGAATGCCGAAGAAGTATGGCCCGAAGGAAAGGAGTATTCGCCCGGCCGGTATACCGGCACCAGATGCACATCCGTGATAAAAGGCCGGGGCCTCTTTACCAGCTTTTTTATCGCAAGATTCAGTAGATAGGTGGTGACTGTGCTGCCGGCAATGTACAGCGCATTACGTTTGGTCCCGGCGTCATTGCGGATCAATCCGTCTGCAAGCACGCCAACAGGTATCGCCGCATTAACATAATTATTTGCATTCGAGATCAGCCGCCACAATTCTGTCTGCCCATCCGTCCGACCCGCAGCCAGATTTTCAAGAATGTGCTCGTCCAACCGCTGAAGACCCGACTGCGCATAAAGCCCAAAACTGAACAATAATAGAAACCCGACGAAAAGCCCCTTTGCATACCCCATAACGAATCGAATTAACAACAACTCCGGCGATATATCGATCATATTCCGGTGAAAAAGCGATATATCGTAATACCGGCAGAGCCGAAAAGATACAATAAATTAATTTACAACTACTTATATTATGGCACACAATTGGGCATACTCCTCCTGTAAATTCTTTATCATATGCCACTACAAACAACTGCAGCACAGACCGCCAGCACCAGCCTCCTCTTATCCGGCGAAATGACCGGTTTTCCTGGTGGCTACAAAGAAAAAGAGATTTCGTTTGAAATTCAAACGTTACAATGGTGCAGCCAGTATAATTCCGGGCCACAAAGCATGCCGCACCGGCACCCGCACGTAGAGATCGTTTGGATAAAAAAGGGGAATGGCTTCCTGGACATCGACCTGAAGAGGTACAAAATGGGGAACAACTCCCTGTATTGTATCATCCCCGGCCAGCTTCACCAGCTGGAGATAGAAGAAGCCGAGGGCTATATCATTTCCTTCCCGGAAAGGCTTCTCAATTCCAGCAGCGATGACTTCGAATTGATGTACCGTTCGGGCTTATTCCATCTGCTGATGCAATCTCCCGGTATCCGGGTGGAACAGGAGGTAGCCGACGAGATCGAAGACATCAGCAAGAAATTGTACCGCGAGCTTATCAACGGATATCTTTTGCGCTCGGAGATCATCAAACGGTATATCAGCATTTTCATGATCTATCTCGCCCGTCAGTTCGAAAGTTCGCTGCCGGTCGCCGCACAAACCCGGAATGTCAGCCTCGTAAAAAATTTTATATCCCTCGTTGAAAAGAAATACATGAACTGGAAGCTGGTAAAAGAGTACGCCGGCGAGCTGTCGGTGACCCCCAATTATCTCAACGAGGTCGTCAAAAAAGTTTCGGGTTATCCTGCAGGTTATCATATCCGGCAGCGCATAGTCCTCGAAGCGAAAAGACAGGCAGCCTGTCCAACCACAAGCATGAAGGAAATAGCCTATCACCTGGGGTTTGACGATATCGCACATTTCAGCAAGTTCTTTAAGAGCGTCTACGGAAAGAATTTCACAGACTTCAGAAAGGAAAGACTACCCCGTTTCAATTAAGCGGGGCAATCCATACACGGCAACGGCATTCATTCAACAAAACTGGCAAGTCATGATCAACAGAAAAGATGTACCAATTATCCCACCGGCATCCGTCTTTATCGGGCCGCCAAAGGCGCCCGTCACATTAATGGAATATGGCGACTATGAATGTGAGGTCGCACTGCACAATGACCTCATCGTAAGAGAGGTCCTGCAACGTTATCCTATGGTCAATTTCAACTACCGGCACTTTCCGCAGACCAGGATCCATCAGAAAGCACATAAGGCCGCGGAAGCTGCAATCGCCGCTGCGCAGCTGGGTAAGTTCGTTCAGATGCATGATCTGATCCTTCACAACCGCAGGAACCTGGGCACAGCCAGTCTTACTTTCTATGCACGCGAGCTGGGCATCGGCGGCATGAACTTCCTCGACTCGCTCGTCACCGGAAAATATGGTCGCTATGTACAGGACGATCTTATAACAGGAATAAAGCTGGGAGTAAAAGAAGCGCCCACCTTTTTTATCAATGGGAAAAGAATGATAGGGAAAGTTACGGTCCGGAATTTATCCGATTCGATCGACGCAGCATTCGATGCGCTTCCAAAAACAAAAACGAAAAACGAAATGGCGCGTTTACGTTCGTAAAAAACGGTATGATATATACAGCAATTGCTATGATCTGTACATTGACTTAAGAGGGTTGGAAATGTAAATTTGTATTAATAAAACGAACGCAAATCATCGTTAAGAAACAGATAAGACAGGTAAAGAGCTTCAATCGGCAGGCGATCACAACAGGCAGGGGTGTTTTAAGAGAGAGACCCGGCGAAATGCCGGGTCTCTGTATTTTTATTATTGTACCATTATCTTCTGTGTCGTCGTATTTTTTCCATTGACGATCTTCACCAGGTAGATCCCCTTACCCAATCCCCCTGTCGTCAAGCTCAATACAGCACCCGGCTGTTTCACCACCGGAGCAGCTACCGTCTTTCCGCCAAGATCGACAACAGTCACAAAGACCGGAGCCGTAGCATCGAATTGTTTCAGACTAACAGTCAGGGATTGACCAGCCTTCACCGGGTTGGGATAGACACCAGTTGTTGCCGTAACATCCGTGAAGGAATTGGCCAAAGCCGAAGTGGCAGATGCACCGACGCTAGTCGTTGTGCTTACGATCCCAAAGTGGAAATCCTCCCAGCCCTGAGCCGTCGCACGATCGCAGGTCATCGCGCTGGTGCCGTTGTTGGAAGAGACAAAAAGACCATTGTTTCCCTGCAAAGAGATGGTGCCATCCGCATTTGCCACCCAGGTAAATTCTTCCCAGTCATCGGCCACGGTCCGGTTGCAGGCCATCGCGGAATCCCCGTTGTTGGAGCTGACGAATTTGCCGCCATTATTCAACGTGATCCTCCCATTCCCCGCATCGCCAACTACAAATTGATTCCAGCCCTGTACAGCGGCAGCATTACAAAACATAGGTCCTACCCCATTCTTTGAGCTGACATATTGCCCCGTGTTGCCCTGTAGCCAGATCGTCTTGCCAATAGGCGCCGTGGTGGGTGGAGGCGGAGTCGTAGTTCCCCCGACGATCTGATTGATGGCCGTGACCAGTGAATACTGTCCCTTTGCATCCGTAGACAGATCCCAGGCCATGATACCGCCTCCCTGACTCATAGCTAGGGTGGTCTTTTTCTGAATGGTCGTGATACCATTGTATCCTTCTCCGTTGAAAGTATCGGAATACGGATCGGCGCCTTCCGACAGCAGGGTGTTGTACCCTACTTCATTAGGCTGTGCATAAAAAGGTACGCCCAGGACAGCCTTTGCCTTTGGCAGTCCCCGACCCAGCCAGTAATTCAGTGACTTTACAGCCAGGTCATAGGTAGAGTGCATATAATTATTCTCATCATATGCCATGATGCCCATATAGTCCACAGCACTAAACACGCCACTGAGAATACTCGTACCATCATATGCGATGACAGCAGCGGAAAGGATCTTTCCCTGGGCATGCAGGGCTGTAGAGAGCGACTGCATCATCGTGACAAAATTATTTGCTTCAGTCCCATCACCCGGATATTCCCAGTCGATGTCCACCCCGTCCAGGTTATATTTATTGCAATAGCTGATCATGTTGTTTACAAAAGTAGTACGGACGGCAGAGCTGGCCACGATACCGTGAAAACCGTCGCCACCGCCCCAGCCGCCAACAGATACTTCCACCTTCACGCCGGCAGCATGCGCAGCAGACACCAGGCTTTGCATTTTGGAAAGATTGTCGATCGTCTGGAGAGAGCCATCGGAATTTGGTATCAGAAAGGCGTAGTTGACATGCGTCAGCTTGCTGAATTGGATGTCACTGACATTGCCGCCCCAGCTGGGTAAATAGCCGATAACCTTGAATTGTGAAAAGGTCTGCCAGGCCATACCCAGCATTAGAACCGTCAGCAGTGTGATTTTTTTTAGAAGAGAGTTTTTCAAAAAAAGGCGATGGATAGCCGAAGTAAAGTTTGTCATAAGATGAGGTTTGAGTGAAAAATAATTTCTTCACCAAAATATTGCAAGTCTTTGCAAATTCTGCTTATCCCATAGTACAACTTTTCCACATACAGTAGTAATACTTAGATCACTTGTCTTCTTTCAGCTCAATGACAACACTGCTGCGATGACTATTGACCTGTGGGTCGAGGCCTACCCGCATCAAATATTCTCCGGAGTAGGTTCCGTCGAAATGAAGAGAGGAACTGGTTCCCGGATACAGGTTGATCTCCCTGATCCGGTATCTCTTAGCCGCATCGAGTCCTTTTAACAGCACCGGCAGCCGGCTGCCCGCGTCATACCGGTAATTTACGAGATAGTTGAACAGCACTGCAGAAGACTTCACCGAATCGACATAGAGAACCGAGGCCACCAGGTCGTGTTGCGGGTCGGACAAACGGTATTGATCACCCCACCATATAGTGGGCGACAGCATCTTATAGTTCTCCACCGCCTGTCGTGAAAAATTCAGATCCGCTTCACTGAGCCTGCTGACCACTATATCAAATCCCAGCTTACCCATCATGGCTACATCCGTCCTGAACTTAAGAGGCTGTTTTCCCCAGTCGGTAACATGATTGGAGCTGGCAATGGCAGGATAGAAATAGGAGTACTCCCATTGTATGAATACCCGCTCCAGCGGATCCGTATTATCGCTGGGCCAGAATTCTGTAAAATATTGTAAGGCGCCATAATCGACCCGTCCACCACCACCTGAACACAGCATCATTGGCACCCGGGGGTACTTAGCCCTGATCCTGCTCAGCACTTTATACAAACCAAGGACATAGTCTATGTAAAAATGAGACTGATCTTTACCCAGATGAGCAGACCAGGCGTTATAGATGACCGCATTACAATCCCACTTGATATAGGCAAGAGCCGGCGCCTTCATAAACAGGGAGTCAACGACCCCGAAGACAAAGTCCTGAACCTGCTGATTGCTGAGATCGAGTACCAGCTGATTTCTGAAATAATATTCGTCACGACGGGGCTGTTTGACCACCCAGTCGGGATGCCTGGAGTATAATTCGCTTTTGGGGCTGACCATTTCCGGCTCGATCCAGATCCCAAATTTTACCCCATCATTCTGCGCCTCGCGGACCAGCGAGCTTATTCCATTAGGTAATTTCTGTTTGTTCTCCTGCCAGTCACCCAGGGCTGCGTGATCATCATTACGCGGATAACGGTTGCCAAACCAACCATCATCCAGCAGGAAAAGATCAACACCCAATTTCCTGGTATCCCTGAACAATTCCGCAAGACGCTGCTCATTGAAGTCAAAATAGGTCGATTCCCAGTTATTCAGCAGGGTTAGCCTTGGGCCTTTGCCATCCAGTAATTTGTATTCCCGGGCCCAGCGTTGGATCTTCCTGCTCGCGTCACCTTTTCCCTGATCGGAATAGGTGTATACAAGGGCGGGACTGACAAATTCCTCTCCCGGAGCCAGCGTATAGGCAGATGCGTAATTATTCACGCCGGAGATGATCCGCAGTCCATCCAACGGATCTACCTCCAGATCGGTCCGGAAATTGCCGCTCCATTCCAGACCGCCAAGCAGCACCTTTCCGTCGTCCTCAGTAGCCGGTCGGTCCAGGGAGACCATAAATACCGGTGGCTGAAAAAGATCGGCCCTTGCTCCCAGCTTGCTATCGAGAGTCTTGATACCATGTGTCAGCCTGCCTTCTTCCGGCTGCATCTCTTTGGCCCAATCACCATGATATTGCTTCAACCAGTAAGCCGAAGCATTCAGGCGGAGATTTGCTGAAGCAAATTTTTGCAGAACGATATTCCCTTTTTCATGGTGGAGGATGGACGACCACTGTTCGATCACATCCTGTTTGAAATAGCTTTTATAATAAAGCGTCACTTCCACATCATACACGGGATCTTTTAGCTTTATACTTAGTAAAGCAACATCCGGAGCCGGACGTTCGATATGATGACTGACATACCGAAGGTCCAGAGAGGGATTCCCATCGGTATGAGTCACGCTGATAGCAGGCTCGATAAGCCCCCTGCCACCGGCCGGCGCGTAGGCGGCATCGAACAATGCCGTATAATCATCCGCAGCGGGATAGTTCCGTATCATGTGCCGGTAGTCTCCGGTATCGTGCAGCTTGCGGCCCAGATAAAGGGAATGTACATCCTGTTTTTTATCAACCTCGAGGACAAGTACATTATTAGCCGTCTCAACGGGGATGATGATCTGTGCGGCAGCAGGAAAGCTCAGACAGAGAACAAGAAAACAGAGCGCATTTCGGCAGGCAAGCGAAGCTATCGGCATGATGTTCAGATTTTGATGACGAAAATAATCCGATTTCCGCGGATTATACATTTGTAAGAATGGATTATTCGCTGATTTTTGTAATTTGTAGTATAAACGATTACGCCAATGAACGCTCTGAAAAGGCGGGATGGGTTCGAAGGAGAAAGGATCATCAGCCTGCCCGACACCGTATGGAAGAATGCAATAAAAACCAACCCTGTCCTAAGTCATCTCTACGTTACACATATCGGCTATTTTCCAAAGGCGGCCTTTCACTATCGGGAGCGGCGCAACGGATGTGCAGATAATATCCTCATCTATTGCCTGCGCGGAAAGGGCTGGTATGTGATGAATAACCGTTCCTTTGAAGTCAATGCCGGTGAGTTTATCCTGCTGCCCGCCACAAAAAGCTATATGCGCTACGGTGCGGATGCCGAAGACCCATGGACCATTTATTGGGTACATTTTAGCGGCAGGGACATGGATACCTTCAACCGCTGTTTCAATGTAGGTCAGTATGACGGCCCCCAACCCATCATCTACAACGAAAAGGGTCTGCAAATATGGGACACGATGTATCGCAGCCTCGAAATGGGTTATAGTAAGGAGAACCTCAGCAATGCCAATCTCTGCCTGTATAACCTGGTGGCTACTTTTCTTTTTCCCGACAAGCACGTCGATGAAAAAAAGCAGGATGCAAAGGATATGATCAATGAGACCATCCTGTATATGCGTAAAGAGCTTGCCACCCGTCTTACCGTGGAGGATATGGCTTCCCGACAGCAGCTGTCGGCCTCTCATTTTACCAGCCTCTTCCGGAAGGCCACCGGCATGTCCCCCATGGATTATTTTATTCACCTTAAGCTACAGAAAGCCTGCCAGCTCTTATACCACAGCGATGTCAAGGTAAAGACGGTGGCCCAGGCCCTTGGTTATGAGGACCCATATTATTTCTCCAGGCTCTTCCGGAAATACATGAATATCTCACCCGATCAATACCGGGCGTTGAGAAGGAAATGAACGATTCGGCAGCTTGTCCCCCCACTGTTGGGATTCCTGTCGCCGCTGATCCGAAGCGTCAGCTTATGCGAAGTCTCAGTCAATCCGCTCCCTAATAATAAATACCAGGGCAGGTGGAGCGAGCTACTCCACCGTGTATACAGGTCGATCTTTTGGAATGCACCCCCATCGATATTGTATTCGATGATCCCCGCATCAGGTCCCGATACAACGGCTATTCCGACGGCATTCCCGGTAAAAGAAAACTCCAGCTCCGCCCCCGGCTTATCCGCCGCCAGCACGGGGACATGCACAAACCCCGGCCGGGTATGCATGTTATCTGAGGGAGTCCAATCTTCATCGATCTTCCAGTCCTTATCCCCCACCCCCTGGTGGACGTTGACATAACGCCCGTTTGTTAAGCCAGCCTTATCCATTGGCGCCGGGAGGCTTGCTGAAATCGAAGTCACCGGGTGATAGAGCCTGTAACAGCTGTCCAGCAGCCGGCGGATCGTTGCAAAATATAATTCCTGGCCGAACTCAGAGGGATGTACGTCTTTAATATCCCTCTTCCAGTCCAGCTTACCCTGTCTTATTCTATCCCATACTTCCTTACCCAGGTTAATGGACGGCAGCTGATAATGATCGGCTACCCGCTCCTGGTTGGCTATCTCCACCGGCGTAAGACCCTGATCGTAATCGGCCGTCTTTCCTTCATCGGCAAAGGCCATCATGATGATCTGAGTTTCGGGGTTAACTCTTTTTATATGCCGGACGATGCCTTCCAGGGCCCGTGCCTGTGTAAGACTATCCGTACCATTTACCCGATCGTTGACAGCCGTTTCCATAAACACCAGGTCCAGGCGCCCGGAATCCAGCAAGTCCTGTTGCACTCTAAAGGCATGCGGAAGACTGCCCAGCGAAGGGATCCCCGCCGCTATGAACCGAAACTTCGTTTCCGGAAATCGCTCCTGTAAATATCCACAGACCTTATCCCTCCAGCCTGGATTATAGGTTATCGAGCCTCCAAGAAAACCGACCGTCGCCGTCTTCCGCCCCAGGACATCCATATAGAACCGATCCAGTGCTCCGCGGGTCGAAAAATAAGACTGAGCTATCGCGACGTCATAAGACAGCGCCGCCAGCGAGAACAAAATAAAAAGCTTATTTATCCTTTTCATATTTCAGATCTTTGGGTGCCTCCGCCATCACACGTCGGTATCCCAGCTCGGCGCCGCCGCTGACCGGCAAAATGCTCCCTGTAATAAAACGTGACTGCTCTGACACCAGGAACACACAAGCATCTGCCACCACATCCGCCTCGGGACAATAACCCAGCACATGAATGCCATCGAGATATTCTTCAAGCGACCCATTCTCCTGCGCGCTGGCCCATTCGCGTAACAAGGGCGTCCACACTCCCGCCGGAGCCACGGCATTTACGCGGATCTTATACCGCGCATAGTCCAGCGCCATAGACTTGGTCAGCGCATTGATGGCTCCCTTGGTCGCCGCATACGCAGCATGATTCGCCTGTCCTATCTCACCCACAAGGCTGCTGGTATTGAGGATACAGCCTTCAGAACGTTTCAGAGCCGCCAGTCCATATTGTGTGGTGTATAAAATGCTTTTCAGGTTGATCCCAAAAAGCTGATCCCATTCATTTTCTTCTGTCTCATCCAGCGTCTTCGAAGGATGGGCGATACCCGCATTGTTATGGATCACATCTATTCTTCCATAGATATCAAGAGTCTGCCGGATGGCCTGCTCCACTTCCTGTGGCCGGGATACATCACAGAGTATACCGGTGACCCTGTTTCCCAGTAAGCTGACGGCCTCTGCAATAGAGGCAGCTTCATTTGCTACGATCGCTACATAGGCCCCCGCATCCCGGTATTTCTTCGCACATTCGAGGCCGATGCCCCGCGAGCCGCCCGTTAAAAATATCACCTTCTCGTTTAACAGTTTCATCAGAAAAGTTTAAAAATATTTTAGTGGAAAAACCAGAACAGGACCCCCATCACCACCAATAGCAGCACCGATAAGAATTTATAATTACCAAATCCCTTCCAACCCGGTCTTTGCAGAGGTTCCAGAGGCGATGACCAATATAGTGGCGCAGATCCCGCAGCCTGGCTACCTGGAAATACAACAGAGAACAGTACCTGTAAACCCACACAAACCAAAAAGAGATAAAAGGCCATCATCATAAAGGGTATCCGACCCAGCACTGTGTCCGGAACCAGCTTGTTAAAAACAAAGACAGCCGCACCCAATGCCGACCCTATCCACAGCGTCAGTTTTGCCGAAACCGGCGATGCATTTTTCCAGAATACACCGAGTAAAAAAACACAGGTGATGGGCGGTGCAATATGCGCGATGATATCATTGAGCCCATTGAAGATGCTCTCATACTGATCGAGCAGTGGCAGCAAAGCCAGCGAGACCAGCAATGCGATACCGGCCGAGATCCTGCCCGCACGGACCAGCTGTCTATCGCTGGCTGCCGGACGACGGCGACGGTAGATGTCATAGCTTACCAGGGTAGATATCGAGTTCAACGCTCCCGAGACCTGCCCCATCAATCCCGACAGCAGGGCGGCTACCAGGACACCCACCAGCCCCGAAGGCAGAAGCTGGGTGATCATTAATGTATAGATGCCCTTGCTGTTGACCACCGTCTTACCGCCTTCTATCGTCGTCAACGAATGGAGGTCGAGCCTACCGGTAGCAGCCAGCGTATAGGCAAATAATCCCGGCAGCACAAAAATAAAGACCGGCAGGATTTTTATAAAGCCACAAAACAAGGGGCCTATGCGTGCGTGCTGTTCGTCCCGCGCGCCAAGCACACGCTGTACAATGGTCTGATCGGCACACCAGTACCAGATTCCCAATACCGGGTAACCAAGGAAGACAGCATACCAGGGCATCCCGCTCTTATCGCCCCGTGGGCGTAACATGGATAGTCTTTTTAGCTCTCCGCCATCTTTTAATACCTGCACCATCGGATGCCAGCCACCCATGCGATGCCAGGCAGCCCAGCTGATGATACAAGCCCCCGTTATCAGCACTATGGTCTGGATCGATTCCGTGACAACTACAGCCTTCAGCCCGCCGATAATGGTATACAATGCCGTGACCAGCGAAATGACAATGACGCTTTTATAGAGACTGACCCCAAACAGGGTCTTTAGTACAATGCCTCCGGCCAGCATGGAGAAGGCAATGTGAATGATCACCGCCGACACGATGGAGATAATGACCAGCCAGTCCCGGCTTGCCCGGTCATATCGTTTCTCGAGGAAATCGGGCAATGTTGCCACTCCTGATGTTATATAGAACGGTACAAAGAACAGCGCCAGCAGGATCAGCGTCAGGGCAGCCATCCATTCGAAATTGCCATTGAGCAGGCCGGAATCGAAGCCGCTCTGGGCAAGGCTTACCAAATGAACCGTAGAGATATTGGTGGCAAATAAAGCCAGCCCGATGGCCGGCCAGCGCAGCGTCTTGCCTGCCAGGAAATAGGAGCTGGCGCTTCCCGCGTCCCCGCCGGCGCTTCCTGCGTCCGCCCCGTTGCTGGAATGCGCCGAAGTCCTCCTGCTCTTCATCCTATGTCTAACCCCCACCCATAGCCCGATAACCAGGATGCCCAGGATATATAGTATACTAATAATCAGATCGACAGATTTGATCATGCGCTCGGTTTATTGTAGATCACAGCTGCTACCCGGCTCCTGCGGCGTCTTATAAACGCCCTCCCGGATATCGGCCGCATGCAAAAAATGTTTTTTAAGATGCGGGATATGTTCGAGGAACAATGCTTCATGCCCCACAGAAATATGATTGAACAATACCAGGTGCTGATGCAGCTGCCCCATATCCCCCACATGCGGCACCACGGGAATGCCATAGAGACGGCTGAGCAGGCTTACAGTGATAAATTCGCTGACACCACCTACCCGCACCGCATCGACCTGGATAAAACCCGCCGCACCCGCCTGCAGATAATTCTTAAAGATAATGCGATTGGGTACGTGCTCGCCAAGTGCCAGCTTCACCGGGGCCAGCGCTTCTGCCAGCGTCTTGTGCGCCAGCACATCATCCGGATGCGTAGGCTCTTCGATCCAGAAAGGATCCATAGGCTGCAGCTCCTTACATATTTTTAAAGCCTGGGGTAATGTCCATTGCTGGTTGGCGTCTACCATGATGCGGATATCTGCTCCGGCAGCAGCCCGAACGATCCCCGCCCGGCGGATATCCCGGGCCGGGTCGCGTGACCCCACTTTTAGCTTCATCGCCGTAAAGCCTTCTCCCACTGCCCTCAGCGTGTTCTCCCTAACCTTTTCGTCCGAATAGTTGAACCAGCCGATGGAAGTATCATAACCCGGATAGCCCGTCGTCAGGATCTGCTTTCGCTCTGTCCTACCCGCCTGGTTGTCTTTCAACAGCTGCAGCGCCGTCGAAGCAGGCAACACGTCTTCCAGATAAGAGAGGTCAAGAGTTTGGACGATCTCTTCGGGAGATAGATCGATGAGCAGCTTCCATAAAGGCACTCCTCTTTTTTTTGCCCACAGATCGAAACAGGCATTGGTCACGGAAGCCAGTCCAAGATGAACGACCCCTTTATGCGGTCCCAACCAGCGGAACTGCTGTTCATTGGATAAAGCATTAAAGGTGTTTCCAAAATCCGCCATCAGCTCTTCGATATCTTTTCCTTTCAGACGTTCGGCATAAAATCCCGCCGCCTGACAGACCATGTCATTGCCTTCACCCAGCGTGAAAGCCAGGCCCGTGCCGGAGTGACCAGATTCGTCTTCGAGTATCGTCACCGCATAGGAGTATACAGGATCACTATGAATAGCATCACTACCCACCCCTTTGTCCAATGAAAAGCGAACATCTTTTATAGTTATACTTTTGATCATAATCCCCAGGTTTTTGACGGTTTTTCACCCATCGTCAGTTCCAGCTCACCCCCTGCCATGATATCGCGATAGCCGATAAAACAGTTATCATACGGCTTCCCATTTAGCCTTGCACCCTGAATATAAATAGCCGAGGGGGAATTATTCCGGGCCACCACCCTAAAGGTCTTGCCAGTCCCTGTACGCATCGTAATGGTGTCAAAGACAGGGCTCGTGATCTCATACCGTGTGCTGCCCGGACATACCGGGTAGAGCCCGGAAGCTGCTAGTACATACCAGGCAGACATCTGCCCTACATCATCATTCCCAACCAACCCTTCCACCGTATTATGATAAGCCCTGCGGCAAATAATTCTTGACCATTTCTGGGTCAACCAGGGGGCGCCGAGGGCATTGAACAGAAAAGCAACATGGTGTACGGGTTCATTGGCGTGATTGTAATATTCATTCCATAACATGTTCTCCGGCGTCTTTTCAAAGAATGACTGCAGATCAGCCAATACTTTCTCCTTCCCGCCCATCAGTGCTATCATTCCCGGGATGTCCTGTGGCACAAACCATCCCTGCTGATAGGGATTGCTTTCCACCGTACCATATCCCTCTGCCAGCCTTCCTTTAGCCGGCCAGGGCTCCCAGCTTCCATCCTCCCGGCGGGGCCGGAAACAGTCCTTTTCTTTGTCAAATACATTTTTATAATCCTGCGCACGCTGCAGGTACTTCCGCGCTTCTTCTTTATGACCCAGTCCTGCCGACAGCTGCGACAGACACCAGTCTGAATAGGCATATTCCAGCGTATTGGAGATGCTGTTCCCCCCACCACTAAAACCACGGGGCCCGTTGCCAAAACGCTCCGAGGTGGCAACACTTATCTCCCGGGCCCTGGCAGGATCAAATCCCCCCAGGCCTTTTACATAAGCATCTGCTACCACGGAAATAGCCGGATTACCAACCATACAGCCGCTGTAAGCATTCAACAGCTCCCAGCGATCAAAATATCCCTTTCCGTTCTCTTCGGCCAGCGTCATCAGGGAATTGATCAGATCGATCACCACCCGGGGATTGATCATTGTCTGTAAGGGCATTTGACTGCGAAAAACATCCCATCCGCTGAAGATCGTTCGTTTTGTAAAATCGGTTGCATGATGGGGCCGACCATCTCCGCCTGGATAAATACCGTCCACATCCTCCCAGGTACGGGGGTCCAGGAACGTATGATACAAGGCCGTATAAAAACAAGTTTTTTCCTCTTCCGATGCACCGCTGACGGTGATTGCAGACAAAGCTTTATTCCAGCTGTCACGGGCCTGCTGGTGTATCCTGTCGAAGTCGAAGTCGCTGATCTCTACATCGAGATTATGCCTTGCTCCTTCCATGCTTACGAATGATATGCCGGTTTTTAGCAGGACGGGCTCGTCTTTTTTTGTGGTGAATTCCGTATAGAAGCCCAGGTGTCTGCCTTCTTTTTCAGTTACACCGGGTAATTGCTCCGCATGCGCCACTATCTCCTGGTAAGCAGCGCTGGTCACATCTTCCAATTTACGTCGCTTCGGAACATCCGCGCTCCAGACACCAACCCGCAGAAAGGGCTTGCTGCACCGGGCGCAGAAATATACGGTATAGCTTGCTTGTCCCGCTCCGTCTCCCCATCCGCCTCCATCCGGCGTACATTTCATCCAGCCTTCCAGCGTAGTGTCATTCACCAGTTTGACATATTGCAATACAGAGGTGCCGCCTACCCGCCGGGCAAGATCGATCTGGATCCTTGAAGTCTCCGCCTCAGGGAAAGTGAATCGCATGATGCCACTGTGTGGTGCGGCTGTCATCTCGCATCGGATCGCTCCTCTTTTTAATGTTACTGCATAATATCCTGCAGAAGCCGTCTCGCTTTTCTTATCATATTCCGAGCGATATCCGGCTGCGCTCGTTTTTAATTCTCCAACCGAAGGCGTGACGAGGAAATTCCCGAGATCGCCATACCATCCTACCCCACTCATCTGTGTCAGGGCAAAGCCTTCTATATTCGTATGTTCATAGCTATAACCGGAGCCATTGTCCCCGCCCGTTATCGTATTCGGGCTCAGCTGTGTCATCCCAAAAGGAGTAGCTGCACCAGGAAAGGTCTTACCCAGCCCGGCAAGATTACCGCCTGCTGTAGCACTGGTGCTGGCGCCGATAAAAGGATTGACGTAGTCGACCGGCTGGCGATGCTGGCTCATCTCAGACTGCCGTTTCTGCGCTGCCTCCTGCTGTTGCGCATTTGCATACATAACCACCAATGTTGCTGTCTTCACCATTATAGCTTTTATCATCCGCATATTAAGTCGTCCTTATTTCCCTCAATATACCATTGATTTTTAATTTTACTGCCTTATGATCAGGTGAGCTTATCCGATAGTTAATGACCTTCCCGTCTTTCCATTCCATGTCCACCGTAAAATTTCCACGGGCCTTGAGACCTTTTACCATCCCCGAGGCTTTCCAGACTTCCGGCAGAGCGGGCAATAAATGTATATATCCGCCATGACTTTGGATCAGCATTTCCGCAATGGCAGCTGTCGCGCCAAAATTGCCGTCTATCTGGAAAGGCGGCCCGGCAGAGAGCAGGTTGGGATAAATACCCCCACCGGCGCCATAGTTGATATTTGTCGCCAGCGTAGGCTTCATGATCTCTGTCAGGATCCGGTAGGCCCGGTCCCCATCATACAACCGCGCCCACCAGATCATCTTATAGGCGATGCTCCAACTGGGACCATCATCCCCCCTTGCCTCCAGCGTCTTCTTACAGGCTTCCGCCAGTGCAGGTGTAGAATCCGGTGTTATCAGATCGGCCGGATAAAGTCCATAGAGATGCGAGACATGCCGATGATGAA
>Ga0307510_10002235_pt1 | contig 21884 bp, 16 predicted proteins | sample 12_EM_MG_FD_207224 | JGI IMG/M metagenome (GOLD analysis project Ga0307510, IMG submission 207224) | Populus trichocarpa ectomycorrhiza microbial communities from riparian zone in the Pacific Northwest, United States - 12_EM | ecosystem: Host-associated > Plants > Roots > Unclassified | place...
ATTGAATTCTTTACCTATTTTATTATAATTCCATCACGGGACAATTGTGTTAGGGTGGTCTTGGTATAGTTGTTAAACTCAATTTTGTATCTAATTAGGTTTAAAGCTTGAATTATTAGGTTATCGTGATAGTTCGTGACTTATTACTGACTTATTAGGTTAATTATTTAATTTAAAATATTATTTTTTTAGAGTTTGTTTGTTTTTGTATTTTAAAATTATTTTAAAAAAATATTAAATATTTTTATTTTTATCTTTACTTTAAATTAATAATTTTTTATATTTTCAAATCATTTTTATTATTTTTTATTTTAAAAATCGAGACCGTATTTTCAAACACATTTTAGGTATTAGAGTTGTTGATAACAAGGCCTGAGATTAAATTAAGATGAATAAGAAATAAATATAATAACTTGTGAGTTAGATAAAAAAAGAGAAAGAATTATGTATCTTTAAAGATTCCTCCCCTTGTTGATTTTTGACTTGGGAAAGTAAGAGATATAGTTTAATTAGTGTGCAAGAAATAATAGTTATTAACAACCCAAAAGCATTATTGAATAATATTTTTATCAATCATATCTGATTAAAACTCAAAAGTAAACTATTCATGAAGAATTTGTCTAACATGATCCCAAAGAACAATAATTCACATGTCGGTAGTAATTTAGAAAATTCTGTTAATCTTATAATTACATTCTAGACAAAGATAATAATTTTAATGTTTCAATTATTTTATTTTTTATATTTTAAAATAATAATCAAATGCTGACTAAATATTTTATTAGGGATGTCAATTTAATCCGACCTTGATGAATATCATTATGATCTCACCAAAATAAACATATATTTTTTGGATAATAGATAGTATATAGATATTGTTAAACCCGCTTGAACTTAACCCGGAATATATATTTATAAAACATTTAAATTTTATTTTAATATAATATAATATATACATATCTCAATATTAATATAAAACACATATATGTTTATAATATTTATAATTTTATTATTTAATATATATATATATATAAATTATTTTATTATTTATTAAATAATATATGATAATAAAATAATGAATAGTTATATGAATATTTAAATTTTTTTATAACTTTCAACATGCTGCGTTCTGTCAGAGAAGCAAGGAGCTCCATTTCATCATCTCCAAGGTTATTACTTCCGAAATGCAATCGACAGAGATGCTGTTGTTTTCCAAGAGTATCAGGTATTTTTCTTGTTAAACTGTTATATGTAAAACAACTTCAATCTCAGAAGCATTGGATAATGAGGTTGGAATTGGCCTGGAAAATGGGTTCTGCCATAATGCAAGCCATTGAAGATGGGGAAAGGATTGGCCTAAATTTGACAGGAGGCTCCAGTGAAATCTACTGGCAGCGAAACATAAAGTAGCAATCAATGGTAGATTGTATATAGATGGAGAGATGAAATTCATTTTTACCAAGCACAAGACTAGTTGATCTCTTCAATTATTCGAACGTATCCAGATCAATTGTTCCCTCAAAAACATTTGCTCGCAAAGATTATCTTTCAGGAGCGGTAAGATTACCAATGAAGTGCGGTATCTTTCCTCGGAGATTGTTCTGACGAAAAGAGAGTATTGTGAGTTCTAACAAGAAACCATATTCCATAGGAACTTTTACCTCCAGGCATGTTGCCACCAACAGGGAGCTCTACAAGGTCGGAGCAGCCTGACAGGTTGGCTGGAATTTTGCCTTGTATGTAATTGTTGGTCAGCATCAGACCTCGCATACCTAAACTGACGCCCAACTTCATGCGGAATTTCACCATGAAGAGTGTTGTTTGCTAGTCTTGTTTCTCAAAGCAAGCTAAGATTTGTGTTTAAATCAAATATATTTTCTAACCATAATTATTAAACTAGTCATATTTGCAGTTAAATTGAATCAAGAAAATCATTGACTTCGTTAAACTCGATTGATTCATCAAGTTTTTAGTGATTTGATTGATTTATCCCAACTAAACTAGTTTTCCTAACTAGTTTTTTTTTTTTATTAAAATAATTAACTTATATTGATTTAATAACTCATAAATTGATTTGGTAATATAGTAATGTAATTTTTTTTTCTGAGTCAATTCCTGAACCGGATCCAAAAACTATGTTACTAGGTTTAAAAGTCTAACCTGCGGTTTCATTCAATAAATTTTCGATCTTCTCAAGATTCATGATTAGATTTGCAATATGTGAGGCGAAATCAAATAAATATACTTCCTAAGATCAAGTCCATCCTACAATCCCAGCTGCTAGATTGAAGCATTGAGCCCCAAACTCAATTACAAAACAAAACGAGGCCCAAAAGACAAATCTTGCTGGGCTCCATCATTGATACTTCAAAGCCCTAATCGCCATCCCAAATCAGCAAGCCCCGACAGAGAAAAATCAGCAAAGCTTCGACCAAGGAGCAAAACGAGAGAGAGAGGTGGTTCATTTCGAAGAACACAAAGAAGGATTTTGCAGTGTTTTATTCTTACTTGAAGAAGAAGAAGAGGGGCAATTATGGATGAAGAAGCTGTGGTGAAGTTTGTGGAGACGTATTTGAAGAAGAAAGGGTTCAAGCAAGCAGAGCTTGCTTTCCAAGAAGAAATCCAACAACAACAGCAAAAACAAAACAACAGCAAAAATGCTATCAATATCCACTCGGATCCTGATCTCTCAACCCTCCTTCACTCCCTCTCTCAGTAGCTCTCAAACCCCACTTTTTTTTTCTCTCTTTAATTTTTACTCAATTTGATGCTTTTATAGATTTTTTGGAGTGCAGAATGTTTGAATGGTAAAAAAAAATAATGGGTTTTTTGAGTAGGCAAGTAGGCAAGGAGTTTTAGCTGATTCTGTACTGATTTTAATGTAGGAGAAGAAAGAAAAGAAATGGCTTTAATGGGCAATTTTTTTGTATTTTTGTAATAGAGAGTGTGAAGATTTTAAGTAAGCATTAGTAGTGAAGAATTTGTCTGCTTTTATGTTGTTTAGTTTGTAAATATTTGTGTTTGGATTCATGGATTTTATCAAGATTGAGTTTTTAGAAAACCTATTTAGAGTTTTAGCTTAAGTGAGGAAGTAAACAGTTTCACAGAGCCTGTACCTGTTTAACATTTATCAAAAAGGAATAACCTGTTTAACATTATCAAAAAGGAATAACCTTTAAGACAAGTCGAGGGTAGAAATTTGTAATCAAATGTTGTTTTATGTTCAATTAATGAAACTTCAATGACACTGTAACAGCCCTTTGTAAAAAGAAAAAGGGACTTGAAACAATTATGTGTGTGAGATACTCTAAATATGATCCTAAAATTGATTGGTTGAAAGTGAAGATTTTGAATAAGAATGTGGAAACAAAAATGGGACCTGAAAACATTAGAAATGCTAAATTTGAAGGATGAAGGAATGAGGGATGTGCTTTTCTTTTTTTCAAGTTTTTTAATAGTTTGGTTATTTATTCATTATTGATTTGAAAATTAACTTTATTGTTGTTATTCAGACCAGAGGATAGTCCAGCACGTTACCAAGAGGAATATAGTAAACTAAGAACTTGGGCTTATAGTTCGCTTGATTTGTACAAGGTAAACTAGTCAATGATTTCTTCTTTGATGCATGGTTCGATATTTGCGTATTTGTTTTGGCATATGATTTTTACTTTGATAATGTGGATTCCTTTGAATTCTGCAGCATGAGTTGCTTCGAGTGCTTTATCCAGTGTTTGTCCATTGTTATATGGATATTGTTGCTAAAGGGCATATCCAAGATGGTAAATATTGAAATTTCTGGCTCTTATTTTATCCTTATCCTAAACTTGAAAATTTCAAAGTGGCTTGTCAGCGTGACAATCGTCTTGTTTTTTTTTTTTTTTTTTTTTCTATTTTTTCTATTATCATATTTTGTTCCCAGCAAGAAATTTTTTCAATAGCTTCCGTGAAGATCATGAAATGATGCACTCACGAGACCTTCAAAAGTTGGAAGGAGTTCTTTCTCCCTCTCATCTGGAGGTTGATGCCATTCTAAGATTTTGTGTTACTTTTTCCATCCTCAATGTGGTTAAATTGCTTCTGTAGAAGATCTAATGATTGTAATTTTTGCCAGGAGATGGAATTTGCTCATACTCTTAGGCAGAGCAAAGTCAACATTAAGATATGTCAGGTGGTTTAAAGGTTCTCCTGTTAATTTGTAACACATAAGAACACTATTCATCAATTTGTGCAAATTTCTGAAAAGCTGGTTTTAAACCTATTATCAGTACTCCGATGAGCTCATGATGCAGTATCTTCGGAAGTCAAAATCCACTATAATACTTGGGATTGTCAATGAGCATATTAACTTCCAAGGTATATCATTTTTCTCTGAAAATAGTTGCATATCCATGTTTAATTCATGAAGAAATTGGTAGATAAGACATGTTCTCTTCTGCTGCTGGCAGTTTCTCCTGGACAGCCCATCTCAATTTCTGATGATCCTGATGCTGTTACATTAATTGGAAGCAGCCAGGATGCAGCTAATCAGATAAATAAAAAAGAAATACATTGGGGGGTAAGTGTGTTCTGCATCTTGGTTGTGAATGAGGAGGTTGTCGGTTATTTTTATTGCATTTGTGTTTTTAGGTGTTAATGTTGAACTTTTTAGTATTTTCTATAGTTGCTTGAAGATTCTTTAGAAGAACGCTTGGAGAAGACGGGGGGTTTTCTCTCAGATTCTGAAAAGACAGAAGGAGAAACCAAAGAGGGGGACATGGATGAGAACAAGGTAGAATGCTCATCAAAAGCCCGCTTCTCCTCCATACTTGCTTTATGTGGATTTCATATACATATGTTAATAATTCATGCTTATTTTTAATTTAATTTTGTAATATATGCTGTTTCTACATTTCATTGTCATATAGGTTTTTCTTTTCTATCAAAGACTGAGTTGTTTCTTTACATTGATGTCATCCATGTCCTGTTCAGAAAAGATCAATGGATGGTGGAAAGCAAGGTGCTTCAATAAAAAAGTCAAAAAAGGATAAGGCAGCTAGTGCAACAGCTAAAGCTGTTCGTCTTGAAGCAAATACAGTACCTGCAGCACCACGAGTCAAACCCGAGCTTCCTTTGCCAGTAATGTATTTTCTAGAATCTTATGTCATTTTATTCATTACATCAATGACCTTTTTGTGATATATATACACACACGTGTGTGTGTGTGTGTGTGTGTGTATATATACACATATTATCTAAATGGGATATGGAACCATAGTTATAAAACATGGCCTGGCGGTTCAACCTGGTGACCCACCGACCTAGAGGCTAGTCTAGGGCGGATTTTACTTCGTGCTAGTCTTTTTATTTTTTTTTAATCAAAGCAATGTCATTTTCAGTTGTTTTTTTTTTTTAAAAAAAAAAATGTAGCTTGGGTTGACCTACCCGCCCAACCCGTGACCCTGGGGTCTTGGGCCAGGTCGACCCTCAGGTTGAGTCAGAATGTGGTAATATGTGAAGGCTAACAAAGAGGAGGGTGTTGCATAAAAGGCTAAGGCTAAAGCATAGATAATGTAGATGAACATAGGAAGCTTGATTCTGGCACAACCTTATGGCTACCTTATATAGCCTATGGGAATCCTTGCATGTTATACACATAGGAATGCTTATTCATCAAAGCATGTTCAATACACTTGAACACAGATGATATTTTACATCTATATGTTACAACTGCCATGACATATCACATGTGTCTTCAGGTGTGTTAGAATAAAGTGAATGTGTCCTTTACACATGTTATGAGGACATGCAAGGTAAAAAACTCACTTTAGTTAGGCGTTAAATCATGGGTTGCTGCACAAATGTTTATTAACACCTAACTACTTTAAGTTGTTACTTCACATGTCCTCATTGTGGCTGTGACTATGATCAGAAGCTAGGTTCTATGGGGATTGGTCCATTGATTCAAAATAACTTTACCGATCATCTGTATTAACTAAGATTAATACTTGTTGACTGTTCAAGGTCTTTTTTCATTTATTTTGTCTTCTTCCTCTTTTGATTGCTCTATTATATTATCATGCTTTATCATTGACCTTTCTATCCAAACTGGGTTCACACTGTACATAACCTGTACCTGTGAATGCATCTTTGCATACATGATATTTTATGCCATGTTTCTTCCATAAGGTTCTTGCATGACTTAGGTCCTGCTGGAATAAGCAATTGATTCTCCTGCTAGCATAAGTTAGTGCTGCATTCTAAATTTCTAATAATTAATAAATTAACGATTCCTTCAGGCCAGCTGAAGTGGAACAGTCTATTCTTGAGGACTTGAGAAACCGTGTACAGTTGAGTAGTACGACACTGCCATCTGTTAGCTTTTATACCTTTATCAACACACATAATGGGTAATTTCATTACTTATATATTTGTATTAAGCTTCTCCATTTTCTTACATGATCAATTGCTCATTATTTTATTTGGGATCTCTCTCAGTTTAAACTGTTCTTCAATATCCCATGATGGATCCTTGGTTGCTGGTGGATTCTCAGACTCCTCACTGAAGGTTCTTCTCTCATACTTAGCACCGCACCCACCATGATGCCACTACTGTTGCTAATTCTGATTTGTGCCTTTACAGGTTTGGGACATGGCAAAGCTTGGACAGCAAGCTGGCAATTGTAAGTCTCTCCAAATAGGGATTAGTTTCTGTGATAATTTCTTATTTTTCCAATTCCACCAGCTGTTTTTGGGTACAATGCAAATCATCTTTCAGGATACTACTAATTTAAACTGTGTTCTTGACAGAATAAAATGCTGACATTTTGGTGTAGTTTAGGAAGAAAACAGCAGTAAATCTGCAGAACTAAGGATAAAAGCAAGTAGGATAGAAATTGGAACTCTATATAAAATGTAGGGTTTAGGTAAAACTCTAGTTGAATTAATACTTTTTTACAGCTTATTTATAGTAGGGTTACAATAAAAGCTTTAATCCCAGCTCTAGATTGAACTTATAAAGAAAACTTATAATTGTAGCTATACATATATAGGAACATGTCTAATAATTATTAAAATAAACACTGAAATGATAGAATACTAAAATATTAGTTCCTGCGTCACAATTTGATGAAGTATTCTGTTCATTTTTTGTACACTGATTATGTGTTCAGAAAAGTTTTCAATTGTAATCAACCCAAATAACAAGTACAGAGACATTTGATGAGAAAACAGTGTAGATGTTATCCAGTCATAGTCCTGGATTCTTTATCCTTCTGACATGGTTGTACATTGTAGATGCTAGTTTTCATGTCAAGACATTCTGGGCAAAGAGGACCTATGACAATAAACGTTTCTTCTGCCAGCTATTTTGCAGGGTGAAAATGATGCTGCTCCGAGTGAACATGTATTGGGGCCAAACAGTGGCAAAAGATCTTATACTTTGTTTCAGGGTCATTCGGGCCCGGTTCATTCAGCCACTTTTAGCCCCCTTGGGGATTTTATTTTGTCTTCTTCAGCAGATACAACAGGTATATTCTCCTGGATTATCATTTCATTTTTATCTTCTTCTGCATGCATAAATGCTCTTTTGTTAATGGTTTTTTTACTGTATATTTTCTTTTCGGAATGATACTACACTGCTCTACTACAGTTCGATTATGGAGCACAGAACTCAATGCAAATCTTGTTTGCTACAAAGGCCATAATTACCCTGTCTGGGATGTCCAGGTATAAACTGGACCTTCTGCACATCATCTTGATTTGATTCTGTTGTTTTACGCTTTCCCTTGTCTTTTAATGACCATGATGAAATTGAGGAAGAGTATTGCGGAGATTTCCATAATACTTCATGGTCATGCTTCTCATACATTCTTACTAATCTATTGGGGTGCAGTTCAGTCCCGTGGGACATTATTTTGCCAGTGCTTCGCATGATCGCACAGCAAGGATTTGGTCTATGGATAGGATACAGCCTTTGAGGATAATGGCAGGTCACTTGTCTGATGTTGATGTAAGCAGCTTTTGCATTCTATTTATTTGTCTGGTTGTCTGGAATCTGGATAAAACAAAATGGTTCTTGTTATTAAAATGGAAGAAATGGGTGAAATTCTTTCTTCAAGTTAACCTCCCTCCACAAATTGGTGTTTCCTCCAAGGACAAAGCTATCATGTTGAGCTTGCTTTATGTATAATATTAAGTCAGCAAATTTAGTTAAGTGCATTACTCCTTTTGTTTTCTAATTTTGCAATGTCAATTATATTTGATTGGATTGCATATATTTCAGTGCGTGCAATGGCATGCCAACTGCAATTACATTGCCACTGGCTCCAGTGACAAAACAGTTCGACTGTGGGATGTACAGAGTGGGGAGTGTGTCCGCATTTTTATTGGTCATAGGAGTATGATTTTGTCATTGGCCATGTCACCTGATGGTCGATACATGGCATCTGGTGATGAAGATGGCTCTATCATGATGTGGGACCTCTCAAGTGGCCGCTGCATATCGCCTATGATGGGACACCATTCATGTGTATGGTCACTTGCCTTCAGGTGCAAATCCTAGACACTTCACGAGATTTCCAAAGCATTTCTTAGACTTGATAAAGTTCTATTTATTGATTGCTAGATTACTGACACAATCTGCTATTCTCTTGTGTCAGTTGTGAAAGTTCCCTTCTTGCTTCTGGTTCGGCTGATTGTACTGTAAAATTATGGGATGTAACTACAAGTACAAAGCCGGCAAAGACAGAAGAAAGGTAAGGTTTCCTGTGGAAGTAGCTCATAACATGTTTCTCTTCTCTTGACGTTTACAGTATGTGTTTCTTGTAATCAGCAAAAGTGGAAATACACACAGATTGAGATTTTTAAAAACTTTGCCAACGAAGTCTACTCCTGTTAGCACTTTGAGGGTAACTAGTCCAAATGCTCAAATTCTTCGACTTGATTTTCTTCCTTATTTGTGCCTTTTGATATTGGTCTTTCAGTACATAACCTTTGTACCATATTCTCGGAACAGTTTTCGCGTAGGAATCTCCTTTTCGCTGCTGGAGCCCTCTCTAGAAGTCAGTGACCACTATTAAAGCTTGATGTGACTGACTAGGAATTGACCAACTGGAAGTGGTGCGAGTTTCCCTCTGCAAGGCCATCATCACTTGACATTTAACTTGTAATAAAATCAAAATTGCTGTACAATCTTGGTGAGTTATGACACTCAATTTTTTCCTTTTCTTTTAGCTTGGCGCATAGTATATTTAGCAATTTGCAAGGCTGTTCATCGACATCCACTTTCCAATTTTTTCCAAGCAGTCTCCTTGCTTTATGTGCCCTGTCACGCTCTTAACTTGTTTTCTACGTGTCTGGCCTGGTCTGTGTAGCAACTTGTCACGTCATATATTTCTAAATTTGTCTATCCATAGCTTGAGTAAACTATAAAATATGGAGATTCCAAATCATAAAAGTTAAAGCCAACGAATTCGACAGGATCAACAAGTACGCCCTCATCCATGTGATCAAGCTTTTCTTTTTAATCATCACAATCAATAAAGTCATAATCTCATAAAATGCACCAAAACGACTTGATAAAATCCTTGGAGGTTGCGTACATTTTATGTCGTCCTTATTTTTCGACCCGAGATGATAATTATCTATTTTATCTATTCCGATGATGACCCCACAATATCTTATAGCCTAATTTATGCGTCCGTTGAAACCCTTAAAAAAAAAAAATTTGAAATCATGAGCACCGTAATGCTCTGTTCTCAATAAAACAGTACTTCCCGCAAACAGTACAGATAACGGTACAACCTCCTGGAAGAAGAAAACAGTTTGGATTTGGGAATCATCCCTGTATTTTCCCGCCATAGGACCTTTTCTCCACGTATCGCCATACAAGTTTATGCACCAAAACAAACTCAGGCACTACAAAACATAAGGTATGTCACATTTCTGGTTATTTTTCTCTCCAAGATCTAGTAAAAATGGCGTGTAATTTTTGCATGCATCTCCCCTTCCGTTCCATGCAAGACCTTTGAAGGCTTTTGAAGCCGATGCTTGCCGGGGCACTGGTGACACCTTGAGTTCTTGTATCTGCGCAAGTTTCATGTAAGCAATCAATATCTGCTTGCCATCTCTTTCGTAGTACAACAATAAACATGTACTTGAAATTCGTTGATGGGAGAAAATGTCTGCTACTGCTGCTTTCTATTATTTCAATATGATTTCAGTGTTTACACCTACCTGTTATTTTTGGTCTGTGGTTATCTTGTTGGTAGAGGTTGTGAAACCCTAGACAAATTTCTCTGTAATTCACAGGAAAACTTGACCAGAAAATAGGCATAAGATAATCTTTTCGATATAAGCAGGGATGGAGACAGTGTTTATTTTTCTTAACAAATGCCTTCGAGAGAGAGCTTTCATTTCAGCCATCAGATTTTTGACAACCCCCCAGAGAAAAATGTTCAAAATGAAAAAACCAACAGCAGACCTTGATATTTCAAGTCAAATTGCCAGCAACTAAGAATTAAAATCTCCTGCAAATTATATGCTGATCTGGGGCATCACAATCCCGCAATCATTCAATTTAGGACTAATCAAAACATAGAATTTGAATTCCATAGATTACGAACACATTGCAAACAAGGAAACCTTTGACTCCAACAATCACTACCTCGTACGCCTGGTTATAGCTTAATCGGGACTGCTAGTATTTGATACAATCAGAATTGACTAGACATCATGAACAGCCATTGCCATTTATGTAATAGCATTCCATTGATTGTCTTCAATTTTTGAATTTTCATAAATTGGTTGTTGATATCTGCGAGAACAAAAATCGCTCTAGAGATTAAGACCTCGAAAATGCAGGTAAGAATGAGATAGATGAAGATTTGAGAGAAAGAGCTTAAGGTTGAAGCCTTAGGAGTTTAGTGGCTGATTACAATCCCCCACCCACAAACTATAGAACAAACAAAAAAAAATCCATCAACTAGTTACATGTTACAGTGTTGCCTGGCATGCTTTATGGTAATTAGAAGCAAACCAAATCCATCTATGATCATGCTTTTAGCTTACAAGCTGTTCGACATTTAGTTTTCTTAGGTAAACCAGAGAAGAGAATCAAATGTTATTAATGAAAATTAATTAGAGACTCCAGCTTCCAGGTACATTTCTAGGTTATATTACCTTTAGCATCATCTCCACAGTACCTCCAGATGCAAGGGAAGTTTTTCAATCATGAAACAGGCACCCCTATCACCAATGGGCCATGGGGCTCCATTATGCTAATTCCTTTTTTTTTATGTCACTCTCACCATTTGTTAACACAGGCACTTTATAGGGTTAAGGAAAATCAAAGAGACGAAAGGACTTAGTGACTCGGAGGAGAGTTTTTGAACTTTCCAAAAGAAAGTTCAAAGAGGTTCTCTTGTATTTACCAATTCCTAACTTTCCACGTTTTCAGCATGGTGTTGGCCTGCTAAGATGATGATAGGGACAAATCAGCCGATATTCGTACTCGAATGAAAGCCAAAGAAAACTTAAGATGATAAGAATGAATGCAATCATCACATAAATGCCATCACCTTTTACCTTATTTTAAGCTTAGTTTGCATAAATGTAGAAGGTTCGAATCGCAAAATAGTACTCGGGCAGAACAATAGTATTATGGTTTCACTAAGAACCATGCACACAACTACAGTACATGATCAAAATACATTGCAGCAGTGTAAAATCAGCAAGAAATTGCAAAATTATCCACCGAATATAACAGCTTATGTTCATTTCGAGCAGAATATCATGCTTATGTATTATACATTTTGCTACAATCCACTAGAAAACATGCATTAATAGGCAGCAAACATAGGAAAATATGTTGAAATGTTGTTGAGACCCATGTCCCTATATCCTTGTGAGCTTTTCATATTAATTAGTAAATCGAAATCAATGAAACATGTTGAAAGCATACCTCAAAGAGAATCTAACCTTAAAATTCCTTCGGATACCGAATGAACATGCCAAATTCAGTTGGCACAAAGTCATAGGTTCCCCGGCTCTCTGTTGATTCTACATACAAGTGAAGGCCGAATTTTAGAATTTTATAAATAGGCAGAAAACATGGGAAAATATGACGACGAATACGGCAATGAACTACAGGTAAGGACTATAGAGAGCATGTAACCTTTGACGGAGTTGAATTTTGTGGAGAAGAAGCTTGTTTGAAAATTCAACAGTGATTGAGATGTATAGAGATCATAAATTTAAGAATTTCATGGTGCATAAACTCATGGCTCATAAAAATGCTAGAATCAACAGAAATTTCCTGAAGAAGGTGCCTTCATACAATCTATGATGACTTCTAAGTCATGCTCTTCTTCAAATCAAATCGGGACCCTTTTTTTTATAATTTTATCTATATTATTATGTATGAATTTATAGGTATAATCAGAGAAAATTTGTAGTGCAATGATTGAAAAGTTAAAGAATTATATCAAATGACTTTAGTAAAATTCAACTAAAAAAGGGAATACAAGATCACATGCATGTACGTGTCACTGTTATGTTTGTGCCATGTTGTAATTAAGATCAGATAAGGCTTCTGGCTAAGTGTTACACATGCATGAATAGTGCCATGCATGTAAACAGAAGGTCCTAAGATTTATGCATGCATCCAACACCGATGTATCTGCAAGTGTGCGTGAAGATTTCACGACATCCTATCACCTATAAAAGAGGTGCAAAGCTAATGTATAATCCAAGATTAGCTATCAAGTAAATATTTTCACTTGTCCAAGTGTGTGATCACTAACCTTAAGCAATCTCCCTTGTCTTGAGGTGTCTCACTAGGATCGATGCCATAAGCCGAGTTAGACCTTAGGACATGCATCCTATTCATGCATGTATAACCATTGCCTATAACTTTATTTTAACCTTGACCACTCGAAATATTATAAAAAATCATACATCTGTTGTCGCATTCTTTTATAAAAATAAAAAAAAACGTAGAGGCCGAGAAAAATATAAAATTTGTAGATGAATGTTACAAATTTTCAAATTTAAAATTACAAAATGTAAGTAGAAGTTATGAAACTTAAAGCAAAATATAATTTTTCTGCCTTTTCTCTGTAACGAGGACTTGAAATCACTCATTGACTTCAAGCTACTATAAGAAGCAACGCAATGTCTAAATCACTAATTACTCGAATTAAGATTAACAAAAGCTACGAGGGTCATCTGTTCAGGCTACTTGTACCAATCCTAAAGTTGAAAGTGATCATCAGCAGAGCTAATCTTTTATCCTTCCTAGCTAAATCCATACCCCCCCACCCCCCTTCTTCTTTTTTTTGGATTTCCTCCATGATAGGCTGGTCAATTCCCCATCTGATGATCTAGTTAATTCATACAAATCCTCGCGAGCTACCTGTTTTCGAAAGGTCGAGAAAAAAAATGAGATCGCAACACACCTCTTTCAATATGGTATAGAAAAAAGACGATTGCTAGAGTGCAATTTTCTTTATCTTTATTAATTTAATGATAGCCACAATATCAAAATTATTAAACGTCTTTTTAAATTCCTGCTGCTTCAAACACTTTCCTTATCCTTTACGAAAACCTTTCTAGTGTCACGAAATATAAATTTTATAAGCACCGGTTCGCACGCCATCCACATCACAAGAAAAGGTTAGTCTTGTCTTCATTTCCTTTATCACTTAATGTATTATATGATGGTTGAATTCAAATTTATACACTTGAATTCTCCAAAACATCAGCATACTTCATGTTTAAGTGCATCCACAGACAAACAATGTATTCAGCTATTTTTGTGTCTAGCAACTCAGAAAGACAAGGACCTTACATTTTTTTAAAAGTAAATTCATCATACATTGTATCAGGAAAAACAAGACAACAAAGAGAAGAGAAGACAAAGAAATCTGTGTCAACACAATGTCCACATTCATATAATCTTGAGAAGGGCTGAAATGCCTAATTTATGCACCAGCTACCTCAACAACATAAACGAGTAATTCATTTTACTTTCCAGGAAATCCCCAAGCTTTCCAACTAAGACATATTGGTAGAGTAATTAAACCCCAGATTATTCCTAAAATTCTCCCAACAAGCGATGATGATCATGCATCTGGTCCAAGAGGTGATTATGCACGCACATGTAATTCTTAAAGTGGTAGAAGTCTATGCTGGGAACAAATCAAAATGTTGGAAAGAGGTGACAAGAGCTTTCACACGAATTATTTCATGAACTGAACAACTAGAACAGTATCAACTTTAAAATCAAAGAACGAACAAAATGTAAGTGTTCAAGGGAATTGAATAATTAAAAAATGGGTACCTAGTCAAACAATGAGCTATAATTATATTAGACACTCCATGGATCCTTACCGTTAGATCTCTAAAGCAATTGAAGGCCGGCCCACGAGTCAACGCACAGAACTATCACATTTCTCATACTCTTGGTGATGACCCTGCCATTATACAAGAAGCAAAATGCTGTATATTGTAATTATAACACAAAATTAGGGATTAATTAAGCACTCTTTCATGAGCATAGAGAAGAGATGAATCAAGGTTATATGATTGTTTATAAAACCGGGAATGGATGAAGAAAACAAGAGACAAAAAGAATACCAAGATGCAAGATCTGAAAAATATTATCATGATTTAAATTTTATCAAGACTGAGTAAAATAAAGTTGAACACAAGATATAGAAACTTCTTTGGCTTTATAGTACACCTTCATTTCCGATCTATACTCCCAGCAAGAATCTTGGGACATATCTTGATGTGAATCAAGAATAGAAGAAACAAGTTGATGATTTAAAAACTTGAAAGCCAGGAACCACACAGACCATGTGAGAGATTTTTGCTCGAATTTGCACTGCAAGAATCACAAAACAAGATGAATATATGACAGATAAAACCATTTAGAAGTTTAAATTATAGTCCTTAAGCAACCATTGAAATACTCTAAGCATAACACATTAAAGACATCCATTACAAGCCAAAAACTGCATAAAATAAATAGAAGTCAGTGCTATAAATGCTGAAAGCTTGCTACCTGAAGTACTTCCAAAAACCTGTTTTTGACTAGATTTTGTCTTCTTCGTGATAAATGAGTTGACCATCCCATGCCTATCTGCAAAAAGCTAAAAAAAAAAAAAGAGCACAGCAAGGAGCAACTATGGCTGCAGAAATTTCATATTTCTGGAAAGATATCACTACATGCGATAATTTAAAGATTTCATGTCTCTTATTTTGTTCTTAGAACATCACATGCACTTCAAATCAAAAGAAGAAAAATATAAAACAAAACCCATTTCCAAGAGCCAATGGAAAATGATCAGATCAGTTTTTACTAAGAGCAAGCAAAAGACGACTCACCACAAATCCCTTCTCCATTAATACAAGAAGCAGCCCTATTTGTAGCTAGACTAGGGTTTTGAAGGAAAACTCATTTTCACAAACAGTATAAGAAAAGATTCAGGTGAAGACAAGGTCAAATCAGATTCAAATCTCGAGTAGATAATAACATAATCGCATGCGCAAGAGAAAGAGCAAAAGAAAAAGAAAAGGAGGGTGTTTGGCTTTGCAAAGAGATACTCGAAAATATTAGCAAGAGAAAACGTGAATGAAATGGTCCCATGCTATATATACACTACCCTACACAGTGTTTTGCCGCTATAAATTGCACAGTAATCTGGCTTAAACTCCATCAAAAGACACGCTATTAAACTAAACTATAATTTAATACATCAGAAACTAATCAAGATTCAAACGCAAAAAAAAAACGAAACACAAATTAGATACCTTGCTGCTGCTTCTCCATTTTTTGCCTACTATACACCACCATCTTCATCTTCCAGGAGCCTTTTTTGTTTGGGTTTGTAAAGAGACGTAAAAGATGAGAAAGAAAGGAATTTCTGGAGCAAAAAACAGGCCGAATTCCGGCTCTGGAAGCTGACAGAATGAGAAGTGAGCACGCAAAAGCAATGGTATAGATTTATACAAATATGCCTCTGTGTGCTCACTCTCTTCTGTCAGTTTCTAATGTCCAGAAGAAGAAAAAACAAAAACAAACGAAACCCTTTTTTTTCGTGGATCAGTTCTTGAGTGAAAGATATAGCTTACCAAAAAATGGAAAGAAAAGAAAGAAATTTAGCACAAAATGCATAGAAGAATTCAGTCAGATCTGAGAAACAAGTGATACCCTTTTAAGGAAAGTTGCCAAAAGATCTACCTACCATTGATCACCTCTCTTTTTGGTGTTAAAACACAAATCTAAGAGATTTACATGCACCTGATCGGATCCAAATATTGTTTTCAGCTGTTTAAGTAGATGGAATTCATTTGATTTGCTTGGAACACGATTTAAAATTATGAAATTCATTTCACTTGAGGTAACTTGAAGTGATGAAAACATATTGTTTATGGAATTAATTAATTTGTTATTATCTTAAAAAAAATATTTCAAGTATACGTTGAAGAGAAAAGAGTGCTAATGAAATTAGTTTTTAATGGAGTAATTCTGAAGCAAATTGCATCTCTTTTAGTGTAATTTGTAAGTGTAAATCTATAAAAGAAGATTTTGTTTTAAAACAATTTTGTTTTTAGTCAAATCATAAATTTCGAAAAAGCATACTAGGGTTTCTATCTCTTGATCTATACCAAAAATCCAAGAAAGCAAGCAATAATTAAACAAAAATTACCACAAAAATGGAATTCAAGAAATAACCCTTGTTGTTTCTTCTCTCTATCTTCTCTCTACTTCCACACACACTCACTTCACCAGAAGGAAGGAAGTAGATAGGAGCTAAAACTTGCTTGGCTTTTAATAGGATCACATCACTTTCTTGCTTTCTTTCTTTCTTTCTCTCTCTCTCTCTATCATGCAAGATGAACAGGTGTCGGTGACACATTGACAAGTGTCCTTCCCTCTTACAAAATCTAACAGTTCGTGTTGACGCACGCCCAACCACTCATAAAACTTGGAGTGGTTTTCCAACCACAAGATTTTTACCAAAAAAAAACAGCAAAACCCTACAAGGAAAGTAAAGAAAAACTAGGGTTGGGTTTGTTTTGTCTTCTTGTTTGGATTTTGTGCATTTGTCGGCTTGCCTTCTTGGGTTAAATTAGGGTAGATTCTATAAGAGAGTACGGTGCACGAAGCTTTTTCGAGAAGGTAAAAGGAAAAGAGAAGAGGCTTTTGATTGGTTGGTGGAGATTGTTTCAAGGGGAAGTACGTACGTATGTGTTGCTTTCATTGAGGCCAAATGAAGACCTTTGATAGATTTATATATAGCCGTTCGATTGGACTTCTTTTCAAACTCAATTCCCAGCCGTTTGATTGTCATAATCGTGGGTCCAATGGTAAGATAATGTCTTCTTGGAAATGGGGCTTCATGCGACTGCGTCATTGAGGGAGGAGATATAGGCTAATGCTATTGGTTTTCTTGTGGTTTTCTCTCTCTATAAAAAGCCTTCTTTTGCATCTGTTACAACCCTAACATGGCAGCAAGCATGCCACCCATTTAATAATTCTTCTCTTCGTTAGCTACTCTGGGCCAGTTTATTGTATACATCACTCATGGTGGCGAACCCTGGATGCCTCCAGGAACCTTTTCTCCGTTTGTTTTTGTGTAATTGGAGCTGTGTTTTGCCACAATAATTACACGTTCAAAGACGTTTGGTTATTAGTGCTAAACCACATGTTTTACATGGATCGTGTTGGAAACTCATTTTTCTATCTTGGTTTTGAAAAAAATATAATTTATAATTATTTTTTTAGTTTTTTTTTCAAACCTCAACCCGCAAAAGATACTAAAATGTTAACTACGTGTTAAGGTATTGTTTGGAATTGTAATAATAATTGTTTTTCAAAGTGTTTTTCGTTTGAAAATATATCAAATTAATATTTTTTTTATTTTTTAAAAATTTATTTTTAACATCAACACATCAAATAATCTAAAATTATAAAAACAAACACCCTTTTAGTCAACAAAATTATTCAATAATCACTTGCAATTCATGTACTTTATCCTTTCCCATAAGAGATATGTGAAATTTCCAAAACTCCTCATATCAATAGAAAACACTATGTAAATTAAGGAACACAAAACCATCGTAATTTTTTTTTTCATATAATATGGTATGTTACATGATGGAGAAGAGGGGAGTTCTAAAAGTTATAGAAATTTTAGGGATAAAACAAAATAAAATATTCAAAGACTAACATGACAGCCCCAGGATATAATTAACTTGTAAGGTACCTTCCAGTCATGTTAAATATTAGGGGTCAAGTAGAAAAAAAATATTGAAAGCAAACCGAAATTTTTTATTCAGATTTAATCAAGAAGTATAATCTTCAGTCAATTTAATTTTAAATGATGAGATCGCTAAAAAAAATATTAATATAAAAAACCTGCAAAACAAATTAAAAAAATAAAGATCATATTTTAAAAATAAAATAAAAATAACAGGGGGTGAATTTAAAAACATATAAAAAAATCAAGCAAATTTAGACAAACATCCTAAATATGGTCAAATCTTAAAAAAGTCACAGCTTATGAAAACTTGGATCCATGTCCTATCGAGAAGTTTATTATAAGTCAATTTTAAAATATAAATTAGAAAAATTTATCAAAGTAAAAAAAATAACAAAAAAGTCTCGAGCGAACCCGGGCCAACAAATCAAGTACATAATAAAGGACATGAGACTGGGATGATGCTATAAACAGGAAAGCTTAAAAAATACAGGTAAAAAATATTAAAAAAATACTTTAAAAAAAAACATAAATCAACTTGAGCTAATCTTTTAGATCTATTACTCGAGTCATAAGATTGGTGTGACTCGAGTAATAGATTGATGGATGAAATTGAAGTCATCAAAAACAAACCTAAAAAAACAAAGAAGTCATATTCTTAACCAAACAAAGATCGATGGATGAAATTGAAAAAAAAATCAATAAAAAAACAATGCAAAACAAAAAAAATAGCAATTAAAGAAATTAGAACTAAATTCGATATAAAAATCAAATGAAATTAAATATTATTCAGAGATGAAATTGTAAAAAACCATTCCACTAAGAAAATGATTAAAAAATAGCAATCAAAAGAAGTTGAACCAAATTTCATGCAAGAATTAAATGAAAATAAATGCCTAGGGGTGGAATTGTAAAAAAAACAAATCAATTAAGTAAATGATTCAAAACAAAACAAATAGCAATTCAAAGAATAAGCATCAAATTTGAAAAAAAAATTCAAAAATCAACTAGGGATGTAATAAAAAATAAAATTCAATTAGAAACAATCAATGTAAATAAAAAAACTACAAATAAGAGAAGAGACACTGCATCCAAAGAAAAGATAAGTTGAAGGGCTAGTATGATTTTTTGTATGGCCAGCACGCAATCCTATGAAGAAATAAAGGGAAAAGAAAGGGGGAAAAAGTCATTTTCGACCAAACCTTGTCGAACCACCATATACGCGCCATCCAGGAAGGAAGAGAACACCGAGACGAATCAAATGATGCGGAGAAAGTGCCATTACAACGACTGAAGTCATCCGCACGTGCTGCCCAAAGTCGATGAATTAAGTTGTTGACACGTGCTTTGCACGCATCAACAACTTTTTTTTAATTATTTGTACAAAATAAAAAATGCCCAAAATCAATCAACAATAACAAACAAACCATAAGAAAATTACTACGAAGTCCCCGAATCCAAGGCTACAAAAATTAGAATGGCATGGGTAATATAGTAATTTCATTATTCTATCAAACATGAAAATACAAAAATACCTACAAAGAGCATTAGATTATTTTATTATAAAGTTACATTAGTTATTTTACTGTGTATTTTAAAACATAATTACCAAAATAACACTACTCAATTCTCAAAAGACATTTATGTCATGGGAAAAAGACCACTACACGTCCGAAACAAAAGCAAATGAGAAAATAACTAAGGGACAATAATGTAATTATACTTAATCTATATATGCCTTGGAACACAGTAATATCACCATCATTTTTTGCTTTTTTGTTAATAATAACTATGATACATACGTAAGCATAAATCACTGAAACTTAAATTCAGCTCATGACAGAAGATTAATTGCTAATTAATGAAATACATTTAGCCAATGGTCAAAAAATAATATATATATAAAATCTCTAACTAGAGAAAGAAACAATAAGAAAAAAAAGTGTTTTGTTGAAGATAAAAATAAAAATAGAAAACAAATTTACTTCTTAAATAACTTTAAAATTAATTTTTATAGTCTCAAAACAGAGATTAGATATACAAAATGCAACAATTAATAATGAGTCCATATAGATTTTCAATTTTACTATAACTACCATACATAGTCCTTGGTCTAAATCAGGATTTGAAAAAAAAGAGAGTTAAACTGGATTAACAACTTGATTTAACTTTTTTTTAAATCTTAAAACAGTTTCATTTAATATTAATGATACATGCCAGATTTAATAATTCTACATTGTTTTTTTGTGGTGTCTTGATTATACACGGCGTACAGGGCGGGGACCGACCGTACTCTAATGCCCTACTGATCTTAGCCTTATAGTTTCCTTTTTTATTTTCAAATCTTAAGCAGTGACAATTTATAGTAATTTATTTGCCTGCGATTTGGATCACCCTTTCTCCAATATATAAAGAACGTCTCGGTTAAATTCAAAAAAATAAAAAAATAAAAAAAACACTTCGATTAGAAGGGTCACAAGGAGATTGAATGATCAGTGCTTAGCCTTAAGGTTCATGGGACATTGTAGTGAGGTAAAGTCTTTGCATCCATGTTTTAAGTTATATATATATATAACTGATCAAAACTTGATTGAATTAGGTCAATACAAAATTATTTTAAAAAATATAAAATCTTTTTAATAAAAATAATTGATGCGGTTGACTCAGTCATCCACCTATTAATTCAATAATTCATACTATTTTACATATTTGTCCTTGAACTCATAAATTAATATATACATGAATTTATTCTATAATTTTTATATTTTTCAAAATCAATTCATTTTAGCAATTGTTTTTGTAACTTGGGTATTCGGGTCAACTTACACGCACCTCAACTAATCTCTCGAGACCTTGAAGTTAACGATCATGCAAGCCTCCAATGACCCTGAGGTTTATAGGACTCGAACCAGTTATTTCTAGAGAATAAATTTAAAACCTTACCAGCCAAACTATCCTAGAATTCATTTTAGCAATTTTATCTCTGCTGTTGGAGGTGGGAAATTTACACATTGAAAGGATCAGGTGCTCAAAACACTGTGCAAATTGATAAATAAATTAAGCACAAACAGACTGGAAAGAATATGAATTTATGGGGAGTAGTGACCATGCTTCTAAAGCCCCTAATGACCCCTCCACGCATCAAACCTTTCTTCCCTCATTTAAATACTTGAAAGCTTGCAACTTTAGGATATGGAGGACGGATCTAAACTAATTCGGAGATGACAGAATCTAAACTTGATCACAGCTTGGAAAATTGGCTACAATTATACATAATTGAGTTAAACATATATATGTACACACACACATAAATAGTGTCATGGTCAAGAGATGACATCTTCGGATCTTCAAACCAATTTTATGCGATCATACTAAATTAATTTCTTGAATTTATGAGAATTTTACCTTTTATTGTATAATTTAAGGTTTATAGTTATGGTAGGAAAAAAAGAAGTATATCCTAGGTTATTAGATAGATCCTTAGATTTATAAATTCGAATGCTCGTAAATGTTTAAATTTCCGAACTGTTTTCTTTGAGCTATGATGTTGGGGAGAATTCAATGATTTAAAAAGTAGTTTACATATTGCTGGTTCTGTAGCAGACAAGACTTGTCATTGCTTCTGTGCTATCCCCACAC
>Ga0307510_10002236_pt1 | contig 21880 bp, 21 predicted proteins | sample 12_EM_MG_FD_207224 | JGI IMG/M metagenome (GOLD analysis project Ga0307510, IMG submission 207224) | Populus trichocarpa ectomycorrhiza microbial communities from riparian zone in the Pacific Northwest, United States - 12_EM | ecosystem: Host-associated > Plants > Roots > Unclassified | place...
CGTGCAGCATCGGTTGCTGCTGCTGCTGAGTGAAGTTGCTACTGCTGGAGTAAACGTCCCAGGGTATCGTATCGAGGGTTTGTGCATCAGACGGGGGCATCTCATTCGGCCCGTGGCTGGCGAATGCGTGGATCTGCTCCGTGACTAGAGTAGATACCTGTCGGCCGAGCGTATCCACGTGTACAGCAGAGCCATGTCCGGGGTTCGTCATTGAGTAGGTGTTAGAGTTAGGGATCATTTCTGGAACTGGGTGTTCTGGCAAGGCGGTGGTGGTGCCACACATAGCGTCAAATGCTTTGAAGGTTGTACCTATCGGCTAGGATGTGAGGCGGTACGCCAGACTGAGTTAAGCAGAGCTACCTGCTGTAACACTTTCGAACATGGGGGTGAGATGTTCCTCTTGGCTGCAGCTGCCACGATGTGTGAGTCGGGGGAGGTGGGCGATGTCGTAGGACAGTATGACAGAACCAATTTATCCCGTGTTGCCCCCTTGTGGTTTGGCCTACATAACGGGCTTGGCACCATGGCACTCGAAATTTGGATGGGGATGAATTCTCGCTGTTCTCGGGACTTTTTTCAATATTGGTCCATATTAAAGCGTTGGCACGTCGGCGCGTGTTGGCCCATCAACGCGTGTCTGGCACAGTACCTCGAGGGATCTGGAATGGTGGAGATCATCATTGTGGTATGTGCTTGTAGCGTATCTGGAGAGCAGCTGTGTAGCCCGGGCGGGGGAATATGAAGAAATTTTCGTACAGTGAGTATATGGATCAAATTCGCTCTTCTGGGCCATGCCTTGTGTCGTTGTCAGCTATGACATGCAGCGACGCAAATGAAGTAACTTACTACTGTATCAGCCGCAACGGAACGGGGACAGTACGGGGACATGAGTAATGCGTGGGAAATTAGAGTGCACATCAACGTGGTGGGCGGCACCTCCGCGCGCGCTTATTGTGGTCGTTCAGTTCGTTGTCGCGAGATCATCATGATTCATGATAATCTAATTCAACCATCACCTTCTGTTCATACATCGATTCGGAGGAAACAAATGGACCATAAGAGGGTGCACTCATGACGATCAGTCCTATTCCCTCGCTACACGAATGGCACGCTTCAGGTGATTCATCTCTGTATTATTTCTAGTCCCGCTTCTCAGACACAGGTCGCCAGTGGGGTGAGCCCCGTCCAGACGTGCTGCATCGCTCATTTCGCACACCTGACGTGTTTTGCACACCCCCTCTCTGGAATGACAAGCGAAATATCCATCCATACATTAGGCGACGGGGCACGATTCCTCACCAAGGGTGCGGCTTCCCATGACTTCGCAACCGCGAACCCTGGTTGATGATCTCTCGACAGTAGTATCACTGGCATTACCTCACTCACTTCGTTCTGTTCCTCTTTTTTTCCGTTTCACACTTCTGTCAGCGACTGTTGGACCCCTTCCCCATTAGCATTAAAAGAAGCACTTTACTTCGCCAATGGATAGGTGTAAGACTAGTAGGTTATATGGTCGGCTATACATTTTCTGCCCATAAAACTTCCATCCGTGTTCAACTCTGCTTCGAACACAATCTAGAATCGCCCGTTTTCCGAGAACAGATGAGGATATTCCTTGACATTGCGATAAAACACAAAGGTCGGTGACTCCGAGTATCCGTTGGGGTCAGCAACACGCGTTCCCTATCCACACCGTGCAACACATTTTCATAGCGTACTAGTACGCAAATCTTCCTTCAGTGAAGGTTCTCGAGGTGCCACGGTATATCCATTAGGATCTTGTCTTTTCCAACCTCACTACCTGTTGAGACGACCTATATTGATTGCACCGGATCCGTCGGGGGATGCGAGATGAACTCACTCTTCTGTGGATCCGCAGCTAAGTTATACTGTACTGTACCGAAACGAAACAGATCCTTGTGTGTGCTGAGCCAACGCAACCGAGACCGACCGATTGGCCGCCGATCATAAGGCATAGACCGAAGAGGGTAGCCTTGGCCCGCCATCACTCCGTGTGGTGGAAAAGTAGAACTCTCAAACTATATTCTTACTTCTCGCTAGTGACTACTAATTATCAGTACAACTACATCCTTAGCTCCTATATACACACATTGGTAACAGCGCCCTTCTTCAAATAAAGCGACGGACCAAGACTTCAATCAAAAATACACGGATCGACGAATTGAAAGAGGTCCTGCGTGTCCTGCGTCACCCCAACTGTTTGAACGGGTACCACATTCATCCCAACCGCATTTATGTCACCCTCATACAATCTCACGTTCCAACTTGATTCATCCAGATGAAAGCCAACGTCCACGCTGTTCTCGGCTGTGGTCGCTAGCTCACCATTTCCGGAAAGGAGCTCACCACTCAGCACATGTTGATCATCTAGAGAGGCACGGCGCTCGCCCTGCTGAGCTTGTGGGTGTGGTGGCGGTCCTTGCACGTAAGCTTGCGGCTGTGAGAGCGGTCCTTGGACACAAGCATGTGGCTGTGGCTGTGGCCCTTGTACGCGAGGCTGTGGTTGTGGCAGTGTCAGTGACAGTGGCCCTTGGACGCCAGCTGGCAGTGGTTCTTGGACGCAAGGTTGTGGCTGTGGTATTGTTCCCTGTACGCGAGCCCGCGGCTGTGGTATCGTACCTCGTACACAAACCTGCGGCTGTTGCGATGGGAATTGTTGCGACAGGGTCGATTGAGCCAACGGCCCAATGAAGACATTCATCTGGTTATCGCAGGGATACTCCGCGTTTTCAAACGGAATATCGGCGGCATGGGTACAGCCCGCTTTCAGCTCCTTCTGCTGTTGCAGCTGCTCAGATGGAGCCTCCGGAAGCTCGGGTATATTAGATTTGAGGAACGCGGCACAGAGTAGGCCCCCATGAAGTGGCGCCAGAACAAGACCGCGTTTCGGAGAGCCTTCGATCTCCGGGTCCAACCACACAATCGCGACCTGCCAATCTGTGAGAGACAAGCCTGGCGGGAATCATGGTGACTTACACGTCTGTCCTCTCTAAGTGACTTGACTAGCTCGTCAAAGTCTTGTTTGCCTGTGCCAGCTGCGCACTGAATCCGCGCTACTGGTGCCCGATGCTTGAGAATCCATGCCTGGAAATCTAAGGCACGCATTTTGGTCCCAGAGATCTCAAGTCGTAGATGCAACGGCCACACCGATAACCGTCTGCATAGACATAAGTCCTCAACTAATAACAGTTCTACGATAAAATGTACTTACGGATCGCGAACTCCGTCAGTCGCTTGAACCGATGCGCAGACCTCCGATTCCTCGCTTGACCAACTAAGCAGCCCCAACCACTGATCATTCATCATATCTTGTCCTTCGCAAGGAGACGGTTCAATTGGCGAGTCAATCGCCTTGACCCGGGCCTGGGAGATGGCCGAGGATGTATATGTCAGTTGCCGTGGAGAGAGGGCAGTTGACTGCGGTGATTCTTCAGTTTTTAAGCGGCGGGCAGGGTGCTCAACAGAGGCATCCGCAGGACGTTTGGAAAGAACAGTGGATGGAGCACCATCTGAGTTATGGTCGTGAGCATTTTACATAGACTAAAGAAATCAAACGGCGGCACTTTACTTTCTAGTTTGGGTGTCAATGGACGCTCGAAGCCCGATAAGTGGACGGTGTGGTGGGGGCAGACGAGAAACCATGGCTTTATGTCCTGAGGGCAGACCTATTAAGTAGATGCAATGTAAGAAGGCGATGGTGATGATGTAACATTTACGAGAGGCTTCGCACCGCAGAAAACAACTCAGAGTACCTCGGACAAGGTTTGAGGAGTATCATCGAGAGGTTAATGTTGCGCTATCAGTGAATTTTTTTTAGAACCTCGAGATACCTCGTGACTGGAACACTCACGCTTCGTAGTTCAGCAGGGATGGTGCCCCAGTCCCATGTAAGGTTCCAGAAGGTTTGCGAAAAATTGAAATATGAAGGGGCAGATTCGTCATCTTGACCAGCTGCGATGTGCCACAGGTGGTATGAAAATTCTTCTTTGGGGTCCTGTTTTGTGGCCCTCCGAAACTCGTCAAGCACCTACGATCATGAGTATCTCCAGAATACGAATAGAACGCGACGTGTAAGTACCCTGGTTGCCACAAAGTAGCCATCAAGAGCGGTCGTTCCCGAAGGACTTCCGCTTATCTTGCGACCGGTAGGTAACTTCGTCGACTTGTCGTGCGGGTCAAACAGCGAGAAGGGGGTGATCGATAGAGGGGAACCGGCGCAGTAAACGGAACCATATTCGACCAAAGCTAGATGGCATAGCTATCAGGATAAGTGTCAAATGGTGTTCCACGGGGCTTTGAATAAATTGCAGACTTACTCGAGGTGGCTGGTTCGCTTCCCTGAGATGTTGGAGTAGAGGATTGATGTAATACCACGGGATGGTGTCTTCTTGGTGCGAGTAAAGTGAGACCGTGAAGTCTTTAAGGATGACCACCACCGGCGTCTTTTGTGAGTCGCGAGTGGGCAACGGCAAAGTGCTGGCCATGACATCCATGACAGTGGAAGCAAGCTATGATGTGGGAGCCCGTGTCAAGACACAGCACACAGCACCTGAGAGTGCCAGTACCTCTCTTTTTAACCACGTCGCGGTGAGGTAGAGCTGCCCTTTCGGTCGACGCTGTGCGAACGACATTGGCACCCATTCGGCACGGAACGTGTCCCTTTGAGGAGGTAGAGGCACTTGCAATGTCGCCAGTAGATGGATAATAAGCAGTATTAGCTCGGGCACATTTCCTTGGCAGCCACACAGGTTGTGCCAAAATCAGTGCCGATCCCGCAAATGGCCCAGTGCCAGGGTGCCAGTTCGACCATTCACCAACCCAAAAGTTCGGTTCTTGTCGTAATTAATAGTGGACCCCAGGACCCCAACATGCGCCCAAGGACAGCGCGACCCAATCAGAACGTAAAACGAGGGCTCACCCGGGCGACTATTATTACGCGAGATCCATACAGTCCACTCTGGCACCCGGGGCTGTGGAAAAGTCATACAACCAACCCCCAAACTTTGAATTAGTGCAATTTGGACTACCTGGGCGCAACACAGACGTACGGGATGCTCACCGGGGATATGAGAGGGATCTGTGAGGATCTGCCCTGTACGGAGGCGGTATAGACGCGTACTGGTGACCGTGCATGGACACACCATACGATCACGTGGGAAGGTCCGGTGCAGAAAGCACCGGTCTTCGTCACAAACATACTTGCGTACTCGGAACCCAGACAAGTGCTGTTCTATCCTCTCTCTCACTTGAAATGGTAAACAACCCCCCCTGGCAGTGCAGCGGCCACTCACTTGCCACTTCCCTTGCGTCATCCGTTCCTCATTTCTGCGTCTGCCAAAGGTCCCTTTCCTTCCCGAATGAAGATACTGTATATCACTATACAACATAGGGTGAACAATGTGCGAGAGGAAAAGCTAGAACTGAGAACGTGGCCCGCAACACAAAGCAAAGATTGTTGGAAAGATTAGCGTGATCACGTGGGGAAGCTCGTGAAGATGCGCCGCGTGCCGCGTCGTCACCCTTGCAATGCATGAACGTGCATGAACGATTGGTACATACCCTATCGTCACGTCACCAGTGGGACCAGAAAACATCCCCCCCATCCCGACCCCACCCCCGCCGCCAGCGCCCAACCCTCCGCTGCCGTCCAAGCCCATCCCGGCGCCCAATACCCCAAAGCCGGCACCTGTCACGGGCAAACCGCCGAGACCGAGCCCGCCACCGTTGCAAAACTCGCCTACACCGAGGCCATTGCTCCCTCCCGCGATCCCAAACTGTCCCAAGCCGCCAGACATGCCGCCGATCCCAGTGCTCGGACCACCCGTGTTCATGAGCGCGACGCCGAGACCTGCCCCGACGCCGGCACCGGGCCCACCACCACCCAGCGCAAGTTGCATGGCACGCTGCTGATTTTGCTGTGCTTGGTGTTGCTGTTGGGCGTGGGCGGCATGCTGCTGCTGCTGCTGTTGTTGTTGTTGTTGTTGCACCGACGTCGACTGGACCAATAACCCACTTGCAATTGCATTCGCCTGGCTCCCAAGTACGAACAGGTTAAGTTGCCTGTTTATGCCCCACCTGTGTAACCGGATACTCGTACGTGGTTCAATCCTAGATAGGCGATGGATGATGCTGATTGAGTCCGATGACCCGGTGGTTTCCGCCGTAGTGATGATGGCATAATAGATCGGTGGTGGCGTGTATGGAGCTGCGGGAGGCCGCGGCGGGATGGCTTCCTGTCCACACTCACCGAAGGGCTCAGTGCACGGCGGCTCATCGCCCTTCCCTTTTCTCGCCTACCTTTCGATGTCGACTCTTAGTATTCGGTACGCTTTCCTTCCTCGTTCTTTTGCATTATTCCCTGCATCGGGTACAGAACTCATACAGGGTGAACAGGCCTACTTTACTGTCACTGCAGAGCGTGCCAGATGTCTCCTCTCCCATCGGTCATAATTGACGTCCTCTTTCTCCTCGCCAGCCTTCAGCCTTGTCAACTCCAAGTCATGTGCCTACCATCAAGATCCCTACGTCGCCAATGTAACGGAGCACTGTCCACCCGCGTCTACTTTCTGGTGAGACGCACTGAAAGAGCAGCCATCTAGCCCCCTTAGCGGTGGACCTGCCAGTACAGCACCTCTTGACGTACCCACGGTTCAAACATCAGTTCGTAGGTCACCCAGTCATGCTCACGGAATGAGCCGGCCGTTCATGGCAGCAAGACAGACCCAAACCCCAACGTGGCAAGGCACAGTGCATTGGTGTCTCGTCCGCATGTGCGCGCATGATCTCATCGAGAGCCTGAGCGACGTGGCCACCCGACCTCCGGGCGAGAGTGACCCGCACCCCAAGGGCATTTGCTCGGTCTCGCGGCTGAGGGATGCGTTATTCCTCCTACCAGTCGCATTACGCTGAAGGCTTCAAGAAGCGCTGGGCCGTCCTACCTTCCATCCTCATACGGATGTTGGTAACCTCGGTTAAACGCGTCGATCACCTTCACTATTTCAGTACCCACACTCAGAGGGTTTGACAGGCTATCTCTGTCTCCAAAACTCGAGTCTCGGGCGAAAGGCGATCCCAGAGTTTGCCAGAATCCGAGCGGGGTAAGTTTGACGTAATGGGCTTCGGGGCATGGGGACCGTGTGAGAAAAGGGCTGCAGCGTACGTCACATTTTGTGCCATGGCACGCTACAGTCCCGGAACGACGCTAACTTAGACACATTTCACATTTCTCATCCGGGGGGGGGTTCATGGTCATAGGGGTGTTCCTTGATGCGACACCTCAAATCCACAAGTTCCCACCCTCGTAAATTCGATAATCTCGTCGTCGTTGTAGTCGCCAGGACACCGGGCCGATATGGCCCAAACCTACCGTTTATGAGTGCGCAAGTCATCGAGAAGACATCGAAATTCACGATGATAGTCTACACCGGTTATTCACTGTGTCATTGTGCATAAGCGTTGAAAGGTTTAAAGCTAGTCCGGAAATGAGACCTGAGGTTCGAGGGACAGTCCTGTGTGTGGTAGGGCCTGCTTAGAATAGTTGTGCAACGGTTGACCAACCTGACCCGAGTGGGGGTTTGAAGTTGCTTGGCTCTCACCAACCATTCTTGTTCATCGAGATTTAGAAAGGAACGAATACTAAAATTTGACCCGAAAAAAAACGAAGTTGAATTCGCTATTGGTTGTAGTTCCAGTTCCACTGCTCGCAAATCATTCACTAGTCATACATACGTTCAATGTTAATGCTGCCTCCCCTAATGACCCCATGGATCGTCCAACCATTCCTGCTTCCCTAACTCCAACGCCCTCTCCTTGACGAGGTCAACCGCAAAGCGTTGAGCGGTCGTAATAGCGTCGCTGCCTGCTGAGTCTTTGATCAGACCCAGTATCATCTTCACATTGTATATATGGCACTCTTGTTCCTCAGCCGGGAAGTTTTGGGCGTTGTGGGTGGTTTTGTGTCTTCGATATTCATCTACGCGTCCACCACGCCATTTACAACCCGGAGACGAGCAGAAGATCCAAGGGGGAAGATGAAGCGACTCGACGTGCCGTTCCAACTCTTGTCTCCTCTTGAACGGCGTCCCACAGTCACAAACCAACGTCTGCTGCTTCGAGTTCAGCAGGTAGAGATGGTGAGAATGCGTCACTGGATCATGGATATGATAAAACCGATACCTGATTCGAACCTGCTCCGGAGGAGCCCCCAACCGCAGCGGTACCGTAGTTATCGTGCTGTTGCATGGGATTTCTGTCGGCCTTAATTAGGGAACCCTATCTCTCAGATAGAGTGTGGGCATACAGATTTTGGCAGTAATCGAGTTGTCGGGAAGAGCAGCTTTGAGTAGCCAGCCGTGCAGGTTAGAAAACCTGAGTTCCCAAAAGTGTTTGTTGTTGTTTGTCCATTTGGCGACCTGTAACCCGTACCCGACGCGACGAATACCCACCTGCACCATGCTGTATGCATTTTGGCCTCGAGACGTCTTTCAATCCAATCCAGATTCATCAACCTATCATGTCGATTACCATCTCCTGCTAGCCCTGTCTCTGTAGAAAGGGGGACGGACGAGCAGGCGCTTATAGCCGGTGTGGTTTGCGCCTGGTGCGGATTCCACGAAAACCGCATGTTTCCATCTGCGACGCAGCCTTCGATCGTCCAAGGTGTTGCTTAAAGAAGGTTAGCCCTCAAATTTAACCTCCCGTGAAGTACCCAGGACAGAGTTTGTAGCATGCCTCTAGCCTAAGTCCTCGAGTCCCACGCAAGGTAGTCCGCTCGCCATCTTGTAGTCCAGTGTCCAGCAGAATCCAAGGATTGCATTTCAGGCTGAGAAGGCACACAATCTCTTGGTTTCGTGTGGGTCATGAAGTCCTACAGTAGCCCAAGTGCCGCCATGCCGTTCTGGGACGATCACCAGGGACACCCTGATGAGTCGTGGAGGAGACGTGCAGGGTATCTAAGAATCAGGTGAATAGCCCTTTGACCCTCTTGAAGTGAAGTCTTCATGGCCTCACCTCCCAGACAATACGATGACGACATCCTCATTTCATGGCCCCCAGGCTGTTCATCCTCCCGTTGACCCGCCTACGAATCCTTGGCCACCTCTTCAGTGAACCAGCAATGAAGTCGATCGACGTACCCAGTCGCTACCCTGTTCAGTCACAGGGGCCAGATGAGATCTACCTTCTCCCTCATGCGATCGATATACGTCGTAAGGGGAGTCGGCGAACATAGATCAGGACCCTTGGCGATTAGTATGAGAGTGCGTAGACTCACGTTGGTTCGAACATGCGTGGCGGACACTCCTCCGAGTTGTGCTTGGCGATCGCGGTTGAAAAGGTAGAAGTCCAGCGGTATCCACGGGTGCTGGGCCGCGACCCCCGGCGACTGTGGTAGCACATAGTTCTGCGTGGTGTACCACGCTCTGCCGAAGTATACTACCTTGTAGTATTGAAGAAAATCTGGTCTTCTGAGCAATGGCATCAGGAAACCATAGACGTCGTGGGGAGAGTGTGTATTTGCAATAAACCTGTCCACAAAAACATCATTAGCAGTGGGTTGGACGGTTCCATTCATGTCGCAAGGGATTGGATGGATCGAGTGACAATTGGTAGGACCTGGGGGTAAAGGGGAGCTGGGATCATTCCCTACATTTTGGGGGAAGAAGCAACGAGGTAGCTACTATAAGATAGACAAAGGGAGGGGAACATACGAGGGAATGAGAGTGCTTAGAGTTAGGGGCCCTGAACAGGTCGCGGTAGTGGTAGTAGAAGGAAACCCGGAGTGGAGTCGACGATGATTTGTTACTGAGATTCCTTTTTTTGGACGTCCAAATTCTCTTTTCTTCATTTTCCTCGCCTACGATAGTGGTGGCAATTAGAGAATGGTCCTAAAGGCACACAATCTCTATACCTACTTTCAAAAGCCAAAAGCATAGTTTTTACCCACACCTTAGTTGAATTACGAACAACCAAGTGGATGTTGGAGCTTCGAGTGAGCCCTGCGTTCCCAACCCAACGTTTACCCAACGAACCGGAAACAACACCGACTAAATGGCTTTCACGCAAAAAATGAAACAAAATCGACCTAGGTACTTTAAGTGCGTGGCTATCTCCTACGCACAAAGTAACGAGGACATTAACCGACTATCTGCACCTCCTGGCTGCATGCGATGTATGAATCGACTGGCGGACCCTGAGGTTGGAGTCTAGACCACGGTTTCGACATTGACTGTCGACTACTTCAGTCTTGCCTATCTTATATAGTAATGGGTTTGGCACTACTGTAGTATTAGCCCTGAGAGATGGCATTCGTGGGGTTCAAACGCTCAGTTTATGCCCTTTCCGTTTCAGGATAAGGCCAAACAATCGAAGTAGGAATTTGAAATTACTATATTCTGGCAGAACTTCTACAGTAGGCTTCTAGCCAATCAGGTTTTCACCGACTCGGACTCGGAAAACCACCCAGCGTGTAGACTGGCTAATTGTCGGCTAAAGCCGGAGCCGGAGCCGGCTACAATCCCAGCTGAGCCGAGCCGCGGGTGGTTGAAGGAGGACTGTAAAGGTTGGATCAGTACTAGTGGTGGTTGAGCTGCTGCCATTTTAGCCGACGGCCACTCAGTGTAACTTAGTATCCGTTCCTCAATTCTGGGTCCCTTTCCTTCCCGGATGAAGATACTGTATATCACTACAACATACGGCGAACAAAGTGCGAGAGGATTAAGTTAGAACTGAGAATGTGGCCCGAAGATGCGTCCTCATTGGCCTTCGCCGCTGCGATGCATGAATGATTGGTACGTATCCATCGTCACACCACCAGTGGGACCAGAAGACATCCCGCCCATCCCGACCCCTCCCTCGCCGCCAGCACCCGACCCTCCGCTGCTGTCCAAGCCCGTCCCGGCGCCCAATCCCAAAGCCGGCACCTGTCACGGGCAAACCGAGACCGAGCGCGCCGCCGTTGCGAAACCCGCCAACGCCGAGGCCGTTGCTCCCTCCCGCGATCCCCAACTGTCCCAAGCCGCCACATACCGCCGAGCCTACCGCTCGGACCATCGGTGTTCATGAACGCGCCGCCGAGACCCGCGCCGACGCCGGCACCGAGCCCACCACCACCCAGCGCAAGTTGCATAGCACGCTGCTGATTTTGCTGCGCTTGGTGTTGCTTCTGGGCGTGGGCGGCCTGCTGCTGCTGTCGTTGTTGTAGTTGCTGCAACGAGGTCGACTGGGCCAATAACCCACTTGCAATCGCATTCGCGTGGCCCCCAGATACGAACGGGTTAAGTTCTCCCTGTTTAAGGCCCACCTGTGTAACCGGATACTCGTGCGTGGTTCAATCCTAGATAGACGGTGGACGATACTGATTGAGTCCGATGACCCGATGGTTTCCGCTGTATGCATATTAGATTGGTGGTGGCGTGTATGGAGCTGCGGGAGCCCGGGACGAGTCCCTGTCCACACTCACCGAGGGGCTCAGTGCATGGCGACTCATCACCCTTCCCTCTTTTCTTGCCCGCCTTTCGATGTCGACTCCCTTAGTATTCGGTACGCTTTTCCTCCCTCGTTCTTTGCGTTATTCCCTGCATCAGGTACAGAACTCACACAGGGTGAACAGGCCTACTTTACTGTCCCTGCAGGGCTTGCCAGATGTCTCCTCTCCCATCGGTCATAATCGATTTCCTCTTTCTCCTAGCCGGCCTTACAGCCTTGTCAACTCCAAGTCATGCCCCTACCATCAAGATCCCTACGTCGCCAATGTAACGGAGCATGGTCCACTCGTGTCTGCTCTCTGGCCAGATGCACTGGGAGCAGCCATCCAGCCCCTTCAGCGGCGGTCTGCCAGTGCAGCACCTCTTGACGTACCCACGGTTCAAACATGGTGCTGTGTTACCTCGTCCCCACACCCCACACCGCTTTCTTCCCAGGTCTGTAAGACATGAGATCCTGCATAGAATCAGTCTTCAATTGGCGCAGTAAATCGCCTTGATCGGCTACATCGTACATTTGGGCGGTAAAACTTAACCCATATGATAGAATGTGTTTTTTTTGTTGTCGTACGATATGCCAGATTGTACATCCATCCCAGTGTTGTTCGCGTCGAAACCTGAAAATATGAGGACACGCTGCGCACTGCCGCGAACAGGACACTCACACCTGAGTTAGCTGGTAATGGACGCGGCGTTGGGTTGGACGAAGGCGGTCACGTGGTCGAAGAGGCCAATTCCGAGGCTGCGGTGATCTCACCTTCTCCAACCCCAAAATCAAGTCATCCAACCTAGTATGCTTTGCTAACCGTCTCAGGCCTGCAACAAGTACGTATTTCCCAAATGCATTTATCGTCATGGTACCTACTGATCCCTCCCTCGGTTTTTTGGATGTAGGAAAATGCCAGCCTGTCTTATGTGGCTCCACGATTTGATATGCAAGCGCCATAGCACATATGATCGCCTGAGCGGCACGGAGGCAATCCGTAAGCATGTCCCTCACCCAGTTCAACTCGCTCCCGTTGATATTCCTGCAGGTCCTCAGCCACCGTTCCATGACTGGCCTCCAGTACGCCGAATTTTGTCGGAGGTACCCATAGCCGTAAGTTCTCATAGTCAAGTTGCCCAACCCGACACTACAGCGGACGCCCACTGACAGCCACTCTATGCAAGGAGGAGTTCTTCGGCAAGAAAGAACGGGGCCATCACATTCGTTCTTTCCTCCCACGTTCCGTCTATTGCCCCTTCAGAGATTGTGCTTGGAGGGGCGATCGTCACGATATTCTGAAAAAGCACCTACGCACGGAACATGCCCACTTCGAATTTCGCGTGCAGTCGCGATGCCAAATATATAACCCGGACCCGCTCGTGGAGCTGATCGTCCTTGATCAGCTGTCGATTGAGTCGGCCGCACAGTTCGCACTCTCTCTGGTCTGGTCGAAATGCAGGGCCGACGAGCTGAAGAAGGTCGGCATATGGAAGGATTGGTGGGGCCGCAAACCGAAGAAGATTGATCTTTCGAGGTCCAGGGTGTGACTTGTCCCCCTTTCAATCCCCCTCGTACACGCAGCGGCATAGTGTGCATTGGTGTCTCATCCGCATGTGTGCGCCTGATCTCATCAAGAGCCACATGGCCACCCGACCTCCGAGCGAGAGTAGCCCGCACTCCAAACGCATTTGCTCGGTCTCGCGGCTGAGGGATGCGTTATTCTTCTCACCAGTCGCATTACGTGGAGGGCTTCAAGAAGCGCTGGGCCGTCCTACTTTCCATCCTCATACAACCTCGCCAAACGCGTCAATCGCCTTCACTATTTCAGTACCCACACTCAGAGGGTTCGACAAGCTATCTCTGTCTCCAAAATTCGAGTCTCAGGCAAAAGGCGATCCCAGAGCTTGCGAGTGGGGTAAGTTTGACGTAATGGGCCTCGGGGGCGTGGGATCATGTGAGAAAGAGCGGCAGTGTATATCACATTTTGTGCCATGGCACGCTGCAGTCCTGAGCAGAGGAACGACGCTAACTTGGACACATTTCTCATCCAGGAGATTCATGCTTATAGGTGTGTTCCTTGATGCGTGAACGAATATATTTGTTGTTGACTATATGCGCGTGCACGAGCTGAGGATGTACAAGAGAGAGGTCACGCAAGGGACTGGAGCAGGAGACACCCACTTGCTTACAGGCTCTGGCTGATTCTCCTATGCTATGATAAATACTGGTGGGTAATACAGTTAAGGCATTCGGGCAGTTAGCCATACTGGCCTATGCGCTTTGTATCCAATTTGCCAATTTGCCAGTCAATATCCTAAGAGTGTGACATCTCAAATCAGTACCGCCCTCGTAAATTCAATAATCTCGTCCTCCCTCATCGTCGCCGGGACACCGGGCCGATATAGCCCAAACCTGCCGTAGATAAGAGGCGCAGAGTACCAGTGTCATCGACATTGAGAAAGACATCGAAATTCAGATGATAGTCTACACCGGTTACTCACTGTGTCGTTCTGCATAAGCGTTAAAAGGGTTTAAATTTGGCAATGGTAATCCGGAGATGAGACCTGAGACTCGAGGGACAATCCTGTGTGGTGGCCTGCTTAGAATGGTTGCTGAGCGCTGAACGTTGAACGGTTGAACAACCCGACCCGAGGGTGAGTGTTTGAAGTTGCTTGGCTCTCACCGGTCTCACCATCCATCCATTCTTGTTCATCGAAATTTAGAAAGGAATGGATACTAAAGTTTGAGTCAAAAAACGAAGTTGAATTCGCTATCGGTTGTAGTTCCACTGCTCGCAAATCATTCACTAGTCATACATACGTTCGTTCCATGTTAATGCTGCCTCCCCTAATGACCCCATGGGTCCTCCAACCATTCCTGCTTCCCCAATTCCAACGCCCTCTCCTTGACGAGGTCAACCGCATAGCGCTGACCGGTCGTGATGACGTCGGTGCCTGCTGAGTCTTTGATCAGACCCAGTATCATCTTCACATCGTATATATGGCAATCTTGTTCCCCAGCCAGGAAGTTTTGGGCGTTGTGGGTGTCTTTGTGTCTTTGATATTCGTCTACGCGACCACCACGCCATCGACAACCCGGAGACGAACAAAAGAGCCAATAGGGAAGATGGAGCGACTTGATGTGTCGTTCCAACTCTTGTCTCCTCTTGAACGACGCCCCACACTCGGCACAAACAAACGTTTGCTGCTTCGAGTTCAGCAGGTGGAGATAGTGAGAGTGCGTCACTGGACCAGGGATGTGAGAAAACAGTTACCTGATTCGAACCTGCTCCGGAGGAGCCCCCAACCCCAGCGGTACCGTAGTTATCGTGCTGTTGCATGGGATTTCTGTCGGCCATAATTAGGGAACCCTATCTCTTAGGTAGAGTGTAGGCATACAAATTTTGGCAGTAATCGAGTCGGGAAGAGAGTTGGCCGGGGAGTGTTTGTTGTTGTTTGGTTTGACCATTTGTAACCCATAACACGACGAACATCGAATAGCCGCCTGCTCCCGACGCCGCCTGCACCATGCTGTATGTATTTCTTCTTGGCCTCGAGACGTCTTTCAATCCAATCCAGATCCATCAATCTATAATATTGATTACGATCTCATTTGATCTGGTAGCCCTGTCTCTGGAGAAATGGGACGGAAGAGCAGGCGCTTATGGCTGGTTTCCATCTGCGACGCAGCCTTCGATCGTCCAAGTTGTTGCTTAGAGAAGGTTAGCCCTCAAATTTCTCTTCCCGTGAAGTATCCAGGGCAGAGTTTCATAGCGGGCCTCTAGCCTAAGTCCTCGAGTCCCACGCAAGGTAGTCCGCTCGCCATCTTGTGGTCCAGTGTCCAGCAGAATCCAAGGATCGCATTTTAGACCGAGAAGGCATACAATCTCTTGGTTTCGTGTGAGTCATGAAGTCTTACAGTAGCCCAAGTGCAGCCATGCCGTTCTAGGACGATCACCAGGGACAACCTGATGAGTCGTGGATAAGACGTGCAGGGTCTCTAAGAGTCAGGTGAATAGTCGACATTTCTGTGTGATGTCCTATGTTGCGTTGACTGGCTAGCCCTTTGACGCTCTTAAAGTGAAGATTTCATTGCCTCACCCCCCAGACAATATGATGACGACGTCCTCATTTCGTGCCCCAGTCTATTCGTCCTCCCATTGATCCGCCTACGAATCCTAGGCCACCTCTTCCGTGATGCAGCAATGAAGTCGATCGACGTACCCAGTCGCTACCCTGTTCCGTCACAGGGGCCAGTTGGGATCTACCTTCTCCCTCATGCAATCGATATACGACGGGAAGGGAGTCGGCGAACATAGATCAAGACCCTTGGCGATTAGTATGAGAGTGCATGCGCATAGACTCACATTGATTCGAACATGCGTGGTGGACACTCCTCCGAGCTGTGCCGGCTATCGCGGTTGAAAAGGTCGATATCGCGGCCCTGAAGGATGTCGTGTAATACGAAGCCCCGTTACTGTTGATGAAGAAAATAGGTAGCTGGAGCGGGACTTCTTCGTCGGCGAATGTCAACTTCATCAGCTGGGGTCCATCGTTGTTGTGGGACAACCGTGCCTTGAGTGGCCCAAACGTAGAAGTCCAGCAGTATCCACGGATGCTGGGCCGCGACCCCTGGCAACTGTGGCAGCACATGGTTCTGCTTGGTGTACCACGCCCTACCGGAGTATACTACATTGTAGTACTGATTGAAGAAAATCCGGCCTTCTGAGCAATGACATCAGGAAATCATGGACGTCCTGGGGAGAGAAGGTACTTCTGTCCACAAAAATGTCGTTAGCAGTGGGTTGGGCGGTTCCGTTCATATGGATGGATCGAGTGATAATTGGTAGGACCTGGGTGGGGAGCTGGGATGGGCGCGCATTCCCTCTATTTTGGGGGAAGAATCAACGAGATACCCACTAATACACAAAGGGAGGGGAACGTACGAGTGAATGAGGGTTAGGGGCCCTGGAACAGGAGGTCATGGCAGAAGGAGGAAACCAGATTTACAGTTTTCGAGCTCAGAGATTCCTCTTTTTAGAAGCCGCCCAAATTCTCCTCCCTATTTTTCCTCGCCTACGATAGTGGTGGAAATTATAGAATTAGAATGGTCCTAAAAGCACACAATCTCTTAGGAATACGATTGGCAAATCGGATACAGAACGCACGGGCCAGTATGACTAACTGCCCGTAAACCATATCTGTACTATCCGCCAATACTTAACATAGGGTAGGAGAATAGTCAGCAAGCTGTAAGCGAGTGGGTGTCTCCCGCTCCAGTCTCCCGCGTGCCCCTTCGCTCTATCATTCTCAGCTCGTGTGCGCGCGTGAATAATCAACTAATCTATATTCGTATAGGTTATGGGCCCTGCCCACTAGGCCCTCAGAAGGATACTAGTGACGCAGAAAGTCCTAACTTGAACAAGTTAAAAACCCCTATTCGTTGTCGACATCTCCCCTATTATGATGGACATCGGCGGCGGTCCACACGGACAATATCAACAACAGGAAGGAGTACCTGGCGAAGATGGACTCATCGATATGCCAGGAACCCCAGCCCCTAATCCACCTGCAGCGCCGCAAGGGCCGGCGGCAGGACATCATCATCAGTTAAATCCAGCACCTGCAGCACCGCCAGCATCGGCGGCAGGACCAGCAGTCCCCAAGATCGCTAACAGTAATGTTAATAAGATCGAAGAGACACTGGATAGCAAGAAGAACAACTGGACAACTTGGTCCAATTCCATGCGAGACCTATTCGACGCCACGGACACGGTCGAATATATTGAGGGTTCTATTCCACGTCCCGATCCAGCCCTCGATATGGTCAGCTTCAAGAATTGGCGACAAAATAACGGTTTCGCCAAGATGTTGATCGATAACAATATAGCCGTCAGTGAGAAGACCCATACCCAAGGATGTCGTACCGCTGCTAGAGCGTGGCAGAACCTTCGCGCGGTCTACGAGTCTGAAGACCAGCTCGTATTCACCGACCAGCTACAGACCATCTTCCAGATGAGAGCTCAGGAGGGGTCAAACATAGCAGATCACGTCATGAATTTGAAGAAGCAATGGGACCAACTCGCATTATTTGGAGAAAACAACAGGTTGATGGACGACGCTTTGTTCAAACGGGTCATCGCCCAGTCTCTCCCTCGATCATGGAACCAATTTACAAATCCATATGTTCGAGGACGAGTAGATGAAGCTGACAGAGATCCGACAACACGCGTAACCGGCCAGCAGCTTGTAGGCTTTATCAAACATGAATATAACATGATAGAGTCACAGAAAAAGAAGGAGGCGGCAAGTCATAAGAAGAATGACAAAGCCAACACTCCTCTGCTCGATAGGATTAGCGGTCCATCGACAGGCAAAAAGGGTTCGTCGTCGAACTCAAACTCGAACTCAAATAACAAAAAGACTTGCAAACATTGTGGACGAGATAATCATATTCTCAAACAGTGTCGCTTCCTCGGCAAAAGTAAATGCCCAGAATGTGAGCTGTTCCACGATGGAGACAAATGCCCAGATATTCCGAGCGGCAGTGGTAGTAAACGCCCTTGGAAGGGCAAGGACAAGGACACAGATACGTCCGCGAATAAAAAGAAGAAGCAGTCACATAGCGCAGATGATAATGCGCAGACCGCGCAATCGAACGTAGCTGTTCCTGTTCCAGGAAGATTCGTTTCCTTTACAGGAGATGATGAGGCAGATGCCTCAGATGACGAAATGTTTGATCGTCGAGTCGATAGCTATGCTAGTTCGTCAAAATATACTGATCGCTTCTATGATTGGTTGGCGGACTCAGGATCGACTGTGCACATCACAAGTAGGCGCGACGCCTTCGACACATATGAAGATATCACCAGACTACCAATATCAGGTGTCGGAGGAATAAAGACTCACGCTATCGGAAAGGGAACAATATATCTCCATTCCGAATGTGATGGAAACACGCACACTTTACAATTGAATAACGTCTTACACGTCCCCTCGAACCAAAACAATTTATTAGCTCTCGGACGATGGGAAGACGGTGCAGGACGTAAAGTTGTTCTAGAATGGAACAAAGTCATATTAAAGACAAGAGATGGAGAATCCATCGCAAAAGGAGCTAAGATAAAGAATAACTTATATCGAATATCCCTCCAACTTGCACCCAATCCCTCAGCGGACATCGTATGCCTGAACGCAAATACATCCCACTTGCCATGGGAGGTATGGCATCGACGCTTCGGACATGTCGGATATTCAGGCTTGCAAAATTTGTTGCGTCTTAATATAGTCGACGGATTTACAGTAGACGCAAGCTCCTTGAAGCCCGACTGCGTAGCCTGCACCGAGGCGAAATTATTCGAAGCCCCATACGGCCCTGCTTCGGATAAACAAACGAAGACAGGGGAACTTACACATACGGACTTATGGGGGAAATACGACGTCAAGTCGATCAATGGCAACCAATATTATTTATTGTTGGTCGACGACGCTACCCGACATATTACAACCGAATTTCTAAAGTCAAAGAAACAAGCCGCGCGGAAAGTTATCGATTATATGACGTACCTCAAAGTTCGGGGAAAGTCTCCCCGAGCCATACAAATGGACAGAGGTACTGAGTTCGTTAACGAAAGTCTGCGGGATTGGAGTAACACCGAAGGTATACAACTTCAATTAACGGCACCATACTCACCTTCGCAAAACGGAGTTGCCGAGCGGATGAATAGAACGCTGGTAGAACTCTCACGCGCGATGCTTGTGGCTTCAAAACTACCGGAGTTTCTTTGGGAACCGGCAGTCGCACACGCTGCGTATTTGCGAAATATGTCGTACACCACTTCGTTGGTAAATGCGACGCCATACCAAATATGGCATGGACGAAAACCAAATGTATCCAACTTACGCGAATTTGGCGCGCCGGTATGGGTACTTATGCAGGGGCAGACCATCCAACGTAAGATGTTGCCCAAGTCGCAAAGACGAGCATACGTCGGATACGACGAAGGCTCGAAAGCTATACAATATTATAACGCTGCGACAAAAAACGTACTTACCTCTCGAAACTTTCGTTTCCTGACACCTACCGAACCATCTCCACCCGAAGAAATTATCGTAGAACCTGACGAACAGGGGGAGAACGCCCCTTCGAATGAGGGGGAGGAAGATAGAAGCACTCGAAGCGACGAACAGGAAAGTACCACGCGCAAAAGAAAAGCTACCGATACAGATATCGATGAGCGCGAACCTATAAAGACCAGAGGCAATCGTCCAGATTACAAGTATTTGAACGATCCCTTTCCAGATGAAATAGAAGCAGGCATAGCCTCAGTGGAAAAGGAAGAAGCCTTCGCAGTAATCCCCGAAGAAGACGAATGTCGCAATCTTCGCGAAGCTAAAGATTCTCCGGAATGGCCGGAGTGGGAGCGAGCCATTCATGCTGAGCTAGAGCAGCTCGAACGAATGGGAACCTGGAAATTGGTTGATAAACCACCAGGAGTCGTTCCGATAGCCAACAAGTTCATATTTGCGAAGAAGAGGGATAAAGAAGGAAATCTTCTGAAGTACAAGGCCCGACTAGTTGCCAAAGGATGCGCCCAACGTCCAGGATACGATTTCCTGGAAACACATTCCCCAGTCGTTCGCCTAGAGACCATACGAGCGATATTAGCCATAGCCCCCACAAGAAAGTTGCATATCCAGCAGATGGATGTCAAAGGCGCGTATCTTAACGGGATACTCAAGGAGCGCGTCTATATGCGACAGCCTGAGGGGTATGGCGACGGAACCGGACGCATATGCTTGTTAATCAAAACACTGTATGGCCTTAAGCAGGCCGGCAGGGAGTGGAATATTGAATTAGACACAAAATTACGGCGGCGCGGATATGTGCGCTTGAGATCTGATCCTTGCGTATATATCTGGCGAGTTGGCGAAGACTTTGCCATTATAACCGTATGGGTCGATGACTTACTTCTATTCGCGACGACGGTCATACTCATGGAAAAGATGAAGACCGACATTAAAAGTGAATGGGAAGTAACGGATCTAGGAGATCCGAAGAAGATCGTCGGGATCGAAATAACAATGGGCGAAGATTCGATCACCATATCTTCGAGCAAATATATAGAATCTATTTTGCTCAAGGAAGGTCTTGGACTAGCTGATCGGGTTACCACTCCATTGGATCCCAATGTACCCATCGTGCCGAACCCCGAAGGGAATGTCGGTGATCGCAGCAATTCATATGCACGGTTATTAGGCGAAGTACAATATATTGCAAACGCAACGCGCCCCGATATACAATACGCAGTTAACAGGCTGGCTTCCTATACAGCCAATCCAAGTTTATCGCATTCTATGGCTTTGAAACGCATTCTACGATACTTGTCCGGTACACGATCTCATGGTATTCGTTACACGGCACTCCCTCAAGACTCTGACTTCTTCGGATATTCGGATGCAGCTTTCATGAACGCGGAAGATAGTAAATCTACTTCGGGTTATGTCTTCTTAGCTGGAAATGGAGCAATAACTTGGTGCTCAAAGAGACAGACCATACAAGCTCAATCTTCCACGGAAGCGGAATATGTCGCACTCTCGGAGACAGCGAGAGAGGCCTGTTGGCTACGAAACCTATATTCGGAGCTCGGCCTTCTACAAGAGAAAAACCCTACGCTGATCCGAGGCGATAATGAAGGATCTCTGGCAATGGCGAAGAACCCCCAATTCCACAAACGATCAAAACATATAGATCTACGTTGGCATCTCATAAGAGAGCTCATCCAAGGGGGACTTATTACCGTCGAAAGTTGCCGAAATCCGGAACAAACCGCTGACGTCCTCACGAAAGCATTACCGCGCCCGAAACACGAGAAGCACACGGTCGAAATGGGTCTAGCATCCGTTTGAGGGGGAGTCTTAGGAATACGATTGGCAAATCGGATACAGAACGCACGGGCCAGTATGACTAACTGCCCGTAAACCATATCTGTACTATCCGCCAATACTTAACATAGGGTAGGAGAATAGTCAGCAAGCTGTAAGCGAGTGGGTGTCTCCCGCTCCAGTCTCCCGCGTGCCCCTTCGCTCTATCATTCTCAGCTCGTGTGCGCGCGTGAATAATCAACTAATCTATATTCGTATACAATCTCTATGCCGAATTTCAAAACCCAAAAGCATGGTTTTAACCCACATCTTAGTTAAATTACGAACAACCAAGGGGATGTTGGAGCCTCGCAGCCTGAGCGTTCCCAACCCAACGTCCACCTATATGGTAAACATAAAGGTCGCGCCCTCGAAGATGAAACTCCGCTTTGCCGGTGCACTGCCGGTGCAAGGACGGCCATAACGTAATACAAGGACCATTGTCACCGCACTAAAAATTCATTATATAA
>Ga0307510_10002237_pt1 | contig 21869 bp, 13 predicted proteins | sample 12_EM_MG_FD_207224 | JGI IMG/M metagenome (GOLD analysis project Ga0307510, IMG submission 207224) | Populus trichocarpa ectomycorrhiza microbial communities from riparian zone in the Pacific Northwest, United States - 12_EM | ecosystem: Host-associated > Plants > Roots > Unclassified | place...
CTATCCCACTTGACCAAAACTGAGCAACAGCTAATTCCATTGTCTGACCACCCACAACAGGAAATGCAAAACTTTTGGCAGTAGGAGAAGAAAATGTTACAACACTCTCCCACTTCAAAGGTCTTTGTAAGGGACAAATCTGCACATTGACATCACATTATAGGAGGTCTAGGCAACATAATATAACATTCTCACTGCATGCATACCTGAACAGTGTCAACAAAAAATCGTCGAGTAGTATCAAACCCTGATGTTCGCATAGTTGCCTCAACCCAAGTAGCACCAAGCGGCACTTCAATGTATCTCCTTTCTATGTGCCCTGTTCAAGCAATATGTTCATGATAGAAAGAAAAATGATTTATGTGCTGCTATAAAAGCTAGCCCAGACATCAAGGCAGTGTAACCTAACTCTTGATGCCCAAAATCATAATTTCATATCACAGGATAGGATAGGACAAAAGTGACCTGGCAGAAAAGACATCCCAGAAAATGAGACAACTGGAGGCTGATTCTTCACTTCCATAGGCTTTGTTATGGTGACTGGGATCCTGAAAATGGGACCACGCCATGGTGCTCTGCAATCAACCCCGTATACTTCGTAGTAATGTAAACCATCACTTAACTTGGTAGGATCAACCACTATGCTGAAAAGAAAGGAAAAGGAAACATACATTAGTAAAATGAGGTACCTCTTAACATCTAAAATAAGATCCTGCTAGTGTAGAAAAAAACCAACAGATGCTTTGAAGCTAAAACTTCCAAGTTAGACTAATAACCGAAAAAGGGTAAGAGACAAAAGAAGCCTGGGAAACCTCCAAGTTAGACTAATAACAGAAAAAAGAGTAAGAGGGGCATAAGAAGCTTGGGAAAACAATATATAGCTCTCTTAGCAAGACGTGCATGAACAAGTATCTGTTTGATGCAGTTGTGAGCATTATCATGATGTCTGCCAAACGATATCCACCATACAAGTTAAAGGGTAGAACCAGTTTATGTCAGATTATAGAGCCTCAAAATGCAACCAGAAGAGTTTAAAATTGAAAGATAAAGGAATGAAATGATTAGGAAGTCAAATAGGCAAAACAAATTGTAAATAATAACCACAATCTGAAAACATTCAAGAATTCTTCAGTAAGGAGAAGATGGAGCAGAGTGATGCTAACTTACTTGAAGCTGCGTCCATTGTTAGTGAGAAGGAGATACTCAGGAGCCCTCACAACAGTCTTTTCAGTAGAGTGTAACTCAATACATTCCTCGAAGCAAACCAATTCTTCCAAATTACTTGCACCTTCATGAAACTTTGGTTGGACTTGCACTGTCCACTGTCAAAAATATTACTTTAGTAGTTATAAAAGTGAAAGACACGATGGAACTGGAAAATCCTGTTGTCAGAAGACACACTCTTTCCTATCAATGTCCTGGATGAGATAGATAAACATGGAGGAATTCTTGTGTGATATAAGTAATCTAACATTATAATATTTCATATTACTCATCATGTGAACAATTATATAGCATTTTAAATCTACAAAATAGCAGTTAAGACAATGCTTTATGACACTGCATTATAAAAACGAAAAGTCATGCAACCCTGCAGCGACCAAAATAGTAAGATGAGAAGACATTGGAAAACATTGGCATCAACAAAAGAAACGAACATCTACAAAAAAACAACAGTGACAAATGACTGCTTATAGTATGCAAATCAGGCTAGATAGTAACCATCAAAGAGAAACTGCCACCACATAGCAATTGAGTAAACTGATTTCCAATCAACATTTCCCAACAAAATAAGGTTTTCAGGCAGAGAAATTTCAAGAAAATAAGAGCAGAGTTTGGATTGCTAATCAAACTGATCACTAGGTGCAAAGTCATGCTCTTTGTCAGCCAAGGTATGTCCCATGACGCATGAGCAATTCCTTAACAAGAACTACCTGTGCTTTAATGTCTAACGACTGTAGAATAAGAGCCTAGTAAATCCAAAGCAAAGAGATTAACTTTAGTGTCCACACAACATGCCAGCATCATTAGATTTCAAGTAAAATCAAAAGCAATCAAAGAAAACACAGAACCCAAAAACAAAACAAAAACCAACTGACATCCTTTCATGATTGAGAACACAGATAAGACAACTCAGTCACAAGAAAGAACAATGGCTGGGGCAGTAACAACTGATAATAACTACATGATTGGTTTAAGCTGAAAACAACCAGAACATTAACAGATGCCTACAAATACAATTCCAGGAATTCAGCAAGCTCAAACAGAATGATCTCATGTATGTATGCATATTTTTCTCAAGACAAAAACAATCAATATCAAGTATAATAATGCCCCCACCTCTGTAGGTTGCTTGCAAGCACTTGCATCCCTGAGGTAGATTCCTCGTGAAGTAGGAGCTGCAGCCAAAATTCATCATAAATAGAGTTACAGTTTCATTGCACACATACTCCAAAATCAACTAGAATTCAATCCCAACACATGCAGAAGAAACTTGGTCACTAGTGAACAATAGCTGAAACTTCCTTGAAATTTTTAAAAAGCCTCTAAATACTCGTGGAATCAGTTCTAGGCAAGGCAGGATTATCTCCAAATGTCTTGCAAAATCCCCTGATAGCTAACAAATCACCATATCCTCAACCTTTTGAGGAGTATCATGAGTGGCATGACAATTACATTGAAATAACTATACAATAGTTCACAAATATCACTTTTTTGCAAGTTTTCAAAGTCACATGATGATCAGACTGAATAAGTCAGGTGTTTGCATGTTGTGTGGAGTTGGCAGACATCACTGGTACTTACTTGTTTTTCCAGATTGATTGACCTTTATTTCATACCAAACACATGGAATATTCCGGGACTGCCTTATATATTCATGTGCCCTGTCATGCAACAAATAGTTAAGACAGACCACAGCTGACAATTGTAAAGGAAAAAAGGAATAGGAAGAAAACCTTACCTGTCAACTTGCATAAGCCCCTGTCCTGTGGATAGCTTATCAGCTGGCGATTCACCTACAGGAACAGATGTATTCTCAAGGGCCTTCCTTACACTGTATGGACTTACAGGAATACCCTCAGCCTGCACAAATGAAGTTCCCAATAGAAGATTTAATTTAGCACCGACAATGTAGATCCAGCCATGCAACAAGGACAGAAAGAGGGTAAGAAGAAATAGAATGATAAACAAGAACCTTCATTGCACTGATAAGTAAAGCAATTCCACCACAAGCAGATGGAGAGGCCATTGATGTTCCATTCATCAGCATGCGTTTTTGAAGAGTCCAGGTAGGGACAGGAGCAACAGCCCCTCCAGGAGCACTTATACTTACTCCAAGATCTCCATCAGAAGTTGGTCCTCGGCTTGACCTACATCCCATTTCAATGAATTACAAAGTATTCACATGCAAACAAAAACTTAAGGCTAGAGTCAGGCAAAAGTAAATTAATATACCAAGTGTATTCAAGTCCCTCAGCAGGAGGTTCAACAACACAATGAGCACCTGCAGCCATTGCAGGAGAGACATATGCACCAACCCCTATAATGCTTGAACTTGTACCACCAGGAGCACCAACAGTACTTAATGCTGGACCACTGTTGCCAGCACTGCTTACAAATATAAGACGGTGCTTGTTCACCACCTAATTAAAGAAACAGTAACCCGTAGCATATAAGAACATGAAAGAATAAATACAGGAAGAAGATCAACAATTATCAAAGCTGAAATTGCAAGGTTTCAATTTGATACCTCATTAACAAGGTCAACGAAGCGGCCATAATCTGGTAGTAATGTAGGTTCCCCATAACTCATGTTGATGAGATCACATTTATGCTGTGAAAAAAAAGTCCATTTAGTCAAGGCACACAAACATAATAATAATAATCTGCCATTAACCCCCCCCCCCCATTGGGACTCTTTTGGGGCAAGGGAACTTGAGCTGGCAATCTCCTCTTGCAAGGAGAGGTTCAGCTAGCATTTTGGTCATGACAAGAAAAGGAAATAAATTATACTCACCTCCACAGCAGCTATTAGGGCCCGTGTCAAGCCAGTGCCTGTCTCCATTGAACCTAAACGTGTGTCGCCAATTTTGCAAGATATCAACTGTGCCCCAGGTGCAACTCCATTCAATAATGACTCCTGATATAGATGAAAATGACAGACATCAAGTCATTTCTAAAAGAAGGAAAGCGAAAACGAAAGCAATAGGGACTTAAACAGCAATACCTTTGGGTGGAAGGCTGTAGCAATACCCGCAACATGGGTTCCATGAGGAGAGCAATCCGTTACAATGCTTAAGATGTTCCCATCACTATAAACATTAAGAACAAATGTACAGGCATCTAACTTGCTGAACACACCATACTTCCTTTCAATCCTGAGAGAGCATTTACCATGGAACTAGTTAGGTATCCAGATCATATAAAAGATCTAACAACTCAATTATTTCATTACTCTTTCCAAGGTTAACAATTGCTAAAACTAACAAAGTTTTCAGGATCTGAGCAGCGCTGTTTGTTTAAAATTCCTCAAAAGCTTGAGAATGCAACCAATGACAGGTCAGAAGCCAAGTTTTTTATCAAAACCGAAAGAGGTAACGCATGTAAGGGTAACATCAAAGTGTCCATTACAATGTGTGTGCACACATTTGCAAATGCAGGAGGAGTAAAGCTTGCATTCTCTAATTCTTTTAAAACACGTAGATGAGAAACTTAAGCGAACTAAAGCATGCTGTGTAAAAGTAAACTCCTAACAGCTTATAGTTCAACAAGGATGCCTTTCCCTCTACACTACAAATGATGAACAAAGTTATGATAAAATCAATTGTAAACATATGAACTATAATTCACATAGCATAATCTTCAAAAGATTTGATCCGGATATACAAAGTCTGGAAAGATGAAAAGCATCTTCTGGCAGATAAATATAATGAAATTCTTACTATACCATACCTATAATTTGTAAGGGGTACAAAGTTAGCTAGCTTTCCACAATCTGAGTCATCCTCAAGACTCTGTGTGTCAAGAGCAGCCCTCCACAACTCTCCGTCATGCCATACAACAGCATCTATAATAGGCCCCTTGTCATCATAAACCTAAAACACAGAAAAGAGATTTGCATTTCAGGAAAACAAAATAAGTTTCGGAAGAGGAATGGATTAAAAGAATCAGGCACTCACATCAGCCTGTTTCCGTAGTAAATCAATTCTGTTTTGAAGGTCTTCACGAACCCTTTTCAAGTCTGCGTCCTCTGGATTGGAGTGTTTCTGGAGATAAGCATATCTTGAGAGAATTATGCAAGAATACAGATAAATGTGCCATGGGAGCATCAACGCCTCAGCAAGAAACAGTCCACTACATCTCAAGTGCTGATTTTAGTTTCATTTTAATTCATTGGATACAACAAATATGGCCCTCCAGGGAAACTTTTTTCTTTTCTTTTTTTGAAGGGTAAGTTTGTACGTGGAAACCAGAAAAAGTATACTGTTTAATACACGTCTGAAATATGAATGAAATAACATATACAGTTTTTTATGACTAAAACACATGCAACAGATAAATGCAGAAGCAAATGTTCATACAACCTGGTTGAATTCATCCAGATGCTTTACAGCCTTGGCAATTTCTTCTTGGTTTTTCTCATCCCACTTCTTTTTTCTCTCTTTCTGTCAGAAAAAAGGTAGAAAGGATAGATTTTTCTTATCAGTGAGATTAATGAATGCTTGAGATCTTTTTTTTTCGTTGCAAATTATATTGCTTTACCTTCAAACGGGAAGTCAATGTGCCAGTAAGTAGCTCAAATAAAAACTTATAACCCACGTGCCATTCACCAGAAGGATTCTTCCATGAAGAATTGACAACCAAAGAAGCCCCTATTTCAAAAAAAAAAAAAAACAGCACAGGATTGAAAAGGCTACTGCAAATCTTAGCATATACAATGATTAACAGCGTCAAAAGGTTTGACACGCACAAAGAAATAAGTAAATCGTTTGTGATTCTAGCAAATGAATGAACAGCCAAACCAGACCTAAAGCTCCTTGTATGCAACCATTTGCATCAGCCTTCACCACTTTTGAAGTATCAATATCTCCACTCCCCGTGCTTCATAAAACACAAAAAAAAATCTCAAACATCAATATTACTACCAACGAAATAGCAACATTAAGATTACCGGTCCAGTAAAAAACCACCAATTGTTTCAGATTTTTAAACCCACCAATCAATAACATCAAGTACTTTAGGCTTCCCATCTGATGTCACTTCTAATCCAGAAGCAGCCGGGTCAACTCCAGAATCTAAACCATGAATTCAACCAATCCTTACAAACTACAAAGTCATGATCTTTATATCCCACAGGCACAAAGCCAGAATAAGAAAAAAGGGTTTTTTTCTGTCAATCAATTCTTAATAATAATGACAAAAGGCAATTATTTTTTTATTACTATAAGCAAAAAGAAAAGAAGGGTTCTTTCTATATTGAAGTATACCAAAGATAGCAATGATGATACCACGGCCATCATATTGAGGGTGAGCTTCAATGAAGCGATCAGCACCAATCTCTTTCTTAGGCATCAAAGAAGCCAAAAAAGTTGATTCATTCAGCTTGAAATTCCTCAGAGACCCGTTCTCATCACCACCACCATAACCACCAGATGTTTTAGCAATTGAATCGCAAGGCATCCCTTTGAAAAAAACACCACTTCTACTAATATTACTTTTGCTAGTGTTAAAGTATTGACTCCTCCTCCTGCTTTGAAAGAGCTTTCTGTTGGGTTTGTTTATAAGTAGATAAGATGGAGAGTGTAAAAAGAATGGGGTTTTGTTGGCCCAATTGATGGGTGTATTATATAATGGGCTAATTTGCATAGTTAGATAAAATATAGGGGTTTTTTTTTTTTACTTTTTAGTTAGTGTTTTAAAAGGGTATTTTGGGAATTTTGGGGGCGGCTACAGTAATGGTGGTGGAAGGAGGAGGGGGGAACGGCGGGGAGGTGATAGAGTGCCACCTGCTGAGTGGTGAAGTGATAGGATGTTGGTATATGGGTGGACTTTTGTGTTGGGTTAGGATGTGGATTGGGTGGCAGAATGTTTGGATGTGGTTGAAATTACTATGTTTGTCCTTGCATGTAATTGTAATGACTTGTAAGTCACAAAAACTCATTAGGTGGGTCCAAGAGGGGATTTTTATTTTTATTTTTTTATCTTTTTAATGATTTTAAATTCAATTAAATTAAATTAAATTCAAATTGCTTTCATAATTCCTAATGAAGAAATTAGATACATGTCAAATTATAAAAGCATATGCTGATGGGTACCAATCATCAATTTGGACAGTGTGTTGCAACTGACAAGATGGGTTGGTAGGGCAACATATGGAAAATTACTAAATTTAAAAAAAAAATCATTTTGGGTTTTTTTTTCTAGAAAAAAATAGCAAATTAGCATAAGTGAAAATTAATTTTTGAAAAATTATGTAGTTTAATAAAAATTATAGGTAAAAAATATGATTTTATTTAAAATATAACAGTTAAAAAACATGATATTTTAAATAAATAATTAAAATAAACTAACATAAATTTTATGAATGAGAAAGGAAAGAAAAGAAAAGAAATGAATGAAATGGCACACCAAAATTTATATCATTGTAATAAATTTAGTTATAATTAAAAAAATCAACAATAATAATGACTAGAGTGGGTCATACACGTTGTCCATTGGTTTATTATATATAATTGATTGGTTCTCTAAACTGTGTAGCTATTCTATGATTTCTTCTATAGTAAAAAAGAATGCTGTGAACTCCCTCCATTGTTTTCTGCACTTCCTTTCAGTATCCCTTCTGTATACTCTTCCTTTTCTTTCTAATATCTCCAGAGTTCAAAGAATGAAGCCTGTAAAAATCTCTGTATTTCATCTATATCTTGCCCTTCTAGGAAACCTGCAACATTTGCACCTTAGCAACAAGAACACCAAGTGATCTTACAATGATAATAAATATACCTTCCGAGGTCGTGAGGAAATTAATTACATACCTGTGCAATGATGTTATGGCAGGAAGCGTCGCAAGGATACGCACAGTCGATTAACTTGCTTATATTTCTACTAAAATACCAATCACCAACTGCTCCTGCAATAGTCTGTGAAACGTCCTCGAGATTTTACTCACAGTGCCAAAAAGTTTATGTTCTACAAAGTAGAATGAACTAAAGAGAGAGGGAAACATGAGACATTGTATGTCGAAATCGTTGCGGTAACCTTTACATAAAACATTGCCGGTTTTAGGATTTTCGATGATTCGAGTGATCCGGCCACAATTCTTGAGCAGATAAAACATGCCCTGGATTTAAAGCAAGTGCACTAAGATTTTTATAGAATGTAACAGGTGTAATGGAAGCGATGTACCTTATCCTGGATACTCGGGGACCCAAGTGCAAACCATGTTTCTTGTGTCTCACTTTGGCAATGAGCAAAGCATGAATTTATAAACATTCCCCCGCTTGTGGAATCCTTGAGAAATGAACTCAATGCCGCCAGCATATCACCCCTGAAGCCTGGATACAAGATGTTTCCATCACAAAGTAATTACCAATTAGATTATATAATAGGAAAACGCTAAGCTAAAAATCCAGGATGGCTGATGCCAGAGAAGAGACCAGCCTTGCAGTATGTCAAGCTGCTGTGGAGTACATGATGCTATGCTAAGCTTGCAACGCTTCCAGTCTCCATTCATGTCAGCAGAGGGTGGAACCAATGCATGATGGAACTGTTAAATTTTGCAGTTTCAATCATGCTTTGTTGTTATGAACTTACAAAAATAGATGGTGAATCTAAGATTCCTGTTGCTATGTGATTACAGATTAATGAAGGCCGAAGAATAAATTACTTGGTATACATCATAGGCTGTGTTCAGGATGAAGAATGGTGTTGTCATGTAATTCAAGAAATACTGTGGAAACATGCACTGCACAAATACAAGACAAATGCCATAACCATCTCAGCCAGCAACAAGAAGCAGCAGCAAAAACAGACCGAAAAGTTAAACAGGAGGCCTCAATAAAGGAAATACCAGTTTTGGATTGTCAAGGAAACTAGTGCAGTTTTTATCCAGATTCTTTTCAATTCCCTGCAGCGAACAGTTCAAAATATAAACACAGCAAACGCAATGGAACACAGATTTCAGAAAGTTGCACCTGTAGAGAAACAAGGTTTTCAAAGAAGGTCCTCATGGTGTAGTTCAGAGTGATGTCTCTTCTGTGAGAACAAGAACAGGAGATCCGAAAACATAAATAATAGATAGAGACAGAAATTATCCAGCACTTTCATATCAGAAAGAGCAAACTTACTCATCCAAAAAAAATCCAGCATCGCTCAAGCATTTCACACTGGTATTCGTCGGTAATGCCCGGTAAAAGTTTTCGCATTGGAGAAAGGATGATAAACCCCCAGCAGAGCAACCTGAAAGCAAAGCCTGGAGAAGAGACGTAATGATTGCTCGAAACTATAACCAAAGGACGACGGAAAAGATCACATTTTCGCTTCTGGGATGATTTGAACCAGGAGACAATTAGTCTATTCAAAACAAAATATTCAAAAAGAGATTTTTACCTTGTCTGCATTCCCCAAACCTTTGGGGAGGAGATCAAGAATCATTGCTTCCCAAATCTTTTGTCCTCTGAAGTAAAGGACTGATGTCTGTTCCACAGTCATGCACACGAAGAAGGATGAGAGTTAATTAAACTCATGAACACTTGAGTCTTTTTCTAGTAAAGCACAGCACATAATAATAAATCACCGCCTCACTCATAGGATGTTTGCTCACAATTCCATCATCAGAAATCTATCCTGCACAACTCTTTGTATTTCACTTTACATCTTGTGAAACAATGCACTCAACAGGTTCACATAAGAATTTCATGTATGACGAACAATTGCCAGTTTTCTGCATTTAATTAGCTAAGCTCTAGTTATTTCAAAGAACAATGTTGATCCTCATCAAAACATGAACACTCGCACAAAGTGGCAATCGATTTCTTTTAATTTATCAAACTGAAACAGCCACATTACACCATGATCCCAGCAGGCCATATTGTTTCTGATGTTTGATTTCACAGAACTTGTGCAGCAAACAAGATTCAGTTGAATGCTGCTTACTACCACCTAAGAAAGATTAACATAATTTATTTCCTGAGATTTTAGCATGTTTAAACTTCAATGGCCTTTGTTATTCTAAATCCAACAAGATATTACAAAGAAGAGAAAATTTTAGGTGAGAGTGGAGAGATACCCCATTGTCAAATTTGGCATCTCCAGAAAACGAACCTCCATCACAATATCTAAGCTTCACACGGTTCCAATTATAAAAATCTGATAAGAAAAAAAACAGCATAAGGGTAACTTTTATTCCTGAATGGTTAATTTGCAAGAATAAACAACACTAAATTAATCTCCTGACGACAAGGAATTGCCTTTGTTCCTGGTAACTTTTATTACAGTCATTCAGGAGATCAACACAGAAGAATTACAATGTCACACACTCAGACTAAATATGGCAGTTCCAAGCCTCATCAGAACACTAAGGACTGGAAACACAATCAAGAAAGAATAGCCATAAGGGTTTTACAAGTCCTTAATTTTTAGAATGGTCTGGTTTTGAATACGAGTCAACTGTGAGCAAATTTGTGGTGTGCCTTCCTTATATATAAACACAAAGTATAAAAAAAAAATTGTAAATCCATATGAGATTGAGGTGTGAGAATTGCCTTTTAATTAATCATTGGGGCAGTGGATTTTATGTTTCTTGAGCAGAAGACAGCACCGAAGTCCATCATGTTATTAAATCTCTCATCAGTGTAGATAGCTCTTCTTATTACATACTTGATCAAGACTCCGACCACCAGTGCTTTATTAAATATCATGTATATTTAGCATTTAGAGTTTTCTTTTTGGGTCATATTATGTTACTAATATTAGGTAGCGTTTACTTTTTATCTCGAGACGAAGAGACCAGTGAACGTATTCTCGGTTTTTTTTTTTATTTAAAAAAAACAGAAATTCATTTCAAAATTATTTTGAAATATATTTATTCTTGTGTTTTTTTCTTTGTTTTTCTAATAAATATATTTTTATCCATTTTATATCTATCTCTTTTGTCAACGACACTAACCAGACACACAACCTTAATAATAAGATAAAAAGGCATTAAAATAGTATAGGCTTGAAGACATTATAGAAGATTCCCACACGTCCTTTCGAGTTATCATCACCTTTGAAGACAATAAATTAGGCAACATATTTTTATTTTTTATTTTCAAAGACAAGAAAGGGCTCAGTGATCAAGGCAGAAGCTGTCCTTCAATACTATAGGATCACGTGAAAAAAAAGGCAAAGACAGAATGTGGAGGAACATGGGCATGTCATACACATATATGTACTAGATTTCTGTGAACTAAATAATGGGCCATTGGAGTTGGATTACAAGGTGATTAATTACCTGGATTAAGTGAGGCATCGTTGCTTAGGATTCCATTGAAATCCTCCAACTTGTTCATGTAAAGGCTAGATCCATGCTTCGTTTTGGCTCGATCCAAGCATGATTGTATATCATTGCACCACCCACCTCCCTGTCAAGATCACATCATACTTGACTTATTGTTAAGATTCTGGTTAGTGATTTCACGATTTTGGATCCCACTAGCCTAACCAGGTGACTAAAACAGGTTTCAGGACAATTGTTTCGCATCGAGGCTACCTACATATATATTACATGTCCATGTTCTGCAACTGATCACTATAATATAAAACATTTACAGAGTCTCATCTAACATCTTTGCTGTGAATGGTTCCTATATATGTTCAATCGATTCAAGGGAAGATCTTGAACAACAAGTAAGAACATAAAAGGTGAACGTAATTATGACACCAGCTCGTTTTGTCTAGCCACCATATATTACAGCTATATAATAGTAATCAAGCTACCGCCTAACCTCCAAACCAAAACCGACGATTTAATAACAGGGACTGTTGGTTATTACAATCAAAGTCTTTGCTTAGGTTAAAAGTTTTGGAATATAGACAAGTATTGGACCAGTTCTTTTGGGGACCATGTCCGTGGAACGTACTGTTTGGTGCATCTTTTGCAGTTCTTCCAACTTCTTTTGGCATGATTCGTTCGGCAGGGGACATTGGGGTCACATAAGAGACAATCTAGTGAGTTAAATTTTATCGAAGAACATGACATCGGGAATAAATGTAGCAATTGCATAATATTTGTCCTAATTTAGCAGACGAATCCAGGCCATGAATCTACAGGGACTCTAAAATGGGCTGTAATAAATAAAGTGAAGTGCAAGTTGATTGACGAGACACCTTTTTGCGTATTGGTTTCCTAACAAAACTTAACCAAGGTCAACACATCTTCACCCCTAAAGTCACTGTGTATTCAGCACCGAAGAACTGCCGGGCCTGCATTCTCTTTGGAAAGTTTTTGTAAACCAATTTTCTTTGGTATTGACCCCTGTTTTTTTGTTCTTGTAGCTCATACATCAATTCAGACTAGACTAGACATGTCCTTCTAAAAGCATGAGGATATAATTACCTCAAATTGCAAAAGCCAGTTGCTTGCACCAGCTCCGAATCCTCTGTGCAGATGATACGCAGGCAAACTTCCATCCAAGCAAACTAAGAATAAATAATATTCACCAGCAAAAGAAGAAGAAGAAGACAAGGGTTAGTAACAAACTGCTGATTAATTATTCCGTCATAAATAAAGAACTACTGATGATAATATATCAATAAGACAATAAGAAGAAATACTGTAAGCTTACAGGCACCAATGCTGGAAGCATCGGAAACCAGAGTCATGTCCACAAGAAGCCGGCCCTCTGAAAGCACGCACCACGATGCTAAATTCAGCAGTATTAATAGCATGGCTACTGCTAATTCCATCTTGAATGGTGGAGGCCAAGAGATCGATCAGGAGCTATGCAAGGGGAAATAGGGTGCTCGATCGATTCTATAGAAATCAAGATGAATCTTGGACGTTAGCAATGCGTTTTATGCATTGAAAGGAAATGAAATGAAATGATATGAAAGAGGAGGGACATCAGGTAGATATAATGTTGGCTCCAACTCGTGCATTATATATTCATGTCGTGAACCAGACATGGCAACCAATTATGTAAGAGAGGAAATTAAGGTAATTAATGACCAAACTTGGTAAATGAGACCCATCAACAGATTGATGAACTATCCTTATGATCATAGAATCTTGAAGGGGAAGACAAACACCGGTACCATTCTTTATCTGGTGTGTGAATTGGTGATGGATCATGGATTTTGTTTGGTGAACATTACGTTTTTCAAGTCATTTAATCGGTTAGACTACTCAACAAACTTTAGATTTAAGAAGAGAAAGTTGGTGTCTGTGTTGGAATAGGTTTTATATATATATATATAGTAAATTAGCACATATCAAAAACAATATTTTATAAAATAGCGCTGTATGATCAAAGTCACGGGTGAAAACTAAACTTTTCATTTAATATTTTAATTGAATAGGCAATATATAAATTAAAAAGATCACCGTTTTTACTTGTAATTAATTTTAACTAAGCTACAATGTGTTTATTTATTTTTGTGGTTCAGCTATATCCTTAAAAAAATAATATTTACCATAATTTTAAATACTTTCTGCCTGTAAACAAATACCCGTTGGAAAGGTGAAGAGTTCTATGCTGTTGTAATTGGCACTTTAGCAATTTTAAACTAATTTTGATAGCTAAGTGGTAAGAGGATAAATGGGATCATTTTTTGGCGGCCACCGAAGCATAAATTAAGATATAAGAAGATTAATTGTGTTTTAAAATATATTTTATTTGAAATTATATTAAAATATATTTTTTTAATTTTTTAAAATAATTTTTGATATCAGTATAGTATATTAAAGCAATCCAAAAACATAAAAAATTAATTTAAAATAAAAACAAAATTTAAATTTTTATAAAATGTTGTTTGAAACGAAATCTTAAACTACTTCTAGGTGTTTATTTGAGAGTGGAGTATGAATTGTTTTTCAAGATATTTTTGTTTATAAATATATTAAAATATATTTTTTTTATTTTTTTAAATTAATTTTTAATATTAGCATAAAAAATAATTTGAATCCAAAAACAAAAATGGTTGTATAAATTGTCTTCAACTCCAAGCCTTGGACGTTGGCCCATAACATAACAAACAGAAACGGGTGAACCATTGTCTTGAGCCCAAGCACACACTGTACCAATATACAAAAACAAAAACGATTGGGGCTGTTTTGCAAATAAGCGTAATTTTGTTTCTCTTTTGGTCATTTGGTGTACGGTTTCAGGCAGCTCTGACAGAAAACTGTGACGATAGACTGAGAGGGCGAGACTCTCCAGCCTCTTCAAAAGTTCCAAGGTTAGTCCTTTCTCTTGAAACCTGATTTCCCATCTTGAAATTTCTTCTGGGTTCAGATCTTTTGTTGTAAATTTTATATCTATTTGATTTTGTTTACTTTTATTTCTTTGCTTGTAAGCTCTACATCTAAGTGGTTTTGAGTTAATTGCCAATAGTTTGGTTGCTGATAAAATTTTGTGTTTGGAATGTTTAAATTTTTTGAGATGATGAAAAAGTCTGAATCTTTTTGTTTGTTTCAAAAGGGTTTTTAGAGAAAATGAAAAACTGAAGTTAAATAGGCAGCATAATTGTGCTTAGCTCAGCTCGTTAGAGGTTGTTGTTACCTTGGTTGTTTTGGGAAATAAATTAGGATTTCAGAATATTTGTTTTGTGAAGTTTTGGTTTTGTTTTGTATTGGAAGCTTGACCGGGAGTGAAATGTGCTTGCTTGGTGTTGATTTGGATGGAATTTTTTCATGCCGGTTGACCTTTTTTGTGATAAGAAATTTAAGCCAGGGAAGAGAAATAAAGTGGGAATTGTCGATTTCTTTTAGGTTTTATGCCTGTTCTATTTAAGTTGTGCTCGGTAGCTCTGGCTTGGAACAAAAAATGTGGAATAGGGAACTGCTGTTTCTGCATCTTCGTGTCTAGATTTTACTTTCTGGGAAATAGGAATTTGTTGATACATGCTTTAGAATCTTGAATTGTTCTTATTTCTGTGGTTTTACTTTCTGGGAAATAGGAATTTGTTGATGCATGCTTTAGAATCTTGAATTGTTCTTATTTCTGTGGTCACTTACTTTTGTTTTGACAGGACCGGACTGTTTTACTGGTTCCTTGAATATCTTTTTTCTAAGTGTTCACGGGACCAAGGATGCAACTTTGAATGCAAAATTGGTGGCCAGGCTTTTGGTTTTTTTGTATGTACGAAAGACTGGTTTGAGATAATTGATTTGAAAGACTTTCATTCTTTGTCATGGAGACCTTGTGGAAGCTTTTATATTTGCTGGAGCCTGCACCTGTTACCCTTATAGTGACAGCAGTGGCCGTGACATTTGGGTCTGCTTTTCGAGCTTTAAATTATGGGAAAGAAATGGAGAGGAATCTTGACTTGTCTGAAGCATCCATTACATTGGATAGGTCTCAAGCACTAATGATCCCAATAATGAGTTCTTGCAGTTTGCTTTTGATGTTTTACCTGTTTTCGTCTGTCTCCCAAATCCTTACTGCATTCACAGCCATTGCCTCTGTTTCATCTCTTTTCTTCTGCCTCTCTCCTTTTGTTGCCTATATAAAGTCACATTATGGCTTGGCAGACCCATTTGTGTCCCGTTGCTGTGCAAAGTCATTTACAAGAATCGAAGGGTTATTGTTGCTATCATGCTCTCTTACTGTTGCAGCCTGGCTTGTATCTGGGCATTGGATATTGAACAATCTGTTGGGTATTTCAATTTGCATTGCATTTGTGAGTCATGTACGCCTTCCAAACATCAAAATATGTGCAATGCTCCTTGCATGCTTGTTCGTATATGACATATTCTGGGTGTTCTACTCAGAGAGATTTTTTGGTGCCAATGTCATGGTGTCAGTGGCGACTCAGCAAGCATCGAATCCTGTTCATACAGTGGCTAATAGTTTGAGTCTTCCAGGGTTGCAATTGATTACAAAGAAGCTTGAGTTGCCTGTGAAAATAGTCTTCCCCCGAAATTTGTTCAGTAGTACAGCTCCAGGAGGAAATACTACAGATTTCATGATGCTTGGCCTTGGGGACATGGTATGTTAGGATTTCTTGTTAGTGTTCTTGCATGGCATTTCTCAAGTCAATAAGAAATGCGCCTTTCCCCCACCAAAATGCAGCAAAGTGGTTGCATCAAAGTTTCTGCATACAGTTTTCTTAGATGGACTGTTGGTCATTTTGGGACTTGATTTTCTGTTCTGTTTGAAAACAATGACCACGGCATCTGTATAGTATTAGCCCCAATCCCCCTCCAATGGACTGATCTTTGTTACGCATTCTTTTGTTAAAGATGGTGACTAAGCCGTCCATTGTCCAATCATGCTAAATATCAGTTCTCTATATTTTCTTCGTGCATCCTGTTCTTGGATTGCTTGGTCCATTGTTGATCTGCAGCTTCTAATCCCGTAATTGGATTTGCATACAATTTTTAGTTCAGTCATCACAGGAAGACTCTTTGTATCGTTAGGTCAGATTGTTTCCATAGGAGCCCATAGTTATACATCTTTTTACTATGCATGTAGATGTAAAATGATGAATACACAAGATCTTTAGGACCCATTGGTCAAAAATCTTCATAATCATTACACCTCTGGTTATACCTTGTTTCTTCTACCTTTCCAGTTCACAGGCCTTCCACAAACTGATTGTCAATGTTGTTCTCTTTCTCTCCAAGTTATTGTTTCTTGTATTGACTAAAAGCTAAGCTGTTATGAATAATGATCTTACTGCCCTGCTTGCTTGGAAAATGAAGTTATGAATCCTTTGCAACTTCATTTTGGTAAAGATATTCGTTAAATTTATTTGCACACTCATGCTTGCACACCAAAATCTTACTAGATTTTTTCTAAATGGAGAATATGATTTTGGCATGTTGTACTCTTCCGGAGAAAATATTGAAAGATGTGACATTTTATTTCAATAATGTTGTTCTTGCAGGCTATTCCTGCCATGCTTCTAGCTTTAGTTCTTTGTTTTGACTACCGAAAGAGCAGAGATCCGGTGAATCTCTTGGATTTATATTCTTCCAAGGGACAAAAATATATATGGTATGCTCTTCCTGGGTATGCCATTGGATTGGTAATCGCCTTAGCAGCTGGTGTCCTGACTCACTCACCCCAGCCTGCACTTCTCTATCTGGTACATCTATTGGCAATGTATTTATTTGTTGCTTGAATATTGTAGTTGGAATATACCTGCCTATGCTTGAGTGTTGGATTGCACAACAATTTTTGTTTTTTTTTTTTTGAGCTTTTGACTGTAAGAGGTCGAAAAACATATTTGTATTTCTCTGAGTTTTTCCTTTCATGTTTTTTTGTTGATTTGCTTGATGGTGAATGCAGGTGCCTTCAACCCTTGGACCTGTTATTGTTGTCTCTTGGTTTAGGAGGGAACTGCCCGAGTTGTGGGAAGGAAGCATGTCTAATGTCAATGACAAAGCACGCCAAATAGAAGTTTGAGCCCACCTCTGCGGTTTGCACCATGGAGTTTAGTGGGCAAGCTAAAAGTTGTAAATTCACCAGGAAATTCAATCCATGAAAAACTTAAACAAGAGAATCAACAATTTGATGTTTACTTAATTGTATTTGACTCTTCGCACAACCAATTCAAATGTCAGATATGAAAGAAGGGAAGGAAATTTATCATATTGTTCTCCTTCTACAAGCAATCGGATGTGAAAATAGGAGGGGAAAGGGGTAGGGAGAGAGGCAGAGTGGAGCACATTTTTTTCTTACACCATGTTACTCTCGTACGAGAAGAAGTCCCTTGATTTTAAACTTGGATTACAGCAATTGCATGACTTGTATTAACACTAATTTTAGGATTATTTCAGAGATTTAAAAGATAATCACATCATTAATTGATCAATTGCAAGCACCTGCAAGAACATAAAGGATATTTTTGGGACTTGACGACATCTCCTGTTATTCTTTAATTGATCAGATTTGTATTCGATCTTCGAATATTATTGATTTGATATAGTTACCCAGGTTGTTCCCGAACTATTGTCAAGCGTTGCTCTTTTTCCCTTTATCAATCCCCTCTTACAAGACCGTTTCTTGAGCCATGCTGTAGGAGGAAGGATAATTAATTAATGACTAGCCCTGATTTAACATTTAATATGATTTATAAGGACCACAATGACACTTGTTCTTTAAATATTGGTTTGGGCCTGGGACTTAGGGTTTGGACATGATATAATGTTTGGTTATATATATAGACACATCATTTCTTTATAAAATAAATAAAAATATCCAGATAATGATAAAGTTACCGATAACTAGTAACTTGAGATATAAAATTAGAATAATTCTATAAAAAAACCGAAACAAAATCACAAAATTCAAGGTCTAGTGACAAATTTTAACCTTATTTTTTTTTATTTTGACTTTTTTTACCTTAACAAGTTTTTAAAATTGATATTTTTTTATGATTTCATCCTTCAACATTAAATTGAACTTCTTGATTGAGTCCAGATCTAAGATTTAATGCGATATGAATTTGAGAGATTAACCCAGGTGTAGAATATTTATTTGGATTCATTTTTGTATTTTTTTTAAAAAAAAACTCATGTTTTTCCAGTTTCATTCTCCATAACTTGATTTAATTGGAGATTGGACTTCGTTATTTTTTTATTTGCTTTCTATTGGAACTTTCACTAATTTTGAAAATGATCCGGATTTTCTCAGGTCTTTTTATTTTTTATTCTTTGTTAGATTTAGCTTTTTTAAAAGAATCTTTTTTAATTAAATTAAATGAGTTGTTCAATATTAATTTTAAAAAATATATCATCTAATATGTCATCATCTATATTTTTTTAAGTTCATAAAAAATTTATCTTAGCCACATTGTAGCGCGGGCCAAAAATTTATTTGTTTTATTTTTATTTTTTTAATCTCGTATTTTTTTAATTTTATCTTCCAATATTTAGTTTAATTAAAAATTAAGATTTATTTTTTTTTTGTTTTCTATAGTATTTTCATTAATTTTGAAAAAGAGGATATCCACATAAAAAAAAACAGTTTATTTAGTATAGAAATAATGCTATTAGCTATATAACCAAACATTATACACGTGGCATTCTCTGCATGCAGAACCTATTTGGTGTGAGAAAAGTATCGTATATTTGTTTTTATTTAATGTGGATTATAATAATAAATTAAAGTTTTTTCACTTCATTAGAAAAACCAATAAACTAGTCTTAAAGGATAAACGAAGCTTTTCACGAGTCCATTTATAATTTTAGAATTATTTGGGTATAGCTTCGTCTTTTTATGATTTTTTACATAATTAAATTATTGTTTTTTTGCATTGACAAGTTTTTTAATTAGATTTTTTTATTTTATCCTTCAATATTAAATTAAGTTTCTTAATTAATTTCGAGTTTAAAATTTAAAAGATTGCGAATTTAAGAGTCTAAACCAAATTTGAAAAATTCGTCTAATTTTATTATTTTTTTAATTTTTCAATTTAATTATTTAGCACCTGATTTGATTGTAAATTGAACTCCATAATTTATCTATTTTTTTATATAGTATTTTTCATTGATTTTAAAAATTACATGGGCTATCCTAGTTCTTTTTATTTGTTATTTTTTTTTATATTCATCTTATTGTTAAATATTTTTTAAATTAAATAAAATTAATTGCTTAATATTTCTTTTTAAAAAATATTATCTAGTATATCAACATCTCCATTTGTTTTTTACATTTCTCTAATGGTTAGAGAAAAATATATGGCTTGGGACATAGCATGAGTAAAAACAAATTTTGTTTTATTTTTATATTTTAAGATCATATTTTTTCAGTTTCATCCCTCAATATTTTATTTATTTGAATATTGGACTCCATAATTATTTTTTTGGCTTTCTATATGATTTTTTACTAATTTTGAAAATGATTCGGGTTATTTTGAGTTTTTTAACTTTTTATTCTTTGCTAATTTATTTAATTATATTATTAAATTAACCCGATTTAATGGATCCAAACAAGTCAATGACCCGAGTCTTAATATTTTTTTATTTTTTAAAACATTGGCATTGCCTGAACATCCTTTTTTATGTTAAAACCAATTTGGTCTGGGTCCTGGCATAGCAGGGGCAATTGATCTAGGTTTGCTCGAATCATATTTTTTTGTCGTTATTTTTAATTGAGTTTTTTTTTTTCATTTTAGGCCTTGAATATTTGGTTAATTAGAATTGAGCTTCCTAGCTTGTTTTTTATTTGGATTCTATGATCACGGGTTCATGCCCTCGATCAAGGGTTTCAAGGGTTAAACATGGTTGACCGGGGTTAATCCAGTGTGTTGTTGTTTCAATATTTTTAAAGAAAAATATCATTTAATATAGCACCACTTCAATATTTTTAAAGTGTTTCGTCCATTATACATCAAATTCTTGACTTCCTAACATTTTTATATCTTTTTTAAGATTATAAAAAAATGATTCGACCACTAATGCAGCAGGGATAAAAAAACTAGTTAATATAATATAAAGTGTAAATAAAAATCATTTTTGCTTCAATAATAATAATAATTGCATATGCTAAATACTTTTACTCATTGTACTACTATAAATTATCTTATTATCATGTGAGTTCATTTACCGTTTCGTAATCTAGATATTAACTATAGACTAACTATTGATTTGTTACTTATTTATTAACTACTATATGAAAATTGAGGTGAAAACATTTTTCATTACATCATTGTTCACACAAAAACAAATCACTATAAATTGCTATAATAATTTTTTTTATCTATTTTTTTTTCAATTACACCTTTATATATCTCAATTAATAGCAAGTTAAAGCAATTTATTGAGCAATGACAAGATTCAAATATAGAGGACTAGAGTAAAAAAGACAATAAATAAGGGTGATCGTTTCAAATTTTAGGTGAAACATTCATCTTGGTCCTTAAACTTTTCAAGTTATAAGCTTTTAGTCTCTCATAATTTATATAATTTAATTTTGATTCCAAACTTTATTTTTCTTATTTTTTTTGTCTATAGTTTGAAAGGATATAGATAAAATAACTAGATTCTAATGGTAGAGAGAAAAAATATCAGTTGACATTGATATCGGCTATGTAAAAGGTAATTTTAGTGTTATTTGATCTCATTCAATTATAGGAGTTTATCTTATGTGTTATTTTCTTTAAATATGCATGAGATGGTGAATTTAAATTCAGGAAGAATTTTGATTTTCATTTTGATTTTGGATTTTTAGACCTGTTTTTGGGTTGTTTGAGGCTATAAATATATATATTTTAATTGTTTATGGTGTTTTTAGATAAATTTAGGTGAAAAAATGGTTGAAAATGTGGTTTTTGAATGTGAAAATGGATTGTTTGACATGTTTTTCAAAGAATTAAAGGGGTATAAAAAAATAAAAATAAAAAGGTCTAAATACGTGAGCTATTCTAAGCCCACTTGCCTAAACCTTTTTTTTTTAAGGCTCAGGTTCGTTGGGGGCAACCATTACCTAGTTTTTTTCTTTATTTTTTAATTTTTAATTTGATTACTCATAATCAAATTTTTATTTATTTTTCTTACTTAATTTTATCTTTTAATATTTTATTAATTTTTAATTATGTAATGTAATTTGTTTCAGTTTGATATATTTAAACACTTTAATATTTAGGTAGCTTTTAATTTAATAAAAAGTTATTTTAAATAAAAAGTTATTAAAAAAAATATGAAATCTAAATAATTCCATCAC
>Ga0307510_10002238_pt1 | contig 21864 bp, 12 predicted proteins | sample 12_EM_MG_FD_207224 | JGI IMG/M metagenome (GOLD analysis project Ga0307510, IMG submission 207224) | Populus trichocarpa ectomycorrhiza microbial communities from riparian zone in the Pacific Northwest, United States - 12_EM | ecosystem: Host-associated > Plants > Roots > Unclassified | place...
GTTATTTTCAAAGTGTTTACATTTATACAAGTTTCATGACTAAGCATGTTGCATAACCTCTTCTTCTTCTCTAGGTTGATGATATGGTTGCTGAATTTACTGACATAAATCGCGGGATGGAAAAAACTGGAACGTTTTCTATGGACAGTAAAAAGCTTTTTCAAATAGTGGGGAAGGCCAATTCTAATCTTGCTGATGTGATTCTAAAGCTTGGGCTTTTTGAAAGGTAAGGTTTTAATGCTTATTTTATCGCTCCTATTCTTATGATAATAGATCTATCTAGCACAGAGTGAAAGAAAAACATTCTTGTAGCCGATTCCAATTTAGTTTCATATTAAGGTTTTGTTGAGTTTGTGAGAACTGTAGAAATTCAAAAGTAAGGATGTGTGAGGTTCATCAGAAAGAGAGGGGAAGAAAATCAAGAAACTAAAGGAAAAGGAAAGAAATAAAATGAGAAGTTATTGTTGCTTGGATCTGTGAGGAATGGCATGCTTGTGGCATTTATTTCTTGTTTTCTTTGCACATCTAAATAAATAATGAAATGGTATCTCATCGTTCCTATTCTCCCTTTTCTCATCCCCGTATTTTTCTGGAAACCAAATGCATCCTGAATGGCACACTTTTTAACTAGCTTAAGAACCTTTTGGGCCAATCCAACCTTGGTTGGACTTGTAGATGCCCTGTGCTTTAAGGACCTTCTGGGAGATGACAGGACTGGGGTTTGGTGAGAATGGGCTATATGGTAAGATATATAACAAGAAGGAAGAAAGAGGGCCAGAGATTTTGAAAGCTGCATCCATTTGCTGTTCAATGTACTGGGGTTGTTGCTTTGTCTCTATACTTGCTAGTGCCAGGGCCAACCACCTACTTTATCTTCCTTGTTGCCTAATGCGTAGTGGGTGATGGCTCTACCTGAATCACTAAAGCAGACATTTCAAAGTTCTGGGGGCCTATTTAGCCAACCCAAAAATGGAAATAAACAAAGAAACGTTCTCATCATACTGTTAATTTCTAATTTAACCAGGGATGGCAAATTCAGTCTCTCTTTCTTTTCTCTCTGTTTTTACTGTTTCATTTGTTATGAATGTGCTATAACTCCAAAAATACTTGATGGTTTCAACAGATCAGACATAGCTTGGAAAGATGCCAAATATGCTCAGATATGGGAATATCTCAGAGATGAATTTGAATTAACTCAGAGATTTGCGAGTCTTGATTTTAAGCTGAAGTTTGTTGAGGTACTTTCTTTGTTAGAAATTCATGTGATTATGTTGCACTCTTGCTGCTAGTGCTAGAAAGCTTCTCTAACCGGAGTGTTACGGTGATGTCTGATGTCTTCACTTGTCTTTGCAGCATAATATTCGCTTTCTTCAGGAAATTTTGCAAAACAGGAAATCAGACTTTTTGGAGTGGCTCATCATTGTGTTGATTGGTGTCGAAATCATTATATCCGTTTTTGATATTGTCCACAGATCAGGATTTAAATTCTTCTAATCAGTTTACTATCAATGTCTTCTATACACGAGTCAGACATGAAAGGTTACGATTGAGGTGGGACCTGCTGTAAATTTTCCTTTCAAATAACCTTCCATCTTGTTTCTAGCAACTTGTAAATAGTTTTTCGGATTGTAAATTTTCCTTTGAAATGACAGTTCTCATTTGTGGAGCCATGATGGCGCTGCAATCTCGGTTTCCGCATCCATTATATGCATATTTCATGGGTAAAAACCACTGGAAATTTCAAGACATTTTTTCCTCTGTGCTGTCGGCAGCAGAAATGCATCATATAATACCAGCATTGATCGAGGGCTAATCTATTTAAATTGGAGCTGGCAATTATTTTTGGCCACATTCACCTTGTATATCAAACTGGGTTGTTTTAAGAGAATCATTTTATCAGCTGTGGAAGTCGGAGATTTGGAGAACGTAGAAAGGATGTGTTTATGGTAATTCAATTAGTTTAACCTAGCCATGCTTGCTGGAGGCTGGCCACTTGATCCCTCGTAAGAAACAAAATCTTCACACTCATATGAGCTTCCTCCCCTCGTACATGGAGAGGCAATGGCAGTTCATGCCGTAGCAAGTATGAGAGGGGCTAAAGAAGCAATGATAGTTCTTGACATTAATTATTCTTGTTCTTTGGAATTAGTATCGTTATTGATAAAAAAGCACTTCTACTGTTATGATATCATTGCTAATTGGAATTGGATATTATCTAAGCCCAGAATTAACAAGTTTGGTTCGTCGGTCTTCAAGACTGTTACCTCATAACATCAACGATGGAAGATTAGATGATGTATTTTGATTGTTGATAGTGATAACGATGGCGAGCGAACGTTGAGAAGGATGACAACGAGGCTTGTTATTCTTGAATTGCTCTGATCGAAACCAACTGTTAGGGTGTTCTTTTGCAATTGCACTCAAATCTTATAATTTCTCTAGCTATACTTTACCCACGGGACTAACTTAGGCATCTTTTTACCGAACACCATCCTCAGTTTTGTTAGATTTTAATGGTGGTCTTTTCATAATGACAAAAGAGTAAAGTTTGTGTTTTTTTTAAAAAGAAAGATTCAACAGATCTTGACAACACAATTGAATTTAATTTTTTATATTATTATAATTGAGGAAATTGTAAATACAAAATCATCAGCCTAAATTCTACTAATTTCAGCAGATCTTGACAAAAGAGTCCGCTGCTTGTTAAATTAAAAAAATATTATTATGCAGACGGGGTCGATCATCTGATTGGCTTGCAAGGAGGTCTAGAAATGTGATTTGTTGGGTTTATACTATACCATAAAGTCTGTAATACAAATGTGATTTTTCCCAGAGACGAAAAATCCTGATTTCTAATGTATACTTGTATGAAAGATGATGAAAAACGGTATGCAACAAGATAAATATTTTCATCAGCGGATTCCAATATATAATCTCACCAAACTACTTGTTAATACACAGTAATATATAATAAGACTCGAAGTCACTTTCAGCCCATCAAAATCTCATAATCAACACATACTAGAAGTCACTTCTCAAAAAAAAAAATTAAAAAAAATTAAAAGACACAAAAACACAATATAAACACATCCAAGTTTGCCTTTTCTTCAAGGGGGAACACAAAAATGATTGTCAAACTTAGTTCAGGCTTGATGATCCTGTGTCGGGTGAGGTTGGCTGTGGTGATGTTGGTGACTTTGATGGAGACGACGACTTAAGATTCTTCCGGACATATTTCCTGGCCCAAACATGTTTTCCATTAATGGTGAACTTTGCCTTGCCCTGTCCCAGGAGAACGTTATGAAGGATGGCAGCAGAGGGTACAACAAGGCGTGCATACAGTGGCTGCTCCTCTGCCGAAACTTCTTGCATATATATTGCTTCAATACACTCTCCATGCTTTCTGTTACCGCAAATTAACATTAATGTGATCAGTTCCTAATACAATTTCAGAATTTTCTTTCCCAAAATCTAGACATGCAAGAGATATCGAACGAGAGATTACTTGGTGAAATAGTCTCTGATTTCATCTTCTGAAATAGGGTACCCTTTGGAGAACGTCAAGAAAACAGTCCTACTATCAGCTTGCACTTCCTTCTGATCTTCCTTCTGGTCGCCAGCACTAATCTTTAGACGATTCAATACCCCAGCAATGTTCTCGGTGTTCAGAATCTGCCTCTGAAATGCAAGATCATAAGGATCATAACCAGGCAAAAATCCAGGGTGCCCTACATTAGGCCACATGAATCGTCGACTGATACCCGTTTGACCATAAACACCAGCAGCATTCGAATTACAGTACAGTACAGGATTAATCACTGGACCATAATAATTCAAAGGGTTAGTGTTTTGACCAACAACATTTTCAGCAACATTACTTCCTCCTGCAACAGCCTTTCTCTCCATAACTTGTCGCGAGATATCTTCGAAAGCTCTTGCACAAACTTCATTGGTGATCTTTGCAATCGCACGAAGAATGCCAAGTCGATTGTCATGGAAAAACCGAAGAGAGAAACCAGTTTTTGTCAACTGTTGAGTCAAAGGAATTTCATCGTTCATAGTTTCTAGAGAAAAATCAAACCGGTCCGTCTCTATGCAATTCAAGCAAAGAACAGCCTCATCTGCTAGTGAATTGATAAGGGTATCAGGCAATGACAGCATTCTTTTCACTAAATTACCACGTGCCTCCCTTTCAAGCCAAATCCACAAGGCCATGACTTGCATTGAGTCTGCGGGGTCGCGGTCAAGCTTGACAACTAGTCTAGTATAAAGAGTTCGGTCTATGGTGTGAAAAATCTTGAACTCTTCTGGACTCACCATAGGATTCAAAACAGAAGAAGAAGAAGAAGATGATTCCATAGTTGTTTAACTGTGATTTGGTACTCTGAAATGAGAGAGAACAAGGGGAAACACTAGTGTGTATTCTTATAGAGATGAAAGAACACAATCGTCGGATTTGAGTTGTGACTTAAGGGAATGAAAGGGTATGCTTTTGAAGAGTTGCCATTTTTCTTCTGCAGAAATGGTATGTTCGTTTTAGTTTCCGTAGAAGGTTTCAAAAGCAGCGTTCAAAATTAATGTTCTTGGTTGGAGATGTGTCGGGTTCGATGTATCAAAATTCTTATCTCACAGTGCAATGCAACCAGGGCAGAAGTTTCTTGTTTTTTCCTCAAGTAAGTGTTCTTGTTCGGTGCGTTTTTTTAAAATATTTTTATTTAAAAAATATATATATTTTTAATTTTTATATTAATAATGTTGTATTATTAAAAAAATAAAATAAAAATAAATATTCTTAAAACACAATAATACCAACACACAAAAAAATGTTTGAGAATATAATTATAATTATTTTTGAAAATATTTTTTTGTTTGAAAATATATTAAAATAATGTTTTTTTTATTTTTTAAAATTTATTTTTAATGAAAATATTAAAAAAATATTAATTTAAAAAAATAAAAAAATTTAATTTTTTTCAAAAATATTTTTAAATTAAAAAAAAAAAAACAGGAACTAAATACTTTATCAATCAAATTATAAAAAATAAGGTTGGATGCACTGTTATAGAGAGAGTTTAATTCAATATTCCGTCCAATTCAATTAAAAATCTGATCCCCGTCCAGGTTCAAATCCCAAATTTCTTGGATTAAACTAGCCAATCGAATCGGTTTCATTACTACACTACCAAGTCTCAAACGTAAAGAAAACTCAGAAATCAGAATACAGTTAAAAGCACTACTACTTCCACGTCATTTTTGCAATTTCAGTTCCCGTGATTGTAACAAGCCAGCAAGAATGACAAGCACCGGATTCCTCTACAGCAACGGCATGATTTTCTACCCGCCAGACACACCTCCCATCTCCACCTTCCTCGAATCCAATCCAGGAGCTTACACCACCACACGGACACACAACAATACAGCATCTCTCTTATTCTGGGACCGACACTTACAACGACTTTCAAACTCTGTCAAAATCCTATTAACCTCAAACCCACAATTTCTCTTCAAATCCTTAAACTCCACAATAAACCCACTATTGACCCCTCCTCCACCGCCAAACCCCATGTGGGAATCGACAATTAAGTCTCTCGTCAACGAGACGGTAAATAAAGTGTTGCCAGTTGCGTTGAGGGAGACGAGAAATGAAGGAGAGGAACTGGCAGTTACTGCTCTTGTTACTGGAAATACAGAGAATCTGAGTGAAGTTAAGGGAAATGTTTATGAGGCACTTGATGTTCATGTTCATGTTGGAAGCCATGTGCCTCACGTGTTTGGTGTTAAAGGAAATGGAGCAAGAGTAGCTGTGGTCGGTCCTGGGAGGGATATTGCAGAAGCTAAGTATTCTGATTGGGTTAGGTAAGAAAATTAAGCAAAGCAAAGTTTTTTTTTTTCAATATTATTTTTTCTTCTTTTTTTGGTGTTATTTTCGAGATGGGTTTTGTGAATTGTGATTTTTGAGGATGTGTGCAGGTTAAGGAAGTCTTTGGAAAAGTTGAGGCCTCCTTCTGTAACTGAGCTGTTGTTGTCTAAAGATGGTGATCGAATACTTGAAGGTTGTGTCACTAATTTTTTTGTTGTTTGTCGCAAGGTGAGTGATTGAGAATGTTAGAACAATGTTCAAGACTTTCATGCTAGGTGGTTACTATTTTTTTTGGGGGGGGGGGTATGTGAATTGTGCTCTTTTGCATTTTGTTGATTTTCTAACTATGATTTGTCTTATGAGCTTTCAGGATGACCGAAACGAGAAATACTTAGGTGTTAATGAAAACACATTTCCTTATGAAGTACAGACAGCTCCTATTGGTGACGGGGTCCTTCCAGGAGTCATACGCCAATTAGTAATTGAGTAAGTTTTTCCTTGCTTAATACATCTGTACCTATATGCAGAAGAGGTAGATGGCCTTTTCGCACAACAGAGTATACTTTGGCTATGTCATATGAGCGTTTGCTGTTGATTATAAAGGAGAAGTCTTTATAGCTCTGTAAGGTTAATGTCGAAGACTGGAAATATATTATTAAGGTGACCTTCATTGTTACAAAGCTTCTGTTCCTGGTGTGTGTTGAGCATTCATGATTTCATACTAATGTAATTAAAATTGTGGTTGCAAAATTTTATCTTAAAAAATCCTTGTAAAAAGCATGTCCTCATAAAGTCAGGGACTGAACACTTGGGCAATACAAGTTTCTGCATGGCCATGCTATTCGACTACATCCAAGTTTAGCACCGTTAAGCAATGCATTTGATTTTGATGAACTGAGAGTAATAATCATCTGACCTAGTATTTTGTTTCAGAGTGTGCTTGAGCAAGGGAATTCCATTTCGAGAAGTTGCTCCATCATGGTCGGAGCATGAATTTTGGCAAGAAGCATTCATTACAAGTAAACCTTTTGGTTTTTACACATCCTCTTTGCTTTTAGCTTCTGTAGCTTTTGACTAGAACTCTCCAAATGCCATAAACACTTGATTAGTGTAGTTCGAGAATCCGGTTTTGTGATTTGATAACGATAAATTTGAGTCCTAGCATTTGACAAGAAGCTTGGCATTGGCTGGTGGTCAGACCTTAGATGGCAACAGTTTAAGTAGCACAGTTGTACCCATGTATGTAGCTCTGAAGTTTTATTGAGTTATGAAATGAAGTGTGAGGATCTTCAGATTGCCACTATCCTTTCTCTTTCTTATTTTCTAGTCATGGTTTCGGAATATGATTCCAGCTCCACTTATTTCTCAGCTTCTCTTCCCGTAAACATTTGTTTTACCTGCAGTTGACCCAGTCAAGTGATGTTGCAGGTAGCCTAAGAATAATACAGCGAGTGGAGAAAATTCAAGCTCCAAGTTCGTGGCAGTCATTGGAACTAAAAGCCCTTAAGGAGATCTCATGGGAGGAAAAGCAGTTCGAGGTGTGTGAATATATGGAATTTGTAAAACTGTGGCTTTCAGTTGCAGAAGCTATCTTTTCTCTTAACTACAACTATTTTGCTATTTTTATTAGGAGGATCCTGGGATGATCACAGCATTGATCCAGGTACACCATCCATTTAAACTTCTTTCATGTGTAAGACTGCAAGCTCATGCATGTGTAGACGGAACAAACTAGTTATAAGTAGCAACCATTGCAAATATTAATCATGCAATATCATTTTGAACTATTTACCCTAATTTATCAATTCATATTATTGTGTTCTCATTCACTTTTTACCAGAAAGAGATCATGGAGAAGGCAGGCCTCTAAAGGGTATCCGTTCTAGTGAAGGCCCCACGCTGCATGTCATTTAATTTGGGAAGTTCGGAAAAGTGCATGCCACGCAATTGATCATGAAAAAGACCTGACGATATGTTTGTTTTATCACTTTCTGCGACAACAATTGTCAAAAATGTTATCCTCTGTCTGTTTTTCTCTGGAGAGGAGTTAGAATTTCTTTTCTTTCCAATGACTTTTAGCTTCTCTGTTTCCGTTGGCTCTTTACACATGATCGTGAAAAGTCATTAGCTATATATTTGTAGTGATAGTATTTGCCAAATTTTACCCCTTGTTGTTCTGGGTGCTGATTGTTAGAACTCAATTCCAATGATTCTGGTCCAAGATTGATACTCTTGTTCATTATCTTAGATAAATGATACCCGTTGTATATTGCCATGCCCAATATGCTTGCTTTCTGGCAAACTTTCGTTTCATTTCTTCTCCTAAACCAAACCCACTCCACTTTTTTTTTAACTCAACACGCCATGGTCATGGCCTGTAACAAATTTAAACGTTGCGATCCATTTCCCGGAATTACAAATCTTGTTGTTGTACCTACCATGTTCTGTTTGGTTTTGCCTTCTAAAGGAAATCCGCGGCACAGTATTGTTCCATATTTGCAGATTGAAGGAAACTATCACGGATACTTGAGTAATAACTAAACCAAGTCAAAGTATAGCCATTGTAACCTATAAACCTTCTGCAAATCTACCTGCTCCAGTTGGTTTCCTTCACGAGTGTGGTAAAATTTGAGGATTTGATGCCTGAGTTGAATCCATGTTCTCGCAGAGGAATTGAGTGAATACCTGACTATCGAAAGGCACCTGCCCTGATAAATGGCAGAGATTTTGAATTATGATCCAGGATTGTAGGTTTGGTGACTGAAATGCTGTTCTAGCCTAATTACCTGGCCAGTCCATATCTTCGGAGACAGCAATATGTTCACCTCAAATGCTAACCATGAGACGCAGATCCTCACCAAGAATTTCTCTTCAATCTCGGGATATCTTCCATGATCAACGCGAAGGTTTTGTGGGTGGCCTGTTCCTCCTGTTCTGGAATTATTCGGCAGCAATTTTTTTCTCCCTTTTTCTTTAATTAGTAATTCTATATTGCTGTAAAAATTAAAACATATATTGGGCTTTTAGACATTGGGTGTTAGAGCCCAAATCTAGAACTAAACTGAACCCAAGGCCCATGTAACTTGGTCCAATAATAGCTACAAGTACCCAACCTAAAGTTACCTAACCCAGCCCACATGACAAGCACAGCATTTACATGGAGAAGGCAACAAATACCAGATTTGGCAGAATAATTGGTCACCTTTACACTACCTAGCAGTGGATTACAGATCGTCAATGCTTTTATCAAACAATGAAAGACTTCCATTTCAGAATCTCGGAGGTATTACTCAGCAATTATTCAAAGCCCCTACTATATTAAATAATTTATGAAAAAAAAATTCAAGATATGAGATAGAAAAAACTTGGTTTAGCTTTAGCACGCCCAAAATCTGAGCGTTAAAACAAAATAAAATAAAAAACGTCAAATTGGTTAGAAATGAGATGAATTAAATGATAATAATAATAATAACTACACTAGCTTTTTGTCATTTTAAAAGAATTTTTAAAAAAATAATAAATTTTTTTATTCTTTATTTTAAATTATTTTTTTATATTTTTAGATTATTTTAATGTTATAATATCAAAATTAAATTTTAAAAAATAAAAAATATATAACTTTAATGTATTACTAAATAAAAAATAACTTTTATTTTACTTAATCGATGAGAGCCAAAAAGGAACCAACGGTGTTGATAAACATAAAGCCAAACCAATAAAAGAAGGAAAATAAAATCCAGCAAATCACAAACTACTATCTCCTTCCCCTCTCTTCCCTCTCCTCTTTTCTCCATCGTCAGATCTAAAAACTTTTCATTCTTTCTTTCTCTGTTTCTCCCTCTCTCCCTCCAACTCTCGCGCCAAATACAAAACCACCCTCTCCTCTCCCTCTTTCTTTCTCCAGGTAATACCTAACAACCTCCTCCTCTCTCTCTAAAACCATCTCACCTAGGGTTTTGATCTCCTTCAATTCCACTCTCTTCTCTACTTTCCGTCTCAACATACGTATACTTGTCCGTTTCTGTAGGTGTATACGTATAGAAACGTGTCGTGTCGTGTTGTATTTGAATTTGTATTATACGTGTTATTTAGGGTTTAGTTTAATTAGAATTGAATTAGAATAATTTGTTTTGGTTTGTGATTAGCATATAATTGCTTTGAATTTTGAATTAATGCGGTGTGTTTTTCTGATCAATGTGGAGGTTTTCTTAGTGAGATGGCGGATAATCCGACGAGTCCGGCGGCGGGGAGCCACGAGAGTGGTGGTGAACAGAGCCCGCGGTCAGGGGTGAGAGAGCAGGATAGATACCTGCCAATTGCTAATATAAGTAGGATCATGAAGAAGGCGTTGCCAGCTAATGGAAAAATTGCCAAGGATGCTAAGGATACTGTTCAGGAATGTGTTTCTGAGTTTATTAGCTTCGTTACCAGCGAGTAAGTAATAGTGATGATGATGTACCTCTTTTGTGATTGATATTGGTTTTTGATTATTGAAAATTGTTTGCTCTTTTTGGTGGATTTTAATTCTAGGGGTAGTGGGATTCTGTGGGGAACTGTTTTGGGGGGTTTCGGGAAAATGGGATGTTTATTGCTATTTGGAAATGCAGTTGGGACTTTTGAAGTATATCTTTTGTTTATCTGTTTGGTGTGTTTGGAATTAATGGTTTTCTTATTTATATAATTGTCGGTTAAGGTTTTAGTTTGTGCAGTGAAATTTTGCTGCTTTGGGAAATTTAGGGTTCTTGGACTGAGAGTCTGGGTTTGTGAAATGTGATTGGATGTTGTTTTCTTTAGGGCGAGTGATAAGTGTCAGAAGGAGAAGAGAAAGACAATCAACGGGGATGATTTGTTGTGGGCAATGGCAACATTAGGATTCGAGGAGTATATTGATCCACTTAAGGTGTACCTGGCTAGGTACCGGGAGGTAATTAGTCTTTGATTTTTAGGTCGTCTGTGCTCTAGTTTATGATTGATTTTGTTTTAATTTATAGGTTGTTTTGGAATCTAATCTTCTGACTCTTCTTTTTTCTCTGGTTTTATTGGATGATGCAATGCCACAGCTGGAGGTAAATAACATTTTTTTAATTAAAACATTGTTTCCTTCTCTCCTGGCTTAAGCAACTTCTATATAAATGTTCTTATAAGAAATATGTTCTGTAAAGTTGGGAGTTATGTTTCAGCAACTTTGGCAGGGTGATGCAAAGGGATCTGCTAGAGGTGGAGATGGATCTTCTAAAAGGGAAGCAGTTGGAGGTCTGCCTGCTCAAAATGCACAGGTGAATTTTTGTAAACATGCTTTAGAGGTTGATTATTCTGTCCTTGTTGAAGTTTCATCAGCTCACCGAATTGTTTTTTTCCTGCATTTGTGATGAACAACCACATCAGTTTGCTCTTCAAGGATCCATGAATTATATAAGCCCACAAGTAATACTCTCTCTCTTTCTCTCTCTCTATCTCTCTCTTACACACACACACACACAGAGAAAGATTTTTAAACCAATGGAATATAGAGTCAAATGTTAAACATTTAAACTAATAGTATTAGAGAATTATAAATCTTCATTTATTGAATTATTTTTTTAAATAGTCATGCAAATTCCTTTTCTCTTGGATTCAGAACTGTTGTCATTGGGTCAAATATAAATGACACATACTATGCAAGAATAATCAGTTCTTTTCTTTCTTCACAAAAAGAATATGTAGGAGCACCCTCCGCCCTTGTTCCCAGAGTGTCTTCATTTTTAATCCTGGATTGACAGGAAAACAAATTGGACTAAATTCTTGACAAAAATCAACATTGTAGATAGGTTAAAAAGTCACAGATGTTATACTGAAAAATGTAAGGCTAACTAATAATCGCAGAGGAAAATACAGAGAAAAGGGAGGGCGACCAATGTTTTGATGACTAAAAGCTTAGATGATTGAGTGAAAGTGAAAAGTCTGTAAAAAAATATACATCTATTCTCTCACAATCATATTGATAAGTGGAGTAGATAGGGGTTCAAAAGGAAGAAAAAGAAATGTCTTTTACTATATTGGTCCAAACCAACCATAGTTGGGTAGTTATATAATCACCATAACTTCGTGACTTGTATACATGTTCAAACAAGTAAATTCTCAACCATCTGATTGCTAATGAAGTGAAAGAATGCATTTCTACTGGACTCAGGCTGTATGTGATTGTTGGGGATCCTGGTTTTTTAGATCTCATGAGAAATATCTATCAGACAATCACTACATTTGCAGTTTTATGTCGCGTCTCGGAATTGAAGCAAATTATGGATTTTATTTTGGTTTTTTGAGATGAGCTTTACCTATTTTTTCTGAACTTCATACTAGAAGGTTCTGTATGTGTAGAAGGTGGGGCTTCTTGTCCTAAATCCCAGTACTATATACCAGAATTGGTTTGGTGCCTCTAATTATATGCTAGTAGCTTTCCCATGATCCTTGTAATTATCTCCTTTGAACACCCATTCTTGGAGAAAACATGTGTTGTCTGAAGTTATCATTGCTGATAAAGGCAGTTTCAAATTACTTGTCTTTAATCGTCCCATGAAACTACTCTCTGTTTTCAGAGTCTCTGGAAGCAAAATAATCACCTTCAATAATCTATATGTCTGCTCTAATATGTGGGAAGTTTGTTGGATAGTGAACCTTGCAACCAGTCAACAATAATATTCTGCTAGTAAACACTTGATATGTTGTTGAAGAGCCCCTGGCAGCCTAAATTAAATCCTTCCCTTTTCCCATTTTGCTCAGACCTCAAATGATCAACATTCTTATAGTAGCATCATTTTTCAGTGTGCTCCAGCATGCTGGAATGACTTATGGTTGACTATGAGTTTGTTTGGGACAGGGCTACTATCTCAGGACATCCTACTATTGAAACAAAGACTTTTTTTTCGGTCATTTATAATGTAGACAGCATCATTTATGTAAAGGAAAAAAGAAATCTTGATAGGCATATGTTATTGCATGAAACCCAAGTGAAAACTTGATAGGCATAAAGGGAGGGCCAAACTTTGCCGTCCCTTCTTCCTGACCAATTCTGACTACATTATTCCTCCACCTCTTTGCAAACTTCTTGCAGGGAACTTGAGCCTGTATTGTACATGTTGCCTCTTATGATGATTCTGACATGATTGGTCATTGATCCAATGCTCGGTTTAATCCAAGTATGGTTTGGTAATTGTATCGTAGACCTGGTTTAGATATGTGGGAAATCATATTTGACTTGGTGATTGAATTTTTTGACACTCTGTTAGTCTTAAGATGGTCTGGATGTTGCTCTTGAATGATCTTGAGTGACACTGTACATCCTAATGATTTGACATTAACAGTCGTCTTCTTCTTATTGAAAGGTTTATCCTTTCTAATCTATCCAGGACCTTTTCAAGAGTACTTGTGAACAAAGCAAAGCAGTTGATATTTTCAAGTTAACTCTGCTTCTGATACTTAGCGCGTGAAATATTTGCATGATTGTATTGGGATGAAAATATGAGGCTTGGAAGAATCAGTAGTCAAATTCTCTTTTTGTGCAGATTAAATTAAATAAGCTAACTAAATTCGGGCATGTTATTGATTTATGTATGTAGTTCTTTTCATTTGCAGATGACATTCTTTGATGGTCTTGTTGACATCATACATTCATATTGTCTTCGATGCATACATGCAGTAACAGGATCATGTTAGGATTTAATTACATATAGGGATGTAGCTGGTTTAGCGCCGGGTTCATTCTTTATTATCTTGCTCTGTTCCTTGTAGATAGGTGTGTCAGCAACATGGAAGATGAAATAAGATGCTTTTTTTAATTTCTGTTTTCCCGTTCTTTTAAGGGAATTAGGGGGTTTGATGAAATTGTACCTGCGGCCTGTATTCTCATGGGCTTCTTGCCATCTTGCAGGGACAGGGACAGCATATGATCCTTCCTTCCATGCAAGGCAATGAGTAGGATTTGGCTTTGCTTTTGTCAATTCAATGAATTCTAGTGCTGGCAGAACTTTTTAGTTTCAACACTTGTAGAGTCTTTTGCATTAGTTGATCTGATTGAAACCAAAGCGCTATGCCTTTTGGCGGCTTTGGTATTTGGTTATTGTTGGAGGTGGTTTAAATGTGGTCGGTGCCGTCATCAGCAGAGCAGCTTACTGGTCAGATTAAGTTATGTAAATTTGCCCTTTATCTAATATATACTCTTCCGAGTATTGCTAGGATGGTTTCTTGGAGCATCTGAAAGCATACCTCATAGGCCTGTCGATGTTAGCCTCTGATTTTTCGGAATGTTAACATGTTATATGCTTATCAATTGTCAAATTAATGGACCTATGCTGAAATATAACGATCAGAAAGGGGGGAATTGTTTTGCGCAAGAAATTCATTTCCTGTAGTCGCATGTTCCCTTTATAATTGATCTCGTTTGCAAGCTCTTGGGTCCCAATCAGATTGGGTAACCCAAACTTTTTTCAACAAGAAGGCCAAATTGTGCATTTATTTATGGTGTTGAAAGTAAATGCCCACATGTAACCTACCAAATGCACGTCAGTTGAAACATACAAGCATGAAGTGCCAGACACTTTTGTACCAACGAACTTGCTGCCACCTAGAAGAAGCACACATAGTAGCACGTGACATGGATAGTGACACGTCACTTTCAGGTGAGTGCTGATAATACAAGCTTACAGTGAAAGAGAGTCATGATCATCATGCCATGCTTTTGTTGCTGTCGAATCGAAAAACTTGGATATGAAACCACCCGGTGCTCGAAACAAGACATAGCAGCATGGCAATGCTTGTGATATCCAGTGTCTCCATCTCCCACTCCTTCCCACGACGTCACCATCATTTCTTGCTTGCACGAGCATGCCAGCTCACCCCCCATCATTGCCCACTTGCCCACTGTGTAGGCGTTCAATCTCCCTCTCCTATGACTGTACCGTACCGTGCCTCTAATTCCTATCGATTATGAATTTAACTTATTAAATAATATCCATTACAATTTGATAGATTCAGATTAAAAAAAAAAAACTAATTGCTTATCGCTATTCTGGGATGGATAGCACTGTAATGTAAAGGGATTTGAGTTTGAATCCTGTAAAAAAAAACTGTGATGGATTGATTTGTAAAGAAGATACTTGAGCCTAAACCTCACTTATTCATTAAAAATAAACTTGACAAGGACTAAATATATAATAAGATGACATGATTATATGTAATTTTGTACTCTTTTTTTTTTTTCATCTGAATAAAGTTTGGGGTATCTAATAGTACTATAAATATAGATATTATTCCCATCTATCATCTGCGTGGCGTAGAACCATGTTAGTAGAAGGGGCAAGAGTCGCGATGTCTGCTCTTTGCCAACTCACACACACAGAAAGTTCCAGCTCACACCACTAGCACCCCTTGCTGGGCCGTCGCCATTTATTGTTTATAATATCTCTCTCTTTCGTTGAAACAATAGGAGTCCACTCCTGGCGTTCCTTCCTAATTCCATTTAGTCCCAAAAGTGATCCTCGTCGAACTCACTGTCTACTGATCTTTTGTTTCCATGGTCAAACCAAGCTTACAGACCCTTTTGCTCTACAGCTGGCCACGTTATATATAATCCAGCACAGGGAAGTGAGAGAGAGTGAGAGAGATTCATGAGTTAATTAACATCTAGCAAATCCTCACATGGCCTCGTGCTGGTTAAACCCTAGCTAGCTGCATTTGCATTTTGCAAGCACAGACAATATTAGGGTATCAACCATCAAGATCAGACCAGACCCTTTTATTCTCTTGTTTTCATTTCATTACATCATGGCCGCTACTAGCCAGCAGCCACGCTCTTGTTATAAAAGCTGTCAGGAAGTAAACTGGAAGCCAAATGGTTGTAAACTGGCCTTCGGATTAATTAATTCATTATACAACTACTTGTGTTACTTTATATTATTATTATTATTATTATTATTATATATACAAACAAGTAGGAAAATAAAATCGATCAGTTCAACAGATATGAACAACAGAAGATACTTACCAACTTTCAAATCCTTGATGTGAGTAAGATTATCTATTTCAGATAATAATATAAATTATATTTTAGATTTTCATTTAAAAATTTAAACTTTTTAATTAAAATAATTATTTGACATGCTATCAGAATCTTTTTTTATTTAAAAATAACAAGTTTGAATCTCATTAATTTTTTTTTTATATTTGATATAATTATAATAGCACAACTTAGTTTGAACATGTTTGATTTCAAGTTTAAAAATTTTTTATACGAGAGTGTATCTAGAAAATAATATAAATTATATTATTTTTTAATCAAGACAGTTATTTGAATACATTTAGGATTTTACAAGGGTGTCAAAATGAAATTGCTAGTACGTATTAGAGAATAATATTTTTTTTATTGATCATAAAAGAAATATTTAATCATTCATCATTCAAAACTCATTAATTTGGTAGTTGCCATCAAATTTTTCAACAGAAGTAGAAACAGTTGAGTAAAAAAAATTATTGTGTCAATCATTCCCATAATAATAAAATAATTAACACTTCCGTGATTTAAAAAGTTTGTTGTCGTGGAAAAACTGCTGTAATTATTAATAAATATTATAATAGAAAACAATTTAGAAAGAACATAAGATTTGATTTGGCAATCTATCTACACACCAACAAGAGCAAGAGCCAAAGAATTTTTATTTTTTACCATATAAAAAAAATTACATTATATGTATTTATATTATATCCTTTTTTCCTGGGGACATTCTCTCCAGCCTATTTATCATTCCTCGTCTGCCCTATCAGCCACAAACTAAACGGTTGCCAAAATACTCGAATTAATATATAATTAAGATGCAATTTTTCTTGTTTTGTGAAATGTACAGATAAAATTTATTTTCAAGCTGTAAAATACTAAAACACAGTATGTAATATAGAGTCCGTGATATAAAAAGAATATTTTTAATTTAAATAATACTAAAATATCTCCATGAAAACAAAAACAAACAAATAAACCATCGAATTTTTTCAAAGGCACTTATCATGGAGGCCATTTAGAAGGTGTTTAGCACGATTTCTGTTTTTACTCTAAAATATTTTTTTAAAAGTTTTTTTGGATTGGAAAATATTAAATTAATATTATTTTTAGTTATATTAATGTATAAATAAATAAAAAATCTAAAATATATATTTAAAAAACCCCCCTCGGCACTCAAGCACCCCCCCGTTAACGGTTAATGAAGACGACAACAAATGCGACAGCTAATGAAATGGCTTCATTGCTACCTGTTATGGCATGGTTTCATTTATCTTACTGTTTGGTTCATCTCACCAAAACCTTTGAATCCATTCATTTACAAACCCTCGCTTTCAGTACTGTGTATGGTTCGTGGAAAACCAAGAGAAACTGCCCTTGCTGGTGTGGACCAAACTACATTAACAGGCTCGAGTAATGTTTGGTGGTTGGATTATTATCAAATTTATTAAAGGAGATTAATGGTTAGGTTTATATATTGTCTTTAACGTCCGTCTACTTCTGTAGCTCATCGAATATTTTTATTTTGTTACAAAAATGATTGAAAACTCTTATTATATATGTTAATTACATGGATATCCAAACTAGCTAGTTTATCTCAAATTTAACACAAGAAATTCATATTTTTCACTTACAAATCTATAGAAAAACTTAATTTTAATATATTTATATCGGGTCAAATTAAACTTAGATATTTTTATTTGCAAGATTAATCGGACATGGATATATATTTCAATAACAATATTTGCACTTAAGCTTTATAAGATATTAAATTAAAGAGTTTCTCTTTATAATTTCATCGAGCTCTTTTCGCAGGCAAACACATAAATATATATATTACCCTGGTTCTAAACAATTAAGTTTTGTTTGTGATATGTTCGGACTATGTTTAGAATGTATTTGGTGTTTTTAAATTTATTCATTATAAAAACATTAAAATTATCAAATATAAATAGAACATTTTAAATTATAAAAATATTTTAAAAAATTATTAATTTAAATAAATGTTTTATTTCATCACACCACAACACGGGTATTCTAATTAAAATGGAAGCTCAAGTAAAAACTAGAAAACATACAAGTTGAGATTATAAACATGTTGTAAATAACAATATACGTACAATGATAAACATGCAATTAAATATTGAAAACATATAGACATATAAAACATTGAGGGTTACGAGGTTCTCTAAAATACATCTATCGAGAATTTATTGAGATTAATATTTTATTTACATATAATTTATTTAAATTATGTTAGTGCATGTTTCACGATGAATAACAAGAATAAGTGGACTCTGTTAATTGAATCTTAAATATCATACACATTAATTAACCATTTTTAAACAAAATCTTCCAACGGGAAAACCCCTCAATCAGCGGCTTAACTTTTCATAGAAACCACCCGTTGATCACGTACGCGGGGAAGAAAAACAAAGTGCTCGGCCATGTAACTAACAAGTTAAATTTTCCAACTACGTGCATCCAATCACCTCCATTCTTCCTAGATTCGTCAAGCGATTGACAAATGACAACAACATGCCAAACACTTCAGCACAACCTCCTCAACATCAAAGGCATCTGTCGTGGGACCCCATGATCATCATGAACCCAGCAAATCAAGCGTCAGCCAGTCAATGCTTGAGCTGGGAGAAAAATAAGGATTAATTAGGGTATTGATTAACATTTTTTACAACTCTGAATCTATCTATATGTAATCCACAAACAAAATCTGCAATGCTATAAAAATAATAAACTACATGGTTGTCACGTGATTGCATCTTATTAGTTCATGCATCTACACCCTCTAAAGTTTATATCTCTGCTAGTGAATGCTTTTATATATTTAATTATCAGGACGCTCTTCACCTCTTCTGAAGGAACAAGAAATTTATATATAAATAGGAAGAGAAATGCATGCAAAAATTGCATATACACGTCCAAGTGGGGCGTAATATATATATATAAGATGTAAATTAGCACAATGAAATTACTAATTACTGATCACACCGTCCCAGACACAAGAATCAGACATGATTTGTGGATGAAATGAAAGATCGTGGTGTGAATTTAGTTGATTGAGAATCCGTGCTTTTCCACGTCTCAAATATCTTGGATATATACACGCTCTTGTAGCCATTTTTCGAGGTGGTTTACGCAATATATAAGGGAAGGGATGCATAATTCACTTGTAATTATGTATTAAATTCGAACCTCGACACTGAAAAAATAATAGATCTTAGTTTTATTTACAGGCATTTTAAATTTCAACTTAATATCGAAATGATGGGGCTAGTATATAAATGTGCATGTACGAGCATGAACAACACAATGATCCTGTTATATGTATGATTAGTCTTTATTTACACATGTTTTATAATAAATTAAAAAATAAAGTATTTACTTTAGTACCTCATGTCCTATTAAGATAAACATTTATCATTGCCCCATTATATTACTAATTGCAAGAATTATTTTTCAAGAAAAGATTCGAATTTGAAATATATCCAGAAAGGACATGGATATACCACTTAATTAGCTACAAGCTGGAACATATTTTGTGTCGATAGAGTGGAGGAGGCAATTCAATGGGTGTTTGGGATATTTTCTGCTTCTATTTTTTAGGGTTTTTTAAAAATATTTTTGGTTCGAGTCAAATAAAAAAAATGATTAAAAGGTGAAATTGTATTTTTTTTTTAATTTGAGGAACAAAAAAAACATAAAAAATTAATAATAGTCCAAACATAGTAGATTAACCAATTAAACATGTGACTCAACTAATGGACTCAATTGGGTTCATTATTTGTTTTATCAAAAAAATTTAAGCCAAATATAAAATAGCAAAAAAAAATCAAATTAATTTGTGGGTGCATGAACATTAAAGAAAACAACTCAGAAGTGTGGGCCTTTTAGCCCAACCTGCACGCCTGGGCTCGACCCACTTTTTATTTTTCCTTAAAGAGGTTATATTCTGTCTCATCATCGTCAACAATGACTCTCTCTCTTTACATCAAAATCTGATGATTCTCTCTTTCTTATTTAATCAAGAAATGACTAAAAATAAAGAAAATAAATTTTAATATCAAAATTGATTTTTAAAAAATTACATGGACCAATGATTTAATAACTAAAAAATATGGATGGCTAAAATAAATTTTTAATATAAAATTAAAATCATCATCTATTTTAACCGTTTTACTCGCTTAAGTCTTTTTTTTTATTCAACAATTTCTTCTAAAAAATATACAATTGAGTACTAATTTGGTGGCTCAATCATGAAAAAAAAAATATGGATTAAATTACAAAATTAAAAAAAAAAATCACTACTACAGTTCAGAATAAAAATGAGATGATGAATAGTAAAAAATACTACAGCATTTCCATTTTTTGTTAATTGCCTAGTAGGAGCTTACTGCACAACAGATTTGGTACTTTTCGCTGTCCGTGCTTCCCCACCATGGAGTGCCTAGTCACTGACACCTCAGCCCACGCACACGTGTAGTCGCGTTTGGAAACCATGAGTCACCAGCTTAAAAAACAGAATGTGCTATTTGCATGTTTCCTTTTTAACCTCGAGAGTTAATTCTAGTTTTACCGAACATGGCAGGGCATGATGGTTATTTTGGTAATGACAGCAAGTTGCGGAGTCGAGTAACTGATAATTATTGCCCCTAACGACCGGCCTTCAAATTCAGACTTGCAAATCTTATGTCGGCACGACGCGTTCGTTAAATTTGTCGGACCCTCTCCCTCCGTCAGTGTACGGCGTTTAGCTGTCTTTTGTGTTTTTTATTTTTCTACTTTAACCGTCTTCTCTGCGCGTGAAACCACGCTCTATCTTATTAGGAATTTAGGCTTTTCTTCTAATTTTTTTTACCTTTTGCATTTCCTTTTCCTGATCAATTATATGAATTTAAAATAGATCATAAATTATTTCCAATGAAATACTAATCAAGGATTTAAAAATCACGAGTATTTGTTTGTTTATTACCAACTAAAGAGAGATTATATGTTAATGATAAGACAGGAAAGCTAAAGTTGCCTCACAAAAAAGACTATATAAAATAAAAATTCTAAATAAGGGATTAAACAGAAAAAAGTTATATTTATCGTATTCCACACATGGTACAAATGAAATTAATTATTATACGTACAAACAAAGCTACCATGTTTGGTGTCTGACTTTAATATTGTATTAAGGAATTTTATTTTTTTAAAAAAATCATATTGAGAAAAAAAAAAGCTAAGCTAAAAACAGACGAGTAAAATAAAATAATATAGAAAAGTATTTAGTTAAATTCATTATAAAATTTGTTGTTCCATTGAATTCTCAAAAAAATCTAAAGAATTATATAGTAAATGGAAAACTTTTTAAGACTGGTTATGGGTAATATATATATTCTCTAAAAGATTTGTTTTCATTGTGGTTTCGGGCTCGAGTCCTGTGGTTATTAATATAATGGCCACTGGAAGTTTATATAGTCGTTAACTTCAGGACTTGTAAGATTAGTTGAGATACGCACAATTTGATTCGGATATTTATATTAATAAAATATATATATATATAAAGACCGGTTGTGGATGATTACATAACTTAATTGGTGCCCAAAAATTAGCCGAGAGTACCCTGCCTTAAAAAGAAAAAAAAAAAAAAAGGTTATGCATGGACTTATCCTTGATTTTGTAGATAGTAGTAAAAGGAAATATGTATTCAACGCAAAGTTGACGCGTGCGGTAGGGCATGCAATTGGAAAGATGCTCGTGTCATATTCTAACTAACCACGATACGAGGCGTATCACGCTTCATTGATTAATTTAGGCGCGTAAGAGTAAGCGCGAGTAGCTTAATTACAATTTTCCTACCAACAAAAACAGAACACATTAAAAGCTCAGGATCATCAGATAAAAGAATTATGTCATCACTGCTAAGTATTGACAAATATGTTAGTGTGACTGTGTGATCACGTTGTTGATAGCCCAA
>Ga0307510_10002239_pt1 | contig 21863 bp, 21 predicted proteins | sample 12_EM_MG_FD_207224 | JGI IMG/M metagenome (GOLD analysis project Ga0307510, IMG submission 207224) | Populus trichocarpa ectomycorrhiza microbial communities from riparian zone in the Pacific Northwest, United States - 12_EM | ecosystem: Host-associated > Plants > Roots > Unclassified | place...
CGAGGTGGTGCGTAGGAGGAGGAGGAATGAGCTGGATGTAGAGCAGACTCTGCACTGTACTGCCAAGTTTGTTGGGTTCTGAGACATGAGGGGCATGCATCAGTAGATGTATGCTGAAGGTTTCTATAACACCTACCCTCACGCAAGAAATTGCATTGCCTGAAAGTCTGAAAGTCCAGATAGTTTGACCTTTCCTTGGCCAACTCGATACTATTGATGCAGGTACAATGGACAGATGACCCCCAATGGTCAGATTGTTAGTTCTCCTACTTCCTCATCTTCCACACCTTAGATACAACTTTATTTTATTCTTATTTTTATTTTTTGAAAGCGTTTTATTATTGGTTTATTTATCTATTGTAACTAGTCTAAATTCCAATAATAAGTGTCATGTGGCAGGAGACTTAGTCAGCCCCACTAGACACGCTATAGCCGGGCCTCAGGTCCGGTGTGAGGGAAAAATGCGTTTACGCACACCCCTGGTTAGGGGTAGTGTGGGGCTCAAAACACGTGTTCCCCGGATCTCGGGTACACTATGCAGTCCTACCCACTAAAACCTCATGGTGGTTTATCCAGTTTGGTGGGAGGGCTCTTTCCTTCTCGAGTATTGGCTCCCAGGTATTTACCACAAGGTTGGTAAACCCGTTATCCCTCTTGACTTTTGTTGTGGTTATCTTATCATCAGTGAGTCTCTTGTTGGTGTTACGGAGCCACCGGTTTCTGATTTTGGTTTTGTGTAGGTGTCGTTCTTGGATGACTCTGAGATGAGTATTTGTAGGAGCCAGGTCGGGCCTTGGTACATTGTTTTCCTGTCTCTTTGTTCGTTTGTTTGCTCGTTCTCAGGCAGAGCACTTACACAGCCGCAGCCAAGGATGGTCCCCAGGTGGATTTCTGGCCAGGGGAGGGATCTGTGGGGCCATAGGTCTTTTGCGAGGGTCCATATCAGGTGAGTTGTCTGTTCTCTACATTGTGTTAGGATGTGGCTCATGTTATCTGTTGTATTGCAGGACACGCGGTTCTCTCTTCAAGGGTTACATGTTGGTTTATTCTGTGCTTGATATTTGGTTGCGTCACACCTAGTTTCGGGGATGTACCCCACTGCAATTTGTATGTTGGACAGTTTATTCTTATTGCTATGAATGTATTCTATGGGTGTGTGTGTTACAGTGTATAGTCTTTGGGGACAGCGGTGTCCGTGATTTTGCCTGTCCTTGCCGGTTTTCAACTGTGGGAAGTTTGCTCCTGCTCCTGGTGGTGATCGCAGTCTCTTGTGCTTACTATTTGGCTGTTGAGCGCTTTCCAGATTGTAGATTTGTCTGGGCAGGTTGGGATAGAAATACAACATTGGTTGAGAGCATGCTAGTGTGCGCTTGGGTATCATGATGATGAGCGGCAGGAGGTGGTTGGTGGGCTGTCAGATGGCCTTGGTTGTTTGGTTGATATAGGGGCTGTGGGGTAGTTAGACATTTGTTGTGGGGGGTCACACAGGGCAGGAGTTTGTTATAAAATGTGGTCTATTCTGACAACAGTGTCACAGTGGGGGGGGGTGGTATACCCTTTGTTGAATCCTTGCCATGATGTCGTGGGAAAAACTGGCCTGGTGGTGGTTACGGTTCAAGGAGCCCCCTAGATACAACTTTATGTGTTTATTCTATACTATTCTATTGCCCAAAATCTGTTTTTCCAAATGAAAAGCTCATTATCTGATGTTTCCCGTATTTTTTGGAGGTTTTCACCTCTTGTCATGCCTGGGGGAGTCTGCTGTGCGGACTTTGAAGATGTTTTGTATCACATGATGTGGCCCTTAAAGAAGGTCGCACGTCATCCATCCGTTCAGTTGCCCTGAAAATTTCACTCTTTCTCCATGAAACTAGTCAAATATTATTAAAAGGAAAGGTAGTAATAGAGCCCAGTGGTGTACTGGTTATTGTCTTTTGCTTCCATGAGTGAGCAGGGTGAGGCTGTCAGTTCAATTCCGTGTGGTGCAAGATATTTTTTCATCACCCATATGGTCATGTGATACTGACGGAGAATCAAACATGTCACTGTGACATGTGCCTGACCATTGACGGGGCACTGTCCATTACGACTGTATCAATAGTAATCACCTAGCACCACATGAATATGCATTGAGGCGGGAACAGAACACCACATACGTTTACACGTAGCCTCGTGAGTCCACCAAGTGATAACGTTAGACTTTTGTTCACTTTCTCAAAAAGTGCTACTCCACACAGTCCATGTCTCACTGTGCGGAGGTCCCTGGTGTCGCGTAGGCTAATATTACTGGTACGCAGTTCAATAGTGATGATGATGGTTTCATGCAGATTGACATGAGGAAGCGTACCTTCCTCAACAACTTCGACCGCACCTGGCAACAAGAATATAAGATTATTCTGCAGCCATAGTGCAAACTTGTGGAAGATAGCATGGGTGTGCTGCTCGATGACTGTCCATATGAGGCATTCAAAGCTGAGGTGTTGTGCATCCTATACACACATGATCAAGTCACCCTGAGATGCGCCGACAAAGAACTGCATGTACCACCAGGAGCTCACCAGGAACAGGAATAGCACCTTTGATTGTGAGCTTTATTCATAGAGCGAGCAGCGCAGGCTCCCACACAACATGCCACATTGTGCCCACCAACGTTAAAGAGAAACTCGACATGGACAAAAAACCAACCATCGTCTTCATTTCCACCTTGGAGACAGGTAGAGGTCTTGAAAAGGTTAGGAACTGTAAACAAGGCACAACCATCGATTGTTCTCACAGTAGTCAATGTACTCAATTAGCAAGTGAAAATGTGGGTACATGCAGATGCGATAGTTGGACATCTCAACAGGAATGATCTTGGTCATTCGAAGGCGATAACGCGTGAGGGTTTCAAGGTCGGAAAGGGTCTTTAAGACTTGTTGATCAATTATGCGGAGTGGCGGTATGATAGATTTCTAGGGACATTTTTAGTTGTCAGCGGGTTACTGTAGTCGTTCGCTATACCTTGATCATGGTAGGGAGATGCTGATAAGAGCCGGTTGCCAGTGGTTAGAAAGTCTAAGAATGAGATCAATATATAGCAATGGGTGCCATTCGTTTTCCTCATGAAGTTTCTGAGAAGGTAAGGAACCTCTCAACGCTGTGAGCATCAGATGCATTATCAAGGCGGCCATCAGGCTATACAAAACACATTAGATGGCCAGACAACATGTAAAAGATATCCAGATGCACAACTTCAACCAGGGGCCATGCAGCAGGATATCGACTGGCAGCGGCTTTACCTTGCCCTTGCTCAGCTTCCCCACGCTATGACCGCATGTGCAAGAGGCAAACGAGGTCGAGGTCGACAAGGGCAAAGACATCAGCTTCTGTTTCTCAAGCGCATTCGGTTTGGCATGTGAACGCTGGTGCCCCGCGACGGGTGCAATGATGATACACGTGCAATTGGGTGACTCTGGCAAGGTCAATATTGCCGTGAATTGCGGGCATGGGAGAGGACGACAGTGTGGGGGGCACTAGAGCCAGAGCAGAATGTGAGGCAGATGAAGATGTTGATGACGTGAGCGGGTTGAACAGGAGTATAAACCTCGAAAAGGCAGCCTGACCTCAAAGATGGTAAATGTTAGAGAGGGCAGACATCAGAACATGAAATAAAACGAATCATCACCATGAGTTGAGTAGGAAAGTCGAGTTCGCAAGGAGGACTGGTCAGGAGTCTCAGGACATGAAAAAATGTGAGCCCAGAGGGACACCCACTTGTTGGAGAGGGCGAAGATGGGTGTATGGCCCGAGGCTAAGTACTGAGTCACTGCACCAACGATACCGCCTGGGGGTGATTCACGATGATCACAGCTGTGACTACTTCGACTGTCATTGCGCCAATCATTGTCTCTGCAAGTTAAGGTGGGAATAGGGACAGGCTATCATCTCTGTGACATGGTGAGTCCCGACAGTGACAGCTAGTGGAGATGGCGATGGCGACTGATGTGGCGAGTCTGGCGATGTTCAATAATGGGTGAGCAAAAAAAAAAGGGGGGGCTTAGCCAGCTCAGAAGGCCTAAGCTGGCAGTGAGCGGGCTCAGTGGGAGCTGACTAAAATGGGCGGCTCAACCAGATGTGGCTCGGCTAGGCTAGGGTTGTAGTCGGCCCCAGCTCCACCTTTAGCCAAGATTTAGCCAGAGCTGCCACAACACTAGTGTGTACATTAGCCGACTCAATCACATTCAAATAAACTTCATTTTATCACACTATTGAGGACAAGCAGAAGAAATAGCACTACTTGACACTGGTGCTACAGAGAACTTCATCGACTACAAAACTGTTGCTAGGCTTAGGCTGGGAACTCAGAAACTAACCATTCCCAGACCTGTATTCAATGTAGACAGAACCAATAACCGTTATGGCACCATCACTCATGCATGCAACCTTATAGTCAAACAAGGAAACCGGAAGGAGCGACAATGCTTCTATGTCTCAAATCTAGGCAAAGACAGATTTATCTTAGGCTATCCCTGGTTTCATGCCTTTACTCCAGATATTGACTGGACTAATGCTCAGTTATGCAGACCACAGATCAAGATGGAGACGCTTAAACTTGAAACTTTCCAGAAACTCAAAGAGTACAAAAACAAACTTCTGGAATGCATCACTATAGCTTGTGCGCAGTGCACTCTGTGGTCGGGAGTCACCCCAGAAATGGGCGGCCTGGTGGAAATCAAACGCACGCATAACGCAATTGAAATGGCCTATAAGTATGCAATGGAACATGGGAAGGAGGAAGTTACCCTCCCAGAGGAATTCAAATGTCACACACTACTATTTTCGGATGAAGAAGCCAACAAATTCCCACCTTTGCGTGGAGAAGGAGACCACAAAATCGAATTAATGGACACTATACCAGCCAGCTTTAACTGCAAAGTTTACCCCTTGTCCCACAAAGAACAGGAAGCAGAGGACAAATTCCTAGACGAAAACTTGGCAAAAGGCTACATTGTACCATCCCACTCCCCTTATGGCTTCTCAACCTTCAGTGTCCCTAAAAAGGACTCGAAGGAAACCCGGTATATCATCAACTATAGGCCCCTCAACGCTGTTACCTGCAAAGATGTCACACCACTCCCAAACCTTGCACAGTATATCCAAGATTTGCAGGGGATGGAGGTATTCAGCAAATTCAACATCAGATGGGGCTATAACAACATCCAGATCAAGGAAGGCGATGAGTGGAAAGGGGCATTCAAAACGCGCCGTGGCCTTTATAAACCAAAGGTCATGTTCTTTGGCATGTCAAACTCCCCAGCCAGCTCTCAACAATTTATGAATGGTATCCTTGAAGAGCTTTACAAGCACTTTGAGAGGAAAGGCATACACAACATCAGGGAAATATTCAAGAACTACATGGACAACTGCAGCATTGGCACACTACTCAAGGACTTAGCACTACACATTGAAATCATCCACTTCCTATTCGATCTACTCACAAAGCACGGACTCCACCTTAAACTGTCAAAATTGGTCTTCTTACAGCCACAAATGGACTTCCTCGGTGTTAGAATTTCAAAAGAAGGCGTTACTATCGATCTGGCTAAAGTCGCAGGGCTACATGACTACCCACGTGACATACTCAACCTTAGGCAGGCTAGAGGATTCTTAGGTGTTGCTGGATACCACAGGATGTTCTGCAAGAACTTCTCAATTATTGCTGCACCTATCACTAAACTCACAGGCAAGGACGTCCCATTTGAATGGGGACCAGCACAACGCGAAGCACAGGACAAATTCATCACGCTCATAACCAGCTCACCAGTACTAGTCAAACCAGACGCTTCTAGGCAATTCGAGCTAGAAGTAGATGCTTCACAAATCGGCACAGGAGCGATCTTGTACCAAAGAGATCCACCAACTATGCGCGCAAACAGCACAGAAAAACCAGAACCACATAGACCAGTGGGATTCCATTCCCAGAAATTCACCACAACTGAGCAAAACTATCCCATCTACGACCACGAATTCCTAGCTATCATGAGGGGACTTCACTGCTGGACGCATTTGCCCAAAGGAACTCATATCCCTGTCCTGGTATACACAGATCACACCAATTTACGCTACTATAGATATCCCCAGAAGATCGGCCCACACATCGCTGGTTACATACCCGAATGAGAACAGTACAACATCTTACTGGAGTACAAACCTGGAGCAACAAACAGAGCAGATGCCTTGTCTAGATGACCAGATTATGAAGGACCAAATCCGGATAATGACAAAGTGCTTGTATGGCCAGACCAATACTGCTGTGAACAACACACCTCCATGGTTGGGAGTCACCCCAGAGATGGGCGGCCTGGTGGAGAAGAGACGCATATCCGCATCTTTGACATAGACAGTATCCATGACAATTGGGACAGCAAAGTCAAAACAGGGCAATATCTGCACCAATCAGAACTCAAGCAATGGGTGCCATTACATAACCTCACCCTATTGGATGGGACCCACTGGCATCATGGGACCGCCTTGGTTGTCGTGGCAGACAATGTGCTTAGGAGGGGGGTAATTTCCCTTTTCCATGATCATGTAATGGCTGGCCATCCCAGGATTACCAAGACACTGCAACTTCTCTTGCAATACTACTGGTGGCCGAACATGAAAACATTTGTTACTGAATACATCAAAGGATGCGCTACCTGCCAGATGACAAAAGTTAACACTCATCCTGCCCATCCACCACTGTTTTCCATTACTCCTGCAGAGAATGCTTGCCCCTTCGAAACAGTCACAATGGATTTCATCACTAAACTCCCATAGTCAGGCGGATACGACACCATTCTCACGGTCACAGACACAGATTGCTCAAAGGCATCTATCTTTATCCCTTGCAACAAGGCAATTGACTCAGAAGGAGTTGCACTTCTGTACCTGAATCATATAACCCCGCACTATGGCATACCCCACAAAATCATATCAGACCACAATGTTCACTTTATATCAAAGTTTGCTGCGGAACTTTGTAAGCTTCTTCATATCAAGCAGAACATGAGCACAGCATACCACCCCCAGACTGATGGATCTAGCGAAAGAACCAATCAGACCCTAGAACAGTACCTCCAGGTCTTCTGTGGCACACAACAGAATAACTGGCATGCATGGCTCCTGCTTGCCCAATATATGAAGAATTCATGGCCTTCAGCAACCATGAAGAAAACACCTTTCAATCTCCTTATCGGATATACACCACAGATTCATCAGCCAACCAGATCATCAAACCTCCCCACATTTGAACAATGTTTGTTAGCAATCAAAGAAGCCAGGAACACCACTCAAGAAGCCCAATGTAAAGTGCAAGAATCTTGGATCAAAGAACACCCCCAGTTTACGCCATTCGAAGTAGGAACCAAAGTTTGGCTCGAAGGAACAAACCTCAAATTACCAAGCAACATCACCATGAAGCTAGCACCAAGGCAGTATGGACCATTTATGGTAGCCACCAAAATATCAAACGTTGCTTACAAACTCAGCCTCCCACCCTCTTGGAAAATACATGACGTATTCCATGCCTCCCTTCTTACGCCTTACAAAGAAACCGATCAGCACAGCCCCAATTTCATCGAACCACCACCTGATATCATTGAAGGCGAAGAAGAATGGGAAGTAGAACAGATAATCAAAGTGTGCACATATGGGCGGTGGAAGAAGAACAATATCTTGTAAGATGGAAAGGATACTCTCCCGCACATGACTCATAGGTCAATGCAGATGACCTACACACTCCCAAACTCTTAGCTGAATTTGGAAGAACAAGCAGTATAAAGAGCATGCAAAACGATGACCAAAACCTCACTACATGTCTCTCATTCCCCCAGACATCTTTCCTCCACTCATCACAACCTATACTGAACAGAAAGATGACTACACCATTGTCACCCAAGTCCACCAGAGTGGGAACATCCTCACCTACTACACCACCCTTCGACGACGCAACCAACCCCACCCAACCTTTATTGACACCACCTGCACCATTGGTTGGGACAAGATCCACCTCAGATCCACGGTCTCCAATTACAAATTTTGCCAACCTCTTATCAACGTCACCATCCCCAATCCCTATTCCCCCACGTATACTATTAGAGCATTTATTGGCCGTACCTCAAGCACCTCCACCATCGTCCCCAAGTACAATGGGTGAAGAGATACTCATAGAACTTTGCAACCGTCCCCTCACTGACCATATTGGAGAATGCGTACCCACCCCTTTTGAGTATACTGTCAGCACACCACCTAGCCAATACATTGAGGAACAAGAGGCTATCTTGGCTAGTCAAAGGGCTAACAAGGCTGACGCTAGAACCCACTCCACCCCTGAGTCTGTACAACGCCCCATTCCCTCCTCTCCTAGCTCTTCAGAGTTCCATCACCAACTATGGCTTAATAGCGAACCTACTCAACCTGAGATACACTCCATCATCAAGCTCTGTAAAGCTATAAAGAGGTACAGACAAGCCAACCCCATCCTGAATGATGCCATGAGGACATGGATGGACAACATCATAGGGAATATCGACCTCTATGCCCAGCACAACCCTGACTCCTCCCTCCTACCCACTACCAATGACATCTTCGACCAGATCACACACTTCACCTTCATTCCAGTATTTATGGAAATGATAGGACCCTACCTCGAAGATAGCAACCAAGAAGTTGGACCACCTCCCACCCTCCTACAGCACATCACCATTAATGTTGAGACACAAACAGAAGTGTCTACAGATAACGACCACCCAGGAGGAGAATGGATGAAGTTCAATCTTGGCAACCCAGCTCATTACCCCCTTGTCTATGTTGATGATGACACATGTCCCCATGCGGCCAAATATATCCGCTACTTGTCCCTCAAGGATGGCATTGTCCATCAAGGTACTAGTGGCAAGAACAAACCAATCTATGCCACCCCACTTCATGCTTGTGCATTCCCCACTCCCAATTATCGTCGTCCAGGTATTAAAGATACTGACCTTCACATCTTCCACCCTAGCAGCACTAGTCGAATTATAGTGGACAACGTGCTTTACCACTTAGGCGATCCTGGCATCATAGCAGATGTACACACACTCTGCATCCAGTACGATGAGGTCATGAGGATCAAGAGGCAACGTCTAGAGCTAGACAACAAAGAGCAAGAGGCAAACAAAAAGCTCCTAGACATGGAGCACTACTTGGCTAATGCGGCAGTGCATACGCACATTCAACCACACCTTCTTCGCACTAGGCCAGCCTCCCCTCCCACTTCTTTCATTCCCCATATTTTCGCAGCTCAAGGACCATCTGATGACCAGGAAGAGACTGGTAACAAATGCAAACACCCCCTCTATCCCTACTGCCTCAAATGTCATGATGACTACCCAGATCATGTGAAGGAAGACTGCCCATTATGGGTCGTCTGTAGGTGGTGCTACTCCCCCCTCCACGCTCACAACAAATGCCCCATCCCTCATTTCAATTGCACTGGAATGAGTTGTGTGGTACCTGAAACCCACCCCAACTACGGGCTTATGTGTCTCAGGGATGACTCTTACAAGTTACATTGCACAGAGTGGGATGCTGACTCATGTGACCAGCCACGTGAATGAAGTCACATGGGAGTGACTTTCTAGGAAGGGCGTCATGTTATGTTCTTGGGGCTCCAATTTTCATTTTCCATCTGCTTACTAATACTTTCCCATCACATGACCTGTTCCAAACCCCCCTTTCCCATCACATGACCTTATCACCTGACTGCTTACCTATCATTCTTACCATGTGATTCCCTTTGGCTGTGCACGTGACTTATACTGACTCCAACCTAGTAGCATGTATCCTAGGACTCACGCGTGAGTCAGTTCGACTCGGAATGACTCCATATCTTGTACGATGACTCTTTACTAGTATGGGTACTAGTAGTATTAGGCTCGAGTCATGGCAGCTGCCTAGATGTATATAAGTCGACCTTATATCCTAGAATTGGGCCTTAAGCCTGACTTGGTTTAATCCCAAGTGTTGTAGCTTCCACAGCGCCTTCAGTTTTCACTCGCATCCCTTCTAAGTCGTCTCGAACATCATTGAGACTCTGCTCTACATCTTTCATTATCACTACTAGTGTCTTGCACGCATGCAGACCCGTCATACCAGTGCATCCAAGGGCCAGTGTTCGCTACCTGCGATCCCTTGAAGTACAAGTCCCGCCGCCGTTATACAAACCCATGCATGTTGCACCTTAGGGTCCTTGGCCCTTAACACAACATCATTGTAGGACCCTGCAAATGTCGGCCCACTGAACGTTTGCTAGAGAATGGGGATCCACTTGCCTGTAAGAAGGTAAAAAAGTACATGAAGGATGTGAAGGACCTGGAGAACGTGGAGAAGCATACCCCATTGTCAATGCCACCACTGACTCCTGTGGCTGATGCCATGCCAGCTGGGCAGGCCAGGCAGACCATGCACAGCGCCAAGAGTACTGTTGACAGGGTATGCGATGAAGCAGAGGCGATTGTTGTAGAGGATACTGATGAGGACAATTACGGTGCCAATGAGGGAGGTGTCCAAAACGATGAGGGGGAAACCACTGACAAGGATGACAACTCAGAGTTGGGTACATGTTTCATTACCTCAATCTACATCCACAGATTGATTGGTCAATTAGTTCGACTCCAAAAGGATTGGGACGCACCTGTGTATATTTTCTTCAAGCCTTTCCCAACCATTCAGTATGTTACAATCCTGGGCTCTATTTTTCATTTTCTGCCTTTCCTGCCTACTTGTTTTGTGCTCTTGGTCACTCGTTCCCCACTCGTTCTCTCATGCGCCACTCGGACCGCCACCCAGTCACCTGACAAGTCACCTGATAAGTCACCTGACCATTCCACAGTCAACTATCACATGCCATCACTCCACAGTCCACAGCACTCCACTGCCAGCTCATGATAGAGCTATACTTAGATTGCCAGCTCATTGCCAGCTTATGATGAACCTTACTATATGTGACTCTAGTATTCTGTGACCCTTGTGACCCGTTACATTCTACTTGTATATAAGCGCCTGTACTTTTGGTAGTTAGGCCCTAAGCCTAACTTGGTTTTCAATCCAAGACTTGTAGCTTCCACCCAGGACTCTCAGAGTCAAACAGCCCAAACCCTTAGTCGCTTCAAACCCCTTTGAAGCTCTCCCCTTTTATCATCTATCAGAACACTCAGAAGTCACCCTTATCATTGGGGACTTACTTATTATACTGTGTAGCCAACTGGTACCGCGCTACTCATATGATCATTGCCTCAGGAGGACACCCCACTGAGCAATCCCAGTCGTCGCCAAACCAAACCACACATGTCACATCTTTAAGGCCCTTGGACCTTAACACAAGTTAGGCTTTCCTACAAGCTCTTGGAACACAGAGCTATTATCATCGTGACGACCACCCAGTCATACGGAACACTCAGTAACGACTTTATCCAAGTCTTCAGGAGACAACAGGATGATCTCCCAGCACACATCAAAGTTAACGCATACTTCAATGACCAAGGACCAGGACACCTAACACCGGGTACTACATCGATTCTCCTGGAAAGATACATGCTCCTATTGAATTCATTGAAGCAAACAACACCTACCTTTGGGTTAAACTCCTCTGGAGACAAGACAAGTGGCAAACCAACCAAAGAGGCATATACAACAGTCCAAACATTGGCTGGTGGATCATATTAGACCCTCAGCACCCCAACCATATATTTTATGAACAAGAGGCCAGCATCCCTCTCACCATCACAGCAGTTACCACAGCACTTCAGCAGCTTCCTACCTGCCCCAACACCCCAGATCATCCAACCACAATGGAAGGACAACAGGAAGAAATTAATGTCACTACTGGGCAAACCCAGCAAGAAGCGCAGAGGATTAACATCATCAGTAATCCCTCTAATGGTGCTCTCAAAGGAAACCCTCCACCTATATTCGATGGAGACAGAAACAAGACCTGCAAGTTCCTACTCAATTGGGACCTATGGATAGCAGTCAACCAAGCCAATGACACCATGAAGAAACCCTTCTCCAGGATCGTCGCCATGCTCAGCTACATGGACAGCACTTGTGTAGATGCCTGGAGGGACTGCTCTTGATCTCACACCACCACCATGTCCAATGTTCCCACGCCCTCCCAGGCCTTCGAAAATATCCTGTTCATGATTATTTGCACCTCACCGGACATCCGGTTGGCTAAAGTAAAGCCATACCTCCTCACCTTCATCTCACACCCAATCATCAAAGAGCTCATAGGCCAAAGCGATGCCCCTGCTCAGGCTGATGTCGACACCTCCCCCAATCTGGACCTTCAGAAGATCCAGGAATCCCTCCAGCAGCTGTCTAAGGCAGTCGAGGCCTTGAAAAAGGCTCCCCCCCCCTCCTCCAACAAGGACACAAAGGCAAGCAAAAGTAAGCAAAAGTCGTCTGCACCCCCCTCAGCCCCCCCTTGCACATTCTCGGCAATAGCCGGAGCCAGGCCCCCCAACCCCAGTTTGTTGGTGGACTTGGCGCAGCTTGGCATTGGCAAAGAAGGCCGGGTAAAACAGGAGATATTATGTTATGCCCTTAACAAGGAACTCACCGCAGTAACCCCCCCACAAGTCCAGCTGGTCGCCATCAGGTGGACAGCCAAGGGCAACTTAGTCATCACTGGGGGTCCAGCCGCAACTCCACACACACTCCAATTAGCTGCCCCCCATATCAGCATCTCCCTCCCTTTCCTTCTCTCCCTGCCTACCAACTCCCCCCCTCTGCAACCAAGGCCCAATACAAAATGGTCCAAGATTCTTATCAATGGCGTCCCAACAGGTGTGTCCAATGACAGGTCCCCCCTCACTCCAGATGAGTGCCATGCGGTGCTAGCAGCATCGAACCCCTCCTATGTGACCCTCTCCATCATGCAGAAACCCAGTTGGGTCTGCTCACCATCCTCCTACCTACCAGGCGCTGTCTCCTCCCTCTCAGTGGCATTTGAGGACCCAGACGGCAGCAAGCTGAAGGTGCTACTGGCTGAACGATACCTATATGCCCTTGGCAACAGGGCGTCAGTCATCAAGTGGAAGTACCACCAGAAAAACCGCAAAGACAACTCCAAACCTACTGCTGGTCAGCATACCAATACCAGTGACTTCGACGACAATAAGGACATCGACCACCTACTCACACAGCCAGAGCCACCATTCAAGACAGCAAGTGCACCACCTCCGCAGTTAGGCCAACCCACACGCAAATCATCCCATAAGACCAGACCACCCCGACCTTTCAACGCCTAGTAGATGGGCATTACGACATTTGAAGCACACGCGCCGCTAAGCATTGGCTCTCCTCAAGTGGCTTCCCTACAGGCCAATGTCTTGTATGTCGACTTTATCTTTTCTCAGGCATGCCCTTGGGGCAACTAGGGCTCAGGGGTCTTGCGTAGCAAGCCAAGCAGAGTCATATGCAACCCGTCATCCATTCACTCATCATTCTGGTCATTACATCACATTCTCAAAGTCCTACATGGGGCACCGCTCCCCAAGCGGCCTGTTCTCCCACTTACTTTCTTTCTTATATGGGGTCTTTGTACCTTAGGTAGATTACTGTGAGCGTGGTAGACAGATCGTATTTAGTGGACAATAAAAGGATTCTAAAAAAAAAAAAAAAGATGCCTGGAAGGAGGAACAACTCCAGAAACTCAAAGAAGAAATGGACGACGGAGCCCTAGAGACAGATGAAACCCTCTGGGACCACTTCTTGGAAAGATTCAATAACACCTTCATTAATCAAAACCATCGATCCAAAGCTTACCAGGAGTTATGCAAACTCAAACAAGGAGACAGTCTTGATGACTTTTTCGCCAAGTTCAAACAACTTGCACATGAAGCAGACATTCCCCTAGACGACAAGGGAACCATTGAAACTCTCAAGCATGCTATGACTCAAGGACTCACTAGCGCCATCATTAATTCCCCCACCTTCGCTTCTACCACTAAAGTCTCCTGGACCTTCAAAGAATGGGAAGAACAGGCCCACAAATCCCATCTCAAATGGAAGGCGGCAGCTGAGTTCACCCAAAGATGTCAGGGACTCTTCCAAGTATTCAAACTTGCCCCCAAACAGACCTATGGGAGGCCCAATAACCAAGGAAGATATGGCTACTGGAGGAACAACAATGGATGTCATACCACCTCTCAAGGAGGATATCATATGGACGTCGATGCTACTGTCACCACAGATATCAACGCCACCACTGGCAGAGGACAACAGCACTCTGAGGCCAAGAAAGTGGAACTCATGAGAAGCAACTCTTGCTTCTACTGTGAAATCAAGGGACACTGAGCCAAGGATTGTCGCAAGAAACAGGCAGACTGCAGAAACTTCAGCAGTCACCCCAATAACCCCAGGGAACCTGCTAGGGTTCATGCCACACCCACTATGCCAGATGTCCAAAACCTTGACAGCCTTGCTGGCTACCTAAAGGACAACATGGACTCCTTCGATGAAGATACCAAACTGGACTTCATTGGAAAACTTATGCCAAAGGATTTTCCCAAGGCCCAAAACTAGCTGCCTTAGTTAGGGCTTTCCAACTTGATAGTGTGTTTGTAAATAAATCAAATTCAATACAACTTAAAGTTCCAATCACACACTATTGAGGGACAGCAGAAGAAACAATCTTGCTTGACATGGGAGCAACAGAAAACTTCATTGACAAGACAACTATTGACAAACTTTGCTTAGGAACCAAGAGACTCCCTTACTCATGGGCAGTATACAACGTCAATGGAACTATGAACTGAGCTGGAACTATTACTAGGGCATGCGACCTACTTGTCACTCAGGGCAACAAAAAGGAACAAACAAGATTCTACATCACAAATCTAGGTTGGGACCAAATGCTCTTTGGCTACCCATGGTTCAAGAAATTCAATCCAGACATCAACTGGGAGAAAAGTGAACTCAAGGGACCAAAAGTCCAAATTGAAACCCTACTCCATGGCACCCTTCAATGTGCAAAGACATGGCTCAAACAGAAGAATCAAGAAAACAAAGATCTTATCCTTGAGGCACAGGAGTGCGCTCTATGGTCAGGAGTCACCCCTTCAGAAATGATGGGAGGCCTGGTAGAAGTCAACTGCACCCACACAGCAGTCGAAATGGCCCATAAGTACGCATCGGAACATGGGAAGGAGGAAGTCACCCTCCCAGAAGAATTCAAATGTCACACAGCACTATTTTCGGATGAAGAAGCAAACAAATTCCCACCAGCTTGTGGAGATGGAGACCACAAAATTGTACTTATGGACACTGCCCCTACCTGCTTCAATTGCAAAGTCTACCTGCTCTCAAGAGATGAGCAGGAAGCAGAGAACAAATTCATCGATGAAAATCTGGAAAAAGGCTATATCGCACCCTTGGACTCCCCCTACAGCTTCTCTACCTGTATGGTCCCTAAGAACGACTCAAAGGAAAAGAGATACATCATCGACTATCGCCCCCTCAATGCAGTCACCCAGAAGGACGTTACCCCACTCCCCAACCTCAAACAATGTATCGAAAACTTGCAAGGAATGGAACTATTCAGCAAATTTGACATTCACTGGGGCTACAATAACATCTGCATACGGGAAGGCAATCAATGGAAAGCCACATTCAAAACATATCAGGGACTATTCAAACCCAAAGTCATGTTCTTTGGGATGAGTAACTCACCAGCCAGCTTCCAATGGTTCATGAACAGTATTCTTGAAGAACTATACGAATACTTTGAGAAGAAAGGCATACTCAAAATATGGCACATCCTCCAGAACTACATGGATGATTGCGGTATAGGCACCCTCCTCAAAGACTTCAAATTACACATTGAAATCATCCACTTCCTATTCGACTTACTTGCACGTCATGGCCTACACCTCAAACTGTCAAAATCCATCTTCATGCAGCCACAAATGGACTTCTTAGGCATCCGGATCTCAAAGGAAGGAGCTACTGTCAACCCAGCCAAAGTTGCTGGACTCAGAGACTACCCATGCAAACTCAAAGACAAATGGCAAGTTTGTGGATTCCTAGGAGTTGCTGGCTACCACTGCATGTTCTGCCCCAACTTCTCTATCATTGCTGCACCTCTCACAGCACTTACCAGAAAGGATGTACCCTTTGAATAGGGGCCCAAGCAAATTGAGGCCCAAGACAAATTAATCACCCTGATCACCAGTGCACCCATCCTAGCCAGACCCGACCCAGACAAACAATTCAAACTCAAAACCGACACTTCACAAGTCAGAACAGGAGCAATACTCTATCAATGGGATTCCCCTATCACCAAACCAGACGGCACTCAGAAACCAGGACCACAACGACTGGTGGGATTCCACTCCCAAAAATTCACCCAAACCAAGCAAAACTACCCCATCTACGACCACAAGTTCCTTGGAGTCATAAGAGGACTCCGCTGCTGGTCCCACTTGCTCAAAGGCACAACAATCCCTGTCCTGGTGTACACTGACCATACAAATCTTAGGTACTACAGAGAGCCCCGCAAAATTGGGCCACACATTGCTGGTTACTTACCAGAATGCAAGCAATATAACATCTTACTGGAGTACAAACCTGGGGCCACCAATTGAGCAGATGCATTATCTAGGTGACCTGACTATGAAGGACCAAACGAAATCAACGAAGATGTCACTGTATGGCCAGACCAATATTTCTGTGACCAGCACACTTCAATCCAAGTATTCGACATGGACAGCATAGGAGACAACCTGGACTCAAAAGTCAAACTAGCACAATATCCAGAACAAAGCAAACTCAAGCAATGGGCACCAGTTCACAACTTATCCCTACTGGACAGCACTCACTGGTACCACAGAACAGCACTTGTTGTTGTGGCAGACAATGACCTTAGGAGGGGAGTAACATCCCTTTTTCATGACCATGAAACCACTGGACACACTGGAATTACCAAAACCCTCCAACTTATTTCACCCTACTACTGGTGGCCTGGAATGAAAATCTTCGTAACTGAGTACATCAAAGTGTTATGCTCCTGGGCACTTGGCCCACATTTTTCTTTCTTTTCTTGACCACTATGTACTTATATGATCACATGATCTTGACTTATGTAACTGATCACCTGTACACCAGAGCCATCTTGTCAGGAACCCCATTGTTCCCTCCCTTTTGTACGTTCTCCATTGTTCTTCCTTTATGGTAGTCTGTGACTACCATTGTTCGTGACTCTATTGTTCCATGACCCTTATTGTTTGTGACTCCATTGTTCTCCTTATTTGTATGCTTAGTCAGGTAGCTGCCCTTTTGTATATAAGCTGGACTTATATCCTAGAGTTGGGCTTTAAGCCTGACTTAGTTTGCAAATCTATTGCATTCTCAGTCCTTGTTGCTTGAACAAACATTTTTCCTTTTATCTTTCTTTGAAGTTATCTTCAAATCCTTGAAGATACTTCCCGTTCCTCTTTATCTTCACCCAGACATTGGTCTTAGTGACCTTCTCGCTTTTATCACCTTCCAGAACCACTTCAGTTACTAAGGGAATTACGACCCTTGTAACTTTTATCGCTGCTGCATATTTCACCTTTGCGCATGTTGCACCTTAAGGTTCAATAGGCCTTAACATAAGTCAGGCTTTCCTCGAACGTCCTTGAAACACAGGACAACACCAGTTACACCCTGGCGGCAGTAGTACTTATTGGAACTCTTGAACAAAACAAGAGAGTCTACAGGAGACAACAAGACGATCTCCCAGCACATGTCAAAGGCAAAGCATACTTTGAATTCCATGGAATCGGACATAAAGACACCGGATATTACATTGACCTCCCAAAGAAAACACACGGAGTTGTCAAATTTGTCAAAGTAGAAGACGAAGACTTTTGGGTACAACTCCTCTGGAAGATAACCAGTGGTACACGAACTCAGGAGGAGTACTTCACACCTCAAAACTCAGTACTTGGAAAGAAACAGACCCTCAGCACCCACATTACGTCCACCCAGACCACTATAGCCCAACGCTTCACACTGCCACCAAGCAACCAGAAGAAGAAATCCTTGCAGGAGGAGTTCATCACATCGCAACCCTCCAAGAAAGCCACCCGTTTACAGAACAAACTCCTATCCTTCCCCAAATTGAAGCAGCAGTCCAACAAGGCATCCAAATCCCTCTTGATACTACCCCAGCCGCCGCTATTCAACCCCAGTTATCCATCCAAACCACAATGGCAGCACAACAGGAAGAAATTAATGTCACTACTGGCCAAAGCAGACAGGAAGCACAGAGAATCAACGTCATCACTAGCCCTGCCAATGGTGCTCTTAAAGGGAATCCACCGCCCGTGTTTAATGGAGACAGAAGCACAACCAGAAAGTTTATAAACAACTTTGACCTCTGGAAGGCAATTAACCGACAAAATGACACCATGAGGAAACCCTTTTCCAGGGTCGTCACCCTCCTCACCTACATGGATGGTCCCCTAGTAGATGCTTGGAAAGAGGAACAAATGCACAAACTCCAAGAAGCAATGGATGATGGAGCTCAGGAAACTGTCGCGAGCGGTACTTGCGCCCCCCAGTCTCAGCTACAAACCCGTAACTCCAAGACCACAAGACCGTGGGAACATATCACATGACCCTACACGTGACTCATCACGTGACCCCCTCGCCACTCGTACATCACGTGACTTATCAGCACGTGACCCTGGGAACCTACGACCCCATGACCCTGGGAAGATAACACATGACCTATCAAGGAACTGGTCATCAACAACGTCACCTGACAAGACACGCTTTGGACGCGTGTCTAACCCATTGATCAACACGTGGCAGATTGTGGGAACGATCAACAAGATGCATCCACTAAACAATCAACGAACACGCGACGCGACTCAATCAACGAGGACACGACTCATTAGGGCTAGACCCTAATTGAGATGTATCATGTAATCCGCAGTTACTGCGCATTGACTGCGCAGTCCCCCGTTACCTGTAATTATACCTACCCTAAACTGCGCACAGACCACCCTGTATTAGTATATAAGACCTACGAATTTAGGTGAACAGTCCTTAGACTGTTCTCTTGTCAATCCCCCACACTGGAGCCTTTCAAAGCTCCCTCATCGTTAGCAGCACCCCGCCCGTCGTCCCCTGCAGTCTACTCCGTCCCGCCTCTCCTCGTCTTCTGTCTCTTCCTTGTCAACATCTCCTTGCTGCTCCTTTGGATCAGTCACCTTCAACTCCATGCCGTCGTCGAGTCTCGCTACTCATAAAGTAGTGAGTTCCCGACATTAGAACAGTCTCTTAAAGTTGAAGCTGACTGTTTGGAAGTGTCCTCCCCTTCCATCTCCGTCGCCTCTTGGTCTGACCTGAACGCGGTCTACCAGGAAAACTCTGCCGCCGCCCTCGAGGTCGTCAACAACATCCTCAACAGTCCCCACAACACTTGGAATTATCCAAGTCCCAGAAGCCCCCGTCTCCAGTATCCCCCAGTCTCCTGCGCATCGTCCCCTGTCGTCCCCTGGTCGCCCACCGTTGCCACCAGCCCCGAACTCCGTTTTGAGTTTGTCGTCCCCGGCTTCCCCTTCCTTGAACCCACTGGCCCCAGCCCCTACGACGTCTACATTCCACAGTCCCCACAATACTCCACCTCGTCCGCTAGTGCCGGCATCACCCTCGTCAACCCAGACACCCTCGAACCCACCCCCATTGATATCGACCCCTATGTGGTCCGCTCGCCATCACCACCTACTCCCGAGCCCACTGAGGAAGCACTTCGCGCCGCCGCCAAGTTCGATCTTGAACAACTCAGAGAAGAAACCGCCGCTCACGTCGTCCGCCTCGCCCAAGCAGAGCTTGACACCCTCCTTCCCCCGCTCACCCAAGACAGTTGGAGCCACTTTCAGCTCACAGGTGACTTGGTCGACCACGTTTCAATCGAGGACATCCCCCTTGAGAACATTCCCCCAGCCATCACTACTGCCCCCGTCGTTGCTGTCGCCTCCCCCGCCCCGCCATCGCCCGTTCTTCCCCCTGCCCCAGTATTTTACCCGACAGTCGACGTCGGCCCCTTCGAGTACCTTTTCGCCGCCCCACCTTGCCTCCCTGCCAACGGCCACCCTCATCAGTACATGGTCCACTACAAGCAGGGTCGTCATGTTTGGTTTTCATCAGAGGAACTCATCAACAGCCAGTTCCTTAATCACATCCCCCGGGCCCAAGACCTTGACACCAACGCACCCCCCTACTTTGTCACTCCCTTCTGCACCGATGCCCATCACTCCATCCACGTCCACTCTGACGGCGCTCTCCCCCCGGTCCACATCTGTGCCAAAGTAGGCAAGCACCCGTGGTCCCCCAAGTTCCCCTTCGGTTATATTGAGACCACCTTTTTGGACTCAATTAAATTTGTATTTTCTTGTTTCCCTCCCCTTTGGCTCGCTCACTTTGAAGGAGCCCTTGTCCCCCTCGTCGCGTACGACTTCCTAGACGGACGTACAGCTATCCTTTGCGGCCACTTACATTTCACAGAGCAAGGGATTTTATTTGTTAACCGGAGCACTCGTATTACAGACTTGCTTCGCACAGACCCCCAGTTTTCTTGTTTCGTGCCTACTCCCCGTGTCCCCACTAAACCTTTTGATTTTATTACACCCCCCTCTGAAAACCCTTTGTAATACTTTTTCATAAGTTACAAAGGACTTATTCGGTGTAAAATAAATCAAAGGTTTTAAACTCGCCCTCTTTTCATTTGTCTTAAGCGGCCAAATTTCCGTGAAGAAATCTTAAGACAAACTTACCCAAGAATCGCACAAAGAGCTCCACATCACCCTTGCATGAGCTCCTGGGAAAACGTCCTTAATAACTTCCCGCCTGAACACCGACTAGAACTTACCGAAGAAGAACAGGCGTATATCCCAGTCTACGCCACTGACGCCTTTGCCACAGATTATAAAGAGACCAGGTGTCTCTTTGCCTGTTTCCTTACACCCGGAATTTGGTGTGAAGGAGTAGAAACCCCCTGGAAATTCACCTTGAATAACGAAACACTCGTTACACACAAGTTCCGCTTCCTTGTCCTCCACCTTGATGAAGTCAACGATTTTGACTTCATACAACGTACTGCTACCTTTCACGGTAAACAAATCAAGTGGGATACCCTATACTCCAAGTGGAAATACCTCAACAACCGGAAGGTACATTTCCAAAGCCCTAGTACTTCTGAAGCAGAAGAAACCCAACCTCGGATCCCTGAAGAAATCAAGAAAGCCGATAGCTTTATCACAGCAGGATCCGATCACAACTCGGACTCCGACAAAGAATCCACCCACAGTAAATCATCCACAGACAAGGACACACTCAACGTTAGCAACCTACTACAAGAAGCTGAAACAAGGATTGTTGCTACCCTCCAGAAACTCACCAGTCGCCCTAGTACCCCAAGTCCCCAAGGAACCCCGTCCTGTCCAACAAGTACGCTTCCTGGAAGCTCCAAACTTTCAATACCAGAAGAAAGTTCACTTCTTACTCCACCCATGTCCAAAGGCAAAGCAAAGGAAGAACCTTTACCCCAGACCCTTACCGGCTCTTCAAGATCCTCGCAAGCCACTCCAGTACCCACCGCAACCCAGCCAGAGACACCACCGATACCGAAAGGAAACCCCAAGGGAATACCACCGCAGATTCCTCCTCACCGACCACGTTTGGGAAGAACAGGCCCACCCCAGAGACCACCTAGTCCCCCAGCACCACCCCCACCCCCAGTTATCATGGCAGGAAACGTCGCGACTCCCAAACTCTTGGGAAGTACCCCTGATCCCTATGATGGGAAC
>Ga0307510_10002240_pt1 | contig 21847 bp, 3 predicted proteins | sample 12_EM_MG_FD_207224 | JGI IMG/M metagenome (GOLD analysis project Ga0307510, IMG submission 207224) | Populus trichocarpa ectomycorrhiza microbial communities from riparian zone in the Pacific Northwest, United States - 12_EM | ecosystem: Host-associated > Plants > Roots > Unclassified | place...
CACATAATAAAATAAGTTTGCTTGCTTTTCTATTGGATTGGGTTCCGAAATAAAGATTTAGGAAATAAGTATCTCATAAACACATCAATTTCGATTCGATTTCTTTCATAAAATTTGGTTAAGAAATATTATTACTATAAAAACAAAAAACGTTCATTACTTAATTAACATTACATCCAACTTTTTTTTAAAATGTGTTTATATAAATAAATTAAAAAAAAATGGTTGGTTGGTTGGCTGAGAATTTAGCTGGCGACAAGATGTGGTTTAGGATTCTCGAGTCTTGACTATTGTAAGCCCAAAGGAGTGTAAGAGACTAAGAGGGGGGACATGGAAGATGAAACCGCGTAGGATTTTCCTGAGCGGGCCCACTCTGAAGTTGCTGAACATGGGACCAGTCATGAGTTCGACCGCAATTGTCGGAGATCGGACGGTGTGATTGGAGGTGTTGGACTGGCCTTGTAGTAATATTTTTCAACACACTTGCTCTAGATTAGTTAGTTGTCTATGAATGTGAACACATGGGTTGATTAAGGCGGTTTTTAGAAATATCATTGTAATTTAAAATATTTTTAGTTTAAAAATATATTAAAATAATATTTTTTTTATTTTTTAAAAATTATTTTTGATATTAACAAATCAAAATAATCTAAAAATATATAAACAAAAAAAATCCAAATTTTCATAAGTGGTTTCCTTTTCATGTTATGTGTTTGAATATAGGAGACGCAAAGATACGGTTTCCTTTCTTCTTCTATATGCCAATTTAAATATTGCAATTTCAAGCCGATGGAATTTATATGAATTTTAATATAAATAGATTTTTTAATATAAAATAAATACAAAGCAGTCTTTATAAATAAATAAATAAAAACAGGTTAGTTTATATTTAAAGAATCAAAGCTTAAGATGTAATTATATGTGAAGTCGGTAAAAAAAAAAATTATTTCGTGGGATATGCTATTTAATTAATCCAGGCAATGCTTGTGAAATTCATATGTTGCTTTCGTGGGATATGCTATTTAATTAATTAATCCAAGCAATGCTTGTGAAATTCACATGTGAGTAACTTGCAATAGACAAGAAGTTTGTGTTTCTTCTACAAGTCAACAAGCTATCCACAATGGCGTCATTTGTGCTTTGTTTAGCCACCAAGTATGGAGGAATCCAATATAATAAACTTCAGTGAAATTAAAAATACTTGGTAAAAGCTTAGGATCAAGAGGTTTGCTCTCTTTGTGGTTTCAGGTTCGAGCCATGTGGTTGCTCATATGATGGTCACTGGAGGCTTACATGGTCGTTAACTTTAAGGCCCGTGGGATTAGTCAAGGTGCACGCAAGCTGGCCCGGACACCCACGTTAAACTAAAAAAAAAAAAAATACTTCCCCTTATCAAAGTATAATTTTAAACTCTATGGGGATTAATTCAAGTTTTTTATAAGAGAATCGAATAAATTATCATTATTTTGTTAAATTACACCTTGTCTACTAGGTAGACTCACAAGATCTATGATTCAGAATCTAATTCAAACCAAGTTTCGAGTTAAATTGATTTTTGACACTGGCCTGATGAGATAAACTCATAACTCGGTTGAGTCGATCAAACTTTATCAGGTTGGCATTAAGGATTTCTTTTCAAAATAAAACAATATAATTTTAAACAAAAATAATAAATACAAATTGATCTAATAACCCACGAGTTAATCCCATATTTATTGCTCTTTTTAAAATCAATACCAAGCCAAGTCTAAAAATGAATTTAAGAACTCCATGGTCCAAATAGATTTAAGAACCGTGGTCCAATAGATTACTTCTAGACATTCACTAAAAACACCGTGGTCCAATAGATTTAAGAACCCTAAAAATGGATAAACTAGAATCCAGCCCAAAACAAAATTCCATGATTGCAAAACAGTGGTTCCCAACCCAAAACATCACCAAGCCCAATAAGAAAAGACGGCCCATGTTATCCATTCGACTCTATTTGTTTCTTCTATATCTTAAATTTTTTATTTTGAGGAAATATATGCCTTGAAAATAATTTTATATCAATTTAATCTTTCAATAACTTCCTTCCTTTGTTATTAAATAAATCCAATTGCACATCATTAAATATTTATTTAACATGTTATTGAAATAATTTTCCATTGTTAACCTGACAATATCATACGTCAATATTATTTTGAATAAGCTAAAAATACTCTTAATATATTTTTAAAATCACGTCCTCCATACATTGCAAATAATTCTCTATTAAAAAAAAAACCCTAATTCTCTATTAAGAAAAAAAGTCATTTGGGGCTGCTGCCAGCCAATTTTCATTTATGTATTTATGATACTTTTAAATCCCAATTTATATTGGGACTTAAAGTAGAAAAATTTAGAAAAATTCATATTTTATTTCTAAAATTGTACTCTTTACTTTATTTGTCAATGAAAGCTATTTTCATTTTTTTTAATTAAAACAACAAAATTATAACAAGGAAATCAATTTAATTTAAAAGTTTTATTTAAAATAGCGAATCAAAACTAATTTCGTGCCAAATTTTACTAGGCATTTGCCTTCCTGTTCATTTTAAGATTTATTTTATTTTATTTTTTTTATCAAAATTTGAAATATAAGGAAAACATATTAGTAACTTTTTAATGGTTGTTAAACACGAATGTATTAAAAATATAATCTCCAACAATTCATTTTAACAAGTATAATTCCATGTAGAGTTCTAGTCTATACGTGCCAGCAACGTCCCAGCTTCGTGTGGACTCCTTTTCAAGGTTTATTTCACCTTTTTTTTGCTCTTCTGCAATCTTTTAGCCATTTAGCAGATTTGTGGCCTGAGCAGCCGGTTATTTTTTATGTAAAAAACCGGAAATAGAAAAAATCTGAGACTCGAGTAACCAAATAATTAATTGATAATTTAAATAATATAAATAAAAATTTATAACAACAGTAAATAAAATAATAACAAAAAAGGTAAAAAAACCGAAATAAGTGCATCCGAAGTATAAAAAACCTAATGCTGAAAAGTAAAATTAAAAAAAAATAAAATAAAACCTCATTTAAACTGGATAAACTTTCAAACTTCGTGATAATAGATATAAGATTGAGATAACCTTATATACAAAAAGTATGGAAAAAATAACCATTTAAAAGTTTAAAAGGAAAAGAAAAAATACACAAAAATCAATTTTGAATATATCAAATATTTAATGTTGAAATTAAAATAAATATATTTAAAAAAAACTAAAATCAACCCGCGTTAACTTTTGAAACCGTTGATTTTGGTCATGAATCCGATACTAGCCCAGTAGAAGTCAGACAAAAAAAAAACAAAGCAAATATATAAAAAAGGATTAAAAAAATATTAGCTTAAAAAAAAGAATAAAAACTAAGCAAACTTCCTAAACTTGATCAAATTTCTAAAATTCACAGCTCGTGAAATCCTAGACTCGAGTTGAATCAAGAAGCTTATTTCCCAACTAATTTAATTTTGAAGGATAAAATTATAAAAAAAATATCAATTTTAAAAACTTGTAAAAACAAAAAAAAAATAGTAGTAAAAAGAATAAATATCAAATTTGATATAAAAACCCCCATGGATGATGAAATTGTAAAACAAATATAAAAAATAATCTCAAACAAAACAAATAGCGATAAAAAAAAAAAACCTAATATAAAAAATGAAAGATGAAAGATGGTGAAATAAGAAAAAACATTTATAATTTTATAATGCAAACAAGTTTTATTTTTACTTTTTTCTTAAAAACATCGAAGACATATACTCATTTGCACTATTCACTGGATTAGTGTAATGACATTATTTTCCTTCACACCTAAATATATTGAATTGGCTACAAGACTTATTAATTATTACTAAATTGATCAAAAACAAATAAGTTATTTTTCATTTTAAAAGCATAGTGAAACTCTTGAAAGGGAAAAAAAATAAAACTAGCATTCAAGGGTTTTTTTTGTATTTTTATAATGGTGTTTTCATTATTATCAAGTTAGATAGGGGGATATTTAGTATTTGACTAAATATAAAAAAAAATATTAACAAAACAAAGGCACAATGAAAAGACCAAAATGCTCACATAAGCAAAAAAATTAAAATTAAAATTTAGTGACCAAAGGCTTTTTTTGTATTTCCATATTCGGTGAACAATTTGATATTTGACAATATATAATAAAAAAAATAAAAAGAGGTTGGTATATGCAATGCACACACCAACATGTGGAGGGTGCCTACACCCTTTGGGCGACATGTGTTGCTCTTCTTGACGGCTAAAATCCCCTTTCTAACAGGTCATTAAAAGTGTTAAAATGTCCTCTTTTTTTTATGGCGCTTGTGATCGATGATGACATGTTTTTGCATCGTTAATGCTTTCTTTCCCGCCTATTTTCTCTATCCTCCCCTCGATTTTCTTGCTGGTCATGCAAAATTTCATAGATGTCTTCTAATTTATCGGGATTACTACTTTGTTCTTTTTTATTTTGATTTCTAATTTTTACTCTTGGTTTTTTTTGTAAAATTTTAATTTGTTTTCAATTTAAGCATTCAATCCTAATTTTTGATATGCTATTGTTTTTAACGTGATCCTCATTCTTTTGATTGTTATTTTATTTGTCCTTTTGTTAAGTTGATTTTTCTTTTTAATTTGTTTATATTTTTATGACAATTTTGATCCTTATTCTTGTAATTACTATTTTTTGTTTTAAATCTTTTTGTATAATGAAAATATTTTTTTTTAATTTCATCATTTAATATTTGATTGATTGAGAATTGAACTTCAGGTGGGTTACGGGTTTAAAAAGTTAACGCGGGTTTACATTGTTTTTTTTCTAAATGGTTTTTTTTATTTTCTTCATTTTTTTATCGGGTTATTTCAATTTCATTACTCGAATCATAGGTTTGACGGGATGACCCAGGTTGGCTTGATCCTGATTAGTGAGGTTATAAGTTTGTTATGTTAACTTTGATTGATTAAGGCTGATTTTGTTAGATTTTTTTTCTTCATTTTATCTTTTTGTATTTATGGGTTGAAAATTGAGTTATATTGCTGTTCTATTTTGAAAAAAAAAAAAAATTTCTAGGTTATCTTGATTTTGTTTTTTTTTAAAAAATATTCATGTATTGTTGTTGTTTTTTTCCATATTTATTTTAAAAAACTAATTTATTTAACCTAGTTGAGTTTAAGGTAAGAAATGCAATTTTTTTATAAAAAAAATACATTTAAAATATTTAAAAATTATTTTTTAGACAATAAAAAAATAGACTAACCTTTGCGGCTTAGCGTGAAACCACAACTAAGTAAATAGAACGTTTTTTAAGGCATCTAAACTCTAAAGCAACAAACAACTGTCAACTAATAATAGAAAGAAAAGAAGTATAAGAAATTGTTTCGTCTAAACCACCCGTTGCTTTCCAATAGTGATTTTACTTCCGCTTTTATGTGTTTGTATTTTAAAAATTTTTAATATTTTTTAATATTTTTTAATAATTTTAATTTTTAAAAAATATAAAATAAAAACTAATTTTAATATATTTTTAAATTAAAAATATTTTAAAAATCTTCCATTATTGTAACCAAATCTTTTCCAGCGTGCTTTTGATGCGTTTGATATTATGTTTTGAAAGTGTTTTTTAAAAAATTAAATTAATATTTGTTTTGTTTTTTTATATTATATTAATATGTTAATATCAAAAATTATTTTTTAAAATTAAAAAAATTATTTTAATATATTTTAAAATAAAAAATACCATCCTACTCCGAATCACATTTTGAATACTCAACTCCAATTATCCGATGGTTAAAACAAATGCTTCTTTTCTTCCAAACGAGTCATCATTCAGTATAGTTTTCTTTCCCTTATCCGCCTTTGATTGCAAAAGTCAATGTCAGAGCCATCACCCCCTCCTTGCTCAATCTTTACGTAACCGTATGTATATCCTTATCTTCTTCTAACATTTCCCAAGACTCCGATCCTGTATTTATTGTATTCACTTCACCCTTCTTCTCTCTTTCCTTCCCGAACGAAAACAAAGTCTCAATCTTTCATTCTCTGTTTGTCTAAAGTCTGTACATTCTTCACTTTCTCGAGTTGGGTTTCTTTCTTGAATTTGGTTTCTTGGGTTTGATTTTGTTTTTCAAGTGGATATTGCTATTTATTGGGTGGTGATATTGAGACCCTTTTGTTAGTTTTGTATTTTGGTTTTTGAGGTGGATGTAGTTTTTTTAGGGGTTTTAGGGTTTGGTTATTGAAAACTCATATGGCAAGGTTGGCTTCTGGCAATCTGGATTTATAAGATTCTGTTTTTCTTGTTGACACAGTACAGGATCAAAAGGGTTGGATTTTTGTTACTTGTCAATATCTTCTTATTTTGTGATAGCTAGTCCTTTTGCATTAGGATTGCATATCTTTATTCTATCTACTTCATTGTCTCTCTATATATTGCCATCCTATCCGGGGAGAGACAGATTCAATTGTTTTATTGTCCTTCTCATTCTCATTAGAATCAAAGTCTTGACATACAATCCTTTCACAATTGTGAAATTTGATTCCTTAGTGACCATCTATTGTAGCTGTTTCATATTTGTTTCGTTCAAGCTAATTCTGTTGTTAGATTTGAGACAAAAGAAGGCCCCGCTTCCAATTACAGACCACTTTCTTGTTTTGGTTTTAGCTAAGATATGGATATAAGCAATGAGGCCAGTGTTGACCCTTTCAAAATCGGACCTTCATCGATCATTGGTAGGACAATTGCTTTCAGAGTTCTGTTCTGTAAATCAATCTCACATTTGAGGCAAAAAATCTTTCATGTGTTGTTGAATTACATTTATAGAGTTGGTGAATTTGTGGCGCCTATGTTATCATGGTTTCATCCAAGGAATCCACAAGGGATATTGGCCATGATGACGATAATTGCATTTTTATTGAAAAGATATGCGAATGTTAAATTGAGGGCCGAAACAGCGTATAGGAGGAAATTTTGGAGGAATACGATGAGAACTGCGTTGACATACGAGGAGTGGTTTCATGCTGCTAAAATGCTTGATAAAGAGACCCCAAAGATGCATGAATGTGATCTCTATGATGAAGAACTAGTCAGGAACAAGCTTCAAGAGCTCCACCACCGTCGCCAAGAGGGATGTCTTAGAGATATAATCTTTTTTATGAGAGCCGATCTTGTAAGAAATCTCGGTAATATGTGTAACCCTGAGCTTCACAAGGGTAGGCTTCAAGTGCCCAAGCTCATAAAGGAATATATTGACGAGGTCTCAACTCAGTTAAGAATGGTTTGTGACTCCGATTCAGAGGAGCTTTCGTTGGAAGAAAAGCTTGCTTTCATGCATGAAACGAGACATGCTTTTGGGAGAACAGCTTTGCTTCTGAGTGGAGGTGCTTCACTTGGAGCGTTTCATGTGGGTGTGGTTAAAACACTGGTGGAGCACAAGCTTATGCCCCGAATAATTGCTGGTTCTAGTGTGGGGTCAATTATGTGTTCAGTTGTTGCCACCAGATCGTGGCCAGAGCTGCAAAGTTTTTTTGAGGATTCCTGGCACTCGTTTCAGTTTTTTGACCAATTGGGTGGAATTTTCACAGTTGTGAAGAGGGTCATGAGACAAGGAGCTGTTCATGAAATCCGGCAGTTGCAATGGATGTTAAGGCATCTTACAAGTAATCTTACATTTCAAGAAGCTTATGACATGACTGGTCGAATTCTTGGGATCACAGTTTGCTCACCTAGGAAGCATGAGCCCCCTAGATGCCTTAATTACCTTACTTCCCCTCATGTTGTTATATGGAGTGCAGTCACTGCTTCTTGTGCTTTTCCTGGCCTTTTTGAAGCCCAGGAACTAATGGCAAAGGACAGAAGTGGGGAACTTGTGCCTTATCACCCACCCTTTAATCTGGATCCTGAAGAAGGATCTGATGCACCTATGCGTAGGTGGAGGGATGGTAGCCTGGAGATTGATTTACCAATGATACAATTGAAGGAACTATTCAATGTCAATCATTTTATTGTAAGTCAAGCGAATCCTCACATTGCTCCATTGTTGAGACTGAAGGATATAGTCAGGGCATATGGGGGTAGCTTTGCTGCCAAGGTAATGCACACATTGCTTTAAACTTACCTTTTCTTCTGTCTCATTTGCTCTTGGTGTGTATTTGTTATTATATTTGTCATTGAACATCAAAAGTCTTCTCAAGATGCTTGCTTTTCTTTTTTGTCATTGAACTTTACCAGCTTGGTTGTTAATTTACTTTGGAAATGCTTAGTTTTTATTCCCGTCCCTGGATAGAGTGTGAGTCAAAAAATTTCTGTCTATTTAAACTATTTGGATCAATGCCTCACGGATTTTGACTCTCCAGTTCATCGTTTTGGTCCTTTTCACCATTAGTCATCTTCTTTTTTAATGTATAGCTATTCCAGTTAGAGGCTGAAAATTCTTTGTAAATCACTCATGACATGTGAACTCTTCATATGAACTCCATACAACAGACTTGACTAATGGTCATGTTTGCTTTGCAGTGGTTTAGGATCTTAAAACTAGTGATTCTAGCGATTCAATTGATGGTTGGTTGAGTTGATGTTAGGGAATGCAAGAGGATTGGGTTGAGTTGATGTTAGGGAATGCAAGAGGATTGGGGATTTGACTTCTTTCCTTAACAAAATGTTTTCTTTGTTGGTGTAGATTAATAGTTCTAGATGTAGGTTTTGAATATGACTCAAAACGCAATATCTGGGGTAGTGATCGTCTAAGCTGGTAGCCTTTACAAACAGAAGGTGTACTTGCATAGAGATATTTCAGTTATAATGCTTGTTCTCAGTTATAATTCTTGTTTCTTGGTCCTTTCTTGAAGTTGAGTGCTTCTTTTTCATATTTTTCAGCCTTTATCTTTTACAGTTCTGATGAAACAAAAATAATCCATTTTGGTGTTTAACTTTGTAGCTTGCTCATCTCGCTGAGATGGAGGTAAAACATAGATGCAATCAGGTATTGGAACTTGGTTTTCCATTAGGTGGACTTGCCAAGCTTTTTGCTCAAGAATGGGAAGGTGATGTTACTGTTGTTATGCCTGCCACACTCGCTCAGGTACATGTCAAATGAAAATTTTACACCTCAGTAAGGTGGCAGTTAAAACCATGATATCAATTAACCTGGGACCTAGAATTGTAAGGTGTATATATACGTTTCTTAATTAGTGTAGGAATGGTGAAATCAAAAGCTCATCAATCTGTCCATATATGATTTAAAACCCATATTTTCTGATCATATTTCCGTGCGTTGTATGGCATGTGAATTAATTACATATTTCTGTGGTCCATTGTCAAAAAAAGAAAACAGAATTATGCGGAATGAATTAAAAGACAATCTTTCCCATGGTGACTTACTGGCTGTTTGAATTCAATTCTTGTTTATGATGCAGTACTCAAAAATTATTCAAAACCCAAATCACTTGGAGCTTCAAAAGGCATCAAACCAAGGCAGAAGGTGCACATGGGAGAAGCTTTCTGCCATAAAAGCTAATTGTGGTATTGAGCTTGCTCTTGATGAGTGTGTTTCTGTTCTGAACCACATGCGTAGACTCAAAAGGAGTGCTGAGAGAGCTGCTGCTGCTTCTCATGGCCAAGCAAGCTCTGCGAGCACATTGAGATTTAGTGCTTCAAAAAGAATTCCTTCTTGGAATTGCATCGCAAGAGAAAACTCAACAGGCTCACTTGAAGAAGACTTCCTTGCTGATGTTGCTTCAACATTCCATCAAGGAGTTGGTGTGGCTGGAGGAACTTCTACTGGTAGGAATTTGAGAACACAACGCAACCTACATCATGATGGAAGTGATAGTGAATCTGAAAGTGTAGATTTGAATTCTTGGACAAGATCTGGCGGGCCTTTGATGAGGACTGCTTCTGCAAATAAGTTCATTGACTTTGTCCAAAGTCTGGATGTTGATTCTGAGCTAAGGAAAGGCTTCATGGCTCATCCTAACTCGCCTGGGGCTCAGATGGGAGGCAGGGATCCATATAATCAGATCTCAAGAGTGACAACCCCAGATAGAAATTCAGAAAGTGAGTTTGATCAGAGAGATTTTAGCAATAGAAATTCTACTGGTGGTTCTAGCATTACAGTCACCGAAGGAGATTTTTTGCAGCCTGAAAGAATCCATAACGGGTTTGTGCTGAATATTGTAAAGAAAGAAGATTTGGCACATCCCAATAGGATCCATGATTTGGAGAATTACAATAGTGAAGTTCCTGAATGTGTTCAGCTTGATTGTCCTGAAAAGGACATGGATGCTAGCTCAGAATCGGACTATGCTGCAGAGGAAGACGACTCCCCTGCAACAGATTCCTTGCATAAATCAGCTTCCACTCTTGATCACACAGATGATTCTGTCGTTCATGACATTCAGGAGAAGCATGTCGTGGATGGTTAACTTTGAGTTTCTTCTGCATTACTGTACCAAAATATTGGGTGGAGTTGATTCCCGGGTTACTGTCAATCAAAGGTTTCCGACTTTCCGTCACAACTGGAGTATCATAGACGAGATTTAGAATCTGTTTATTTTTTATTTTAAAAATATTTTTGAAAAAAATTTTGATTTTATTTTGATTTTATTTTTGTTTTAAATTAATATTTTTTTGGTGTTTTTCATATTATTTTGATATGTTGATATTAAAAATAAATTTTTAATATCAATTATTCAATCAGATATATTTTTAAGTAAAACAAGACAGTTTGAAAAGTAATCGGAACTTTTAAAAGGTTGCTCTTAGTAGTGAATTATAAAAAACAATTGAAAGCAATCTGGCAGCGTCAGGCTATTGCTGTTGTAAACTAATTTTGTGCGCATACTATGCAACAATTGTAATCCACATGCTTAGATTTCAGCCAACGAGATGGAATTTGACCCTCTCTCTATGAATGCATGTGTATGCTCATGAATGTGTGTTGACTTGGAAGTTTATTTGCCGGGAGAGCTCCTGTCCACCGGCGACTTGAGTCCATTAGCTTGTTGACTTGATCTTCATCACTCTTGCTAGGCGAAGATATCTGATTGCTTTGAGCCCTTTGTGTGTTGCATTGCATTCAGATTTGAAGGGCTTCATTATAGTCGATTGGACACGGCCACAGGTCCATTATGGTCTCGTGGAAAAAAATTAAAGAATTTTATTTTGGATATTAACATAGGAAAAAAAATCACAGTCCGAAAAAATAGCAAAATTTAGCTAATTTTTGTCAAGTCATTTAGCAATTTAAGAGAGTAGTATGTATCATCTGTTTCTCACTAAATTATATCAATTGTATCACACACACTCCTCAAGTGAAAACCCTTTAAACTTGAAACTTGTATAGACTCATATTATTTTGTGCTTAATTTTCATCAAATAAATGGAGATGATGAGATTCGAACTTATGACCGCTTGGTCATCAACCCAATAATTTAAACTGTTAGGTGAGGTCTCAATAAATGATATATATTATTCTCTAACAAGTAGTATGTATCATCCACTATTCATTAAATTATGTTAATTTTTAAAATATTTTATGAATTATATTATTTTTTAAAAATAATAATGTAATAAATTCCAAAAAAAAACTCGTGAAAATGAAGGTCTGTTAATTTTGATGGGCAAACTTTTGTTTGGAGTGTTGTCGTTGTTGGAGCATTCGCTTTGCTTTGTGCCAAGTACTCTTTCTTTCAATCTGGTCAAGCCAGCCATATTAAAAAAAAACCGCACGAAACCAAGAACGACTAAAGGAGAGTCTGACAAATTGACATGGCAAGATGGCTAGGCGGCCATTCTCATCTCCTTTTTACAATTCCTTCTTCTTTTTCTCTCGCACGTAAATTTCATTTTACACATGTTTATACGACTTCATCGCCATTGTTGCCGAAATCACAACAGTGGAGAGCATGACGATAGCAGCAAATTGCATCAGATTGTCCCGTATCGTTTATTCATTTAAAACTCATGTTGATGAGAGGAAATGGCATTGAAAAGTTGCTGAGAATATTTGAATCATGTTGCTCATGGTCTTGCTTATTATTCAAGTGGGATAGGTATTCTTTAATCGAATGCGTTTTTTCAAGTGCTCATGGCGCTGAATCCTATACTTCAGTTGATATATTCGACCCTAGACATTGTTTATGTATTTGAATAATCATAGATGATGGAGACTAGTTCAAACCATTGAGATTAGGTTTTAACTTGTATTTTAGTTTAATTTATTTGAATTTTTAGTTGAAATTTATTAATTAGATTTTATTTGTTGGGCTTGATTTAATTATTGTTGAGTATCGTATATAGTGTGCTATAACCCCAATTACTTGTTCTAGTTAGGATTTTTGTATTTGTATCGTATTTTTCTAAATGTAAGGGAGTTTTTGATGAATTAAATAAAAATTGCAGAGTTGTGTATTTTCTCAACCCTCAATCTTCTCTTTTCTATCCTTTTCTTCTCTTTCTTTGTTTTTAATTCTTAGTTTCTTTTTTATTTAATTCTTTTTTATTCATTGTTCCGCATCAATCTATTAACAAAAAATATATAGGAAGTGAGTTTTTCACTGTAAATTGTTACGGTAAAATTACTTTATTTGCCATTGGATGGAAATAAATGGGAGCCATAGTGGGCGACAAGGGTAATTCAATCTTTTTCAGTGATCTATTAGTCATTAAAAAATTGTTTGAGAGTACGCTAGTCTTTTTTTATTTTTTTTTGCACAAATGTATTTACCTCAAGGTCAACAAAATCTAGAACTGTTGATCAAGGGTTATTCCGTCTCTTCAAAAACTTTAAAACAATAAAATTACTTATTTATCCCTTAGTTAAAAAATAAAAATTGTTGACCAAGGGATTTTTTGGTTTTTATGCTTCTTAGAATACAATAAAAATAATTTTTAATCATTAGAAAAGACAAAAAAAAAGGCATTTGTTTAGGGTTTTTTTAAGTTGGAAAATAATTTTTTATTTGAAAAAACTGTTGGCACAAGCGACATCATCTGATGGATAAACTTGCCATTTCGTCATGTCTTTAGAAGCATTATTATGTCCTCTTTCTGCTAGTGTGGCAACGGATGGTTGGTGGATTTTCACTGGCGGTCGGTTTTTTTTCTCTCTTCTTTTCCTTCTCTTCCAGAGAAAGCACACGCTTGTCTTTTTTTTTCAATTTCAATCCCTATGTTTTTTATTTCTTATTTTCTTGGTTGGCCCTTTTATATATAAAAAAATTATGTTTTCAATTTAGTTCTTAAATTATATTTTGTCATATATTATTTTTTCCAATTTGATCTATATTTTTTTAATTTCTGATTTTTTTCCTTGGCTCTTTTGTTAAATTTTTATTAGTTTTAAATTTTATTCTTGAATCAAAATTTATGTTGTTTTTTTTTTTTATTTAGCCCTCATTCTTTTGATTTCTTTTTCTTTTTGTTAAATATTTTTCCTTTTAATTTAACCATCTTTAAATTTTCTTTATACCCTCTAATTTATTTTTATTTTGATTTTCACCCTCATTTTTTTAATTATTTTTTTTTGTGAGATTGATTTTTTTTCCCCCAGTCTTATCCTTCGACGTTTGATTTGTTGGAGATTGGACTTCTTGGTTTTTTTATTTGTGGTGCTTCTGATCTAATGACATGGGTCACGAGTTTGAAAAGTTAATACAGTTCGGTATCTTTTTTTTTTTTTATTTTTATTTATGATTTTATCATTCTACATTATTGTTTTTTTAAAGATTGATTTTGTGGTTATCTTCAATCTTTTTTCTATCGGTTTATCTTGGTCTCAAAACATAGACCACAAGTTTTGCAGACCTTTTTTGAATAAAGATTTTTTTAAAAATATTTTATTTGTATTTAATTCTTGAAGAATTTTTATTTTATTTTATACATATGAGCTTTATTTTATAAATTAATATTTATTTTGAAATAATATTTCTAATATATTCAACTTTGTATAATATTTTTTCTTCTTTTTATTCAATTATTTTTATGTGTTTTCATTTCTATGATCTTATATTGATTTTAATAAATAACTTTAGTACACATAAACGACTAAATATCTCATTTTACAATATCAAATATCTTAATCTACATCTACATATATTTCTTATTTTTTTCCAGTTTATATTTTAGTTATTATTAACGACTTGTTTTTTATTTACATAAATGATTATCGATTTATTTGATTAGATACTTGCATAATTTTTTTAATTTATACTTTAAATTTTTTTATGTATAAAAACATATAAAAATAGCTTGCATACCTAGTTTGTTTTTTTTTAAAATAAATTATGACCTACGGTGAAATATGGATCAAATAGCTAGTAAATTATATATAAAACATGACATGTACAAGTTAGTATTAATAGTGACACATATAGATTAAGTTATTAGGTGAATCACTAATTATTTTTATAATTTAATTAAATAATAAAACTAAATTCATAACTATTTAATTGTTTAAACTCTGAGATAATATTAAAAAAATTATTTTAATTCATAAATTTAAGATATTGAATGATTTAATATTTATCTCCCAAGAAAACTCCCATGAGCCCAAAACGAGAATCCCTCTTGAAAGCGTAAGTGATGTACGGATGAGTTTGGAAATATGGTGTTAGTCATGTTCTAAAAATTTTTGATTTGTCAAAAATAATAATAAAAAATTATTTTAATATATTTTTAAATAAAAAATATTTTAAATTATCACAATTTCTACCGTTATAAACAAGCTGTAATGAATATAGACTGACAATCACCACGTCAACTGACAGGTATCATGAAAATCTTTGGAGGAAACATCATTTTTCCTTGGAACCTTTATGCACGCCCAATAACTCTTTAATTGAGGCAGGAAAAAAATTTGGAAGAAGTGAGTTTGTTTTTTGTACTTTTAAAAAAATATTTTTGAAATTATATATATATATATATATATATATATATAATTTTAGATTATTTTGATATGTTAAAAATAAAATAAAATAATATTATTTTAAATAAAAAATATTTTAAAAAATAACAACAACAATATTTGATTTTCACGTTTCATTGATTAAAGTAGGGTTAATGTTAACTATAATCTTTAGTTTATGTACATTCTATATTGATAATGTGGTCTCTTGTTATTTAATTTTCTCAATGCACTCCCTACACTACAATTCCATCTATTAATATGATTTTTCATCCTATTTCATCTTCACCAATTATTTTTAGCTGTTTGTTTTGAAAATATACCTTGAAATACGCTACTTCCAAAGCCTTAAACAAGAATAAGAAAGAAAGAAGAGAAAAACACATCAAGAAGAATTAAAGAAAAAAAAAATACAAGGGGTAGCAAGCAAATTAAAGAAGAGAAAGTATACAACACGAATGATGAGGGCATATGACTAGTTCACATTCATCATCAAAGACAAGAACAAAAGGAGTGGATATGAACAAGTCAAAACAGAAAACACCATTTTCTCTTTTCCTCTCGTTGGATGCTTCTTCTCATACTCAATTGACATCCCATTGTGAGTGCCACCCACTGAGTTTACAAGGACCAAATTAGCCATATTGTGGGCTGTCATGCCCCCAGGGTAACAAATAAAAAAACAATAGAAAAGAAAGCGACTTCCTTTTTTTATTATTACTCTTCCGGAGCTGCCCATGTGTGAATGCACAGTTGTGCGTCCTGCAGGACACTATTGTATTATATTTTTTAAATTTAATAAAAGCGATGTTTAAGAGGATGATAATCGTTGTTTTTTAAAGTGTTTTTCGTTCAGAAATATATTGAAATAATATTTTTTTATTTTTTTTAATTATTTTTTATGACAGCATATCAAAATAATCTAGAAACACCAAAAATATATTAATTTAAAGCAAAATAAATATAACTTTTTTTAATTTTTTTAAAAATAATTTTAAAATAAAAAAACAATCATTTACCATATGATTGTTTATATTGCTCAGCCGGATCCATTAACTAATTCAGGGATGGGTAAGGAATGAGATGATAATCTAAGTTAATATAGATGAATTAAAAAGATGTTGTTTTAATTTTTTTTTAAATAAAATATAAACAATCATTAAAAGATTAACTAAAAGCTGTTAAAAGTAAGGTATTTTTTCTACTTTTTATATTTTATCAAAAAAGTTTTTTAAAAAATAAGGGATTTTCTTCTGAAAGTGTTTTATCCGAATCCGCGTGCCTCGTTTACCATATCATCTTCTAGAATACATATAACATATACTATCTCATCATTAAAATAATATATATTAAAGTTTTCAGTCTATACATATCAAATAAATATTGTCATGGTAAAAAATTACAAAATATATACTTATTATGCTGTCAACTAGTTAATTAATTAATGAAAAAAAATGGACGGAGATTCGAACCTAACACCTAGTAAGTATTATATGTTTTTTTATTTTTTTTAGTTCATTGCGTGGTATTAAATTTTGCCGTAATTGTGGAGCTAGCCTTTGTCTACATTCTAACCTTCTCCCCAGTTTTCGTTCCTACCTATGCATAAAATAGAATAAATGCCAACCATCTTTAGATTTCCTCCTACCATTATAATAAATATAGCAAGTTGTGAAAGTGATGGGATAATATGTTTTTTAAGTCAAACTATGGGGTCACTCTCCTCGTTCCTTCTAGCTTAATTTCATTTTTCCAATAAAATATTTAGTTAATTTATTAAAGAACCAATTCATTCCAATAACTTAAACTGTTAAGTGAGACTTCAAGATATAATTTGTATTATTCTCTAACACATCCCCTCAAGTTAAAGTCCTTTGGACTTAAAACTTGCACATGCTCGCATTATCTTGTGCTTGATTTTTATCAAATAAATAGGGATAATGAGATTCGAACTCGTGACCGCTTGGTCATCAAGGCTCTAATACCATATCAAAGAAACATCTCAACCCAATAACTTAAGCTGTTAGGTGAGGCTTCAAGATATGATTTATATTATTCTCTAATATAATTAATCAACATCGTGTATATGTAGTGTATAGTCACTATAGTTTTATTCGTAAAAGTATCTTAACTTTTAATTTTATACATATATGACTATGGTGGGATTATCTCGCTAGTATAATGTGAATATTGTTTTAATTTTGATTTGTATATGATAAAACTATATCATCAATATAATCCAAGTAATGTGTTCTTTGATAATTAGAATAATCTATATTTTTTGTAGGAGGTAGCATATCAATGAAGAGATTGAATTCCATCTTTCTTCTTGATTTTATTTGTCCATGCACCTTACTGGTGGCATTATACGGAGACCATGCGTGTCTAGTGCCTTTTCATGCTATTAAAAAAAATAATAAAAAATAATAATTAAGCTCACATTCCATGGACAAAACAGGAAGGAGGACCGAGTTGAAATACCAATTGCCTAGATGATAGAATTGAATGATTTTAAACTTTCAAAATACTGATTTGAGATTCAGTTAAAAGTTAGGGAGAGATTTGTGATCAGTTAAAATAATAATTGATCATTGATGTTTCATTCGGGTACTTTTCAAAACCAAATTTTACCCCCAAAGTTCTATATATATATAAAGTTGTCACGTGAAAAAATTAAAAGAACAAATTTTAATTCCTGAATTAATTTTTCAAATATCTTTTTTTAATTATCATGTCCGTCAACATTGCTTTTTTTTTTTCTCCAAATATATGTTCAGTTATAATACAAAGCAAGACATGAAAAGTTTTTTAATTTTTTTATTGCCATTTGTACTAAACCATTATATATATATATATATATATATATATATATATATATATATATATATATATATATATTTACACACACACATTCAACTGGCATCATTGTTTTCACTCTTTTTTTTTTCTTTTTTATGCTTTGGGATTGGGACAGTGGGTCAAATTGTAAAAGTAGATTGAACCTCGTCAAGTTTTTAAATTTTAAAGGTGAAAATTGAGTTTTGCGTGTGAGATCTATAAAAAAATTAAAAAAAAACAAAAGAAATTAACTTTTATAATTAAATTATATATATAATTAAATTATATCTAACCATAACCTCAATCATGAAAGCTAAAACAAACACTCAACATATGCGGTAATTGAGGGAAAGGCTTCTTTCTTTATAGGGTTCATGGGAAACAAAATGAGAAAGCTAGGTGTCCCTTTTCACTTGTGTTGCTTGTCAACAATACAAGTCTACGCCAAAAGTCAAAAGAAAAGGATGTTAAAAATGATAAATGATTTCTTTTTTCTTTTAACAAGAATGAAAGACTTGGTGGTGGTAACTTGGAAAGCCTCCAGCAATTGCCAATGGAGGTCTCAAAGTTGATTTCTCGTAGTCAGAATTGTATGTTGTGTCCAAGAAATTCATGAGACGAATCTCCATGGAACCCTCTTCCTTCCCTCTTTCTCTCTTTCTTTTCTGCAGTTCTGAGAATAGGAAATGGTGGTGCAAATCGCAACCAGACAAGTCTGAATAAAAATCTAGCAATAGTTTTTATAAACAGAGATAAAGACACATGTTAGAGAATAATATAAATCATATTCTGGAATCTCTCCTAATAGCTTAAGTTATTGGGTTGAGATGTTTTGTTGACATAGTATTAGAGTCTTGATGACCAAGCGGTCACGAGTTCGAATATCACCATCTCTATTTATTTGAGCTGTGCAAGTTTCAAGTCTAAAGGGCTTTTACTTGAGGGGATGTGTTAAAGAATAATATAAATTATATCATGTGACCTTACCTAATAGCTTAAACTATTGACAGAGTGGTCATTTTAAACATTTATTTATTTGTTTATTTATTATTAATTGTCTATATTTGTTGCTTCTTCAAAATCACATCTTTGCTTTCTATTGAATTATTTCTTAAAATAAACTAAACTTCTTCGGACCGTTGGTATGCTTTTGAAATCTTAGGATCCCAGAAAAAGTCATGGCAACAAATGCTTAGCATCTTCCTCGAAGAATAACTCAAGAAATCCGCCTCACAGACAATTCAACCGTGATCACAATGAATTTTGAAGGTTCAATTGCTTGTATTGTATGTAATGTTGAAACAAGATAGCAAACAATACAGATTTAGTCAAACAAATAATCACAAAAAAAAAACATGATTAGTAAACTTGAACTAAAAATTGACTTGGTTAATCTCTTAATCGTAATTTGATTTAAGTTAAACTAAATAAGATGTTGATTAGTAAAACTTAGTTGGTCAAACTGATTTTTTTAAAAAAATTAGCTAATCTAACCAAATATGGATTAAACTATGTTGGGTCAATACTAGATAAAAAAGAAGATATTATTATTTTAATAAAAATAGTTGATTTATTTACCAGGAAGTCGATACAATGATCCAATAACTTAGAATTTTCCTTTTCAAAACAGTAACAAAGGTGAGGAATTTGTTAATGAAAGAAATTCTTAAGCTATAGGTAGGTTATTATAGTGTGTTTGGTATTGCGGTGTATTATTTTTTTAAAAAAGTCAATTTGATTTAGATTTAGTTTTTTTTTTAAAAAAGGAGTTTTGTCTTTAAATTAAATTAAATCAATTGAATTCATCCTCTGACATTTTAAATTTGCAACTTTTGAGCTTTTGAGCTTAGCCCGGGTCAAGAATTTACGATTTACGGGCTTGAGAATTTAACCCAGGTTTACAAGGTTCGCTTGAGCTTGCTTGTTTTTTTTTCTTTTCTTAAGCTCATTTTTTTTATTTCATCCCCCAACATTTTTTTTATTTACTTTCTATGAGATTTATCTATCGTTTTAAAATAATAAAGGTTCTCTCAAGATTTGTTTTTTTTTTTCATGTCTTTGTTATATTTAGCTTTTTTAATTTTTTTTAATTAGTTTAAATTTATTGGTTTCATACTCCAACACTTATTTGAGCAGGTGTTGAGCTTCTCAGTTTAGTCATGATATATAATTTAATGGGTTACAAGTTTGAGAGATTAACTTAGATTTACTAGGTTCACCCGGACTTACTTACTTTTTTTTTTTTAATAAGCCTTTTTTTTTCTAACATTTTGTGAATTGATTTATTCACTTTCCATGGAACTATTTTTTGTTGTTCTGGAAGTCACAAGGTTTAACTTGGTTTTTTATTTTCAACCTTTGTTGAATGTAGTTTTTTTTAAATGAATTTTATATTTTAATTAGATTAAGTTAATTATATAAGTGTAAGCATCATATGCTTGATGTTATTTTGTTTTTATCTTTTTACTTTACAGATCATTGCTATTACAATACATGCTATCTCTTTCATTTACCGAATTCTTATATTTTTTTACTCTTTTTAAAGTGTTGTTACGGCCTCGAGCACAGCGCGGGTATCTGTTTATAAATCACTAAAAACATGACACGTGGGCAGTGCCAACAAGCCTAGAGCTTTGAAGCTAACCTTTGATAGAAAGTATCTTTAGCACACAGCAACAAGAAAACAGGGGGGAGCAGTGCAAAAATAAAGAAAATCAACTTTCAAGAAAAAAAAAAAAAAAAAGACGTCTTCTTTTCGGTTCTCTCTCCTGTGATTGCCCAGACATGCGGAGGTGGGTCCCAGCTGCTCCAGCAAATCATATCTCCAAGAAACAATGATTTCTTTTTATTTTAATTACGCGGTTTCCATAGCACAGCTCAACAGGTTATATTATTGAAAACAGCGTAACTTGTTGAAATATATTTGTTTTTTTATTTTTTTAAGTTTAATCTAAAGTCTTAAATAATATTTATCCCACATAAATCAAAATAGATGATATACTAAATTCTTTCTTATTCTTAATAACAATCCATTTAAATTTTAACAGGATTCCTTAACTCATGATGATAATTATCGATAAAAATAAGTAATTACAGTTAAATTAAGATTTAATAAGATTTATTAACTTAGCATGTAAGTTGATAATTATGATAATTATCAATTAAAATATTTAGTTGTAATAAATTTAAATTTCAATAAGATTTTTTTAGTAAGTTAGTAATTATAATTGTTTATGATCCGGTTCGGTTCAAGCTAAAAAACCAACCAAATCAAAATATACTAATTTTAAATAATAATTATAAAAACTGTCGTAAAAATGGTTAGTTGTAGTCTAGTATTACTTAATAAGTTTAATAAGTTAGTTGTAGTAAATTTAAATTTTAATAAGCTTTTTTTAATGTTAATTAATAATTACAAATAAATTTCTATAAATAAAATAATGTCGGTAAATAAGATGTGTTTTATAACTAAAAAATCTGGAAAGAATTATGATAAAGAATTGATTAAAAAATAGATAAATATCAAGAATACATATAAAAAAAACATATTTTATTACAAAAAAACAATAGTTAGTATAATTACGGCTATGTTTGTTTCCCGGAATTCACTTTCCGGGAAACCACTTTCCAAACTTTCCTGTGTTTATTTGATATTAAAAAAGTTGGTTAACAGAAAACACTTTCTAGTTAAAGGAAAATTTGGCTTGGTTTTCAGGAAAGTGTTTTCCTTAAAAATTTAGGCGAAAAACACTTTCCGGAAGTCGTGAAAAATTTAGAAATGTCATATGATTTGCTGATTATATCAAATTTAGTCCTCAAACTTTTGATTGCTATATATATTTTGTTTTGAATATTTGTTTTTCAATTTCATCTCTTAAAATTTAATTTTTATATTAACCTTGGTCCTTATTTTTATAATTGTTATTTGCTTTTCCCTTATCATTTTTTTATCAAAATTTTTTATTTATCAAATTTGATCCCTATTCTTTTGATTGTTACTTATTTTTTTTGAAATAATTTATGAAATGTTAATTATTATTATTTTAATTTCTTCATCTTTCATTTTTTTTATTTTTTAGATTTG
>Ga0307510_10002241_pt1 | contig 21841 bp, 36 predicted proteins | sample 12_EM_MG_FD_207224 | JGI IMG/M metagenome (GOLD analysis project Ga0307510, IMG submission 207224) | Populus trichocarpa ectomycorrhiza microbial communities from riparian zone in the Pacific Northwest, United States - 12_EM | ecosystem: Host-associated > Plants > Roots > Unclassified | place...
ACTAGTAGTATTAGGCTCGAGTCATGGCAGCTGCCCAGATGTATATAAGTCGACCTTATATCCTAGAGTTGGGCCTTAAGCCTGACTTGGTTTAATCCCAAGTGTTGTAGCTTCCACAGCGCCTTCGGTTTTCGCCCGCACTTCGTGCAAGTCGTCTCGAACATCGTCGAGACTCTCCTCTACATCTTCCATTATCCCCACTAGTGTCTTGCACGCGTGCAGACCACTCATATTAGTGCATCCAAGGGTCAGTGTTCGCCACCTGTTATCCCTTGAAGTACAAGTCCCGCCGCCGACATACAAATCCGTGCATGTCGCACCTTAGGGTCCTTGGCCCTTAACAATCACTGCAAGAACGTGATGACTGCCGATGCGCAGCCCTGAGAAATTGTGAGGTACTTGGGACCTCAACCACGAAATCTGCTGAACGATGAATGGGAGTTGTTACAGGGGGCTTAGAAGCAGACTTACTTGTACTTGGCAGACAGTTGGAGGCACGACGACAAGCCTTAAGAGCTGCGGGAGGGGCTGGGGAAGAATGCCAGGGGACTGTTGTAGGGTTCTCTGCTGCATGGCCAGAGGCACGACGTGGCTTGGGAGCTGCGGGAGGGGCTGGGGAAACATTCTGGGGCAGGGTATGCTGGGGGACCGTCGTAGGGCTCTCGGCAGGGGTGTTGGCGGCAGACGATATGCCGCTATCCAAGGTCATCGCCCCAAGGCCGGCAGTTGGTAAAGAGGGCGATGGAACTGGCGCAGAAGGCTCTGGTTCACCAGCATCAGGGATTGGTTCTGGATCGCCTTCATCAGGCGCTTCTGGTTTGCCTGGATCTAACACAGAAGGTTCTGGATCGCCTGATGTGGGTGAACCACAGGCAAGTCATTTTCTCTTTTCGAGTATTGCACTGCGCTTTTCCGCATTCTCCACCTTCTGCTTTTTGCAGAATATCAAAAAGTCCAGCTGAGTCCATGGGCGACGGTCCGCTTTTTTCGTATTTGGGTTCTTGGGAAACAGGCTACACCCCTGCTTCGCTTGCTTGCATTTTCGGCAAGCGCCATCTGGGTCCACACTACAAGCCTGGTCCCTTCTGAAGCATCGATCGCACTGCCATCGCCTGTTAATTCTGAGTCAATTGAGAGGGCAGTGACATACCTGAAAATCATAAAGTTGTGGATCATCATCAGGAGGATCAGTATTGCTCGTGCCAGTGCTTTGTTCAGCAGGCTCAGAGCGCTTCATCAACTTGGCAGGGTGCCTCACAGTACTATCCGATGCTGTGGTTGAGCCCTTCCGCTTTTTTGTGCCGGCAGCGGCAGTGCCCTTGGCAATGTTTAACCTCTCAGGGCGCTGATAATCCTTTCAAACATCAGAAATTGATCAGAACTAACCAGTAGGCATGGAAACTTACTTTGAGCTCCTCCTCCACCTCCATTGGCACGTCTTTGTCGCTGATGGCACTATCTCTCTTCCCCTTGCCTTTTTGTGATGGCCTTGGTTGATCTGGCAGTAGTTGTGGGCCTTTAATCTTGAGCCTTGTTGGCAGCTTTACGGGAGGAACTTCAGCTTCTGTGGTTTGGGCGGGGCGCTCTCTGCAAGCTGCTTTGGCTGTTCATTGAAAAATTGTAAGCGAGGCAGTAAGAGACCTTTACCAATTACCACTTACCTAGGCGCTCCCACCAGCGATCTGCACTTCCACTTGGAAGCAGATCCGATATATCGTCAGGGAACTCAGCTCCAGCCTTGTAAAATTCGTGGTTTTCCAGGTCTGGATGAGACCGGTTGATCATGCCGAGATCTTCATCACAACGTAGCACTATAGTTAGTGCAATTAAAGTCAGGTGCAGGTCAGGACAAGACAGCGGGTTCGCGCTCAAATGGGGCCAAAGTGCATGCAAAGTGTTTTTCTATTTCAAATCTAAAGCGGTTGATCGCCATGTAAATGAATACTTACCAACTCCTTCTTGAAGCCCTCCTTCCACACCTGTTCATCAGCAAAGTCACGAACGGAGGTGTAGGCCTCTATGGCGGCCTCAACTCTGGATGCAATTTCGAGGAAAGGAGACATTTTCAAGGTGTGAATAGTTCAGGAGCGTGGGGAGACTTGTTGCGGTCAAAGACTCGCTTGCTGATTCCTGTTTTCAATTGAGGCGTGACTCAGCAAAAAATTTCAAGTGCCACACTCCAAATACAGCATCACAAAGGATCCCCCTAAACCACACTGCACATGCCGCCATGGCCAATCCACTCTCCTCAAACCGTCCTTTTCCTGAAGACCGGCAGCGAGCACCTGCTCCTATGGACCTACCTACAAAGGATTCTGGTTCACAGATGGGTTCTCTGACCTCTTCTAAAAGAAAAAAAGTCGCTGGTAAAGTTGCACTGCTATCCTGTGAGTCAGAGCAGGGTGATGTTGATATGCGTAGTCCGCTGTCCTTGGAATCAGAGGATGAAACCAGTAAGTCTGCATTGTACTCTATGCGACCTGAAAATAATCTCTAAACAAGTGCCACATTTTCCTAGAGCCAAAGGTACTGCACCACTATCCGTCCGCACCACACAAGTCCAAATTTGGCATGTGGGACCTCCTCAGAGATCCCACCCTGTCACCAACCAACTCTGACTCTGGCATGCAGGAGCTCCCATCCCTGTCTCCACCACCTCCCCCACTGGCCAAATCCGACTTTGGCATGTGGGACCTTCTCAGAGATCTCACCCTGTCACTGACCAACTCTGACTCTGGGATGCAGGAGCTCCTGTCCCTAGCCCCATCACCTCCCCCACCAGCCAAGTCCGACTTTGGCATACGGGACCTTCTTAGAGATCTCACCCTGTCACCGACCAACTCTGACTCTGGGATTCAGGAGCTCCCGTCCCAGTCTCCACCTCCTCCCCTGCAGGCCAAGTCTGACTTTGGCATGTGGGCCCTTCTCAGAAATATCACGCCACCACCAACCAACTCTGACTCCCGGATTCAGGAGCTCCCGTCCCAGTCCCCACCTCCTCCCCCGCAGGCCAAGTCCGACTTTGGCATGTGGGCCCTTCTCAGAAATATCATGCCGCCACCGACCAACTCTGACTCAGGCATGCAGGAGCTCCTGTCCCATTCCCCACCACCCCTACCAGCCAAGTCCGACTTTGGCATACAGGACCTTCTTAGAGATCTCACCCCATCACCAACCAACTCTGACTCTGGGATTCAGCAGCTCCCATCCCAGTCCCCACCTCCTCCCCCGCAGGCCAAGTCCGACTTTGGCATGTGGGCCCTTCTCAGAAATATCACGCCGCCACTGACCAACTCCAACTCTGGCATATGGGAGCTCCCGTCCCATTCCCCACCACCTTCCCTACCAGCCAAGTCTGACTTTGGCATGCGGGACCTTCTCAGGGATATCACCCCGTTACCAACCACCTCTGATGTTGGCATGCAGGAGCTCCTGCCCCCGTCCCCAACACTTCTTCCATCGCCAGAACCAAGGCATGTGTCTGGTATGCAGGGGACACACACTCCGCCGCTGGTGCCAAGTCATGACAGTGATCTTAGGATCCAACACTTCCACTTACCAGAGTCTCAAGACAATATTGGGATGCAGACAGCTCCTCCACTGGAACTTCATGGCTCCAGCAGCTCATCCCAGCAGCCTCATGAGTTTTGCATTGCTAACTTTGATATGCATCTTATTCTGGTTCTTGCAGGCTGGTCATGGGGAGATCGGGCACCAGTTCCCATGCCTCAGACTGTTGGAGAAGCCAAGCACAGAGGTGAATCAGTAGGTCAAGCTGTTCACATGTTGGAATAGCTGCTAATGAAGTGCTTTTCTAGGGTGATCCCCATGTGTCAATCTTACGTGAGGGGGTGGACATGTTTAGGAATATCAATGACCTTGTTTCTGATATCTATAGAGTGGAGCAAACATTGAGTGGAGTTATTGAAGGAATGATTGCGGAGTTAGAGGATGCAGAGGTACAGAACATGATGTAGCTTCACTGCCGATGTTGAACATTGAGCGCTTGCCCTATAAGAAATTCTTTGATGCCGTGTGACCCAATTCGACGTGGGCTGATGTGGTTGATAAAAACTGACTCTGAGGGGCACCAGTTGACTACAGTAGATAGTTGGTTTCTTATGTCAGTCGTCAGTCATGTTCTTCGATACCGTGATGTCATATCATTTTTGTTTGAACTCGATGTACTGTGACTTGAGTGCGCCTTTACTAACATCATCAACATCACCATTACCACAACATGAAAATGGTCACCACACTCCTTGTCATCCCACCTCACTGTCCTCATTCATTGTCTCCTTTTCTGTTTTCCTCGTCATTCTTACTTCCTCACTCAACATTGCTTACAAAGTCGCTGCCATCCGGCACTTGTACACTATATTTGTGAAGCTATGTACCTGTAGAACGGACGTAAGGTGCTGGGCCAAAGGTAGCTACAGTGTATGAACAAGAAGTTATCAATACTAACCTCAGTCTGAAGAACGTGAAGACTGAGGCTTTACATGCAAGAGCAGTGCGATATAAGTACTCGAATAGCGATCAGCGACGAAAGTACTAAACGTGAGAAAAGTTAAATATGGTAATCACAAGTTTAAATGTCCACATGGAACGCTAAGACATACATCGGTACAAGAAGTGTCAATGTCAGTGAAAGATAAGAGATAGCGCCCCATTGTGGGCCACAATGCCCCAAGTGCGCGATTGAATTTCCTATGTCTGACATGATGTAGCTAAGACGCAGGCCCCTCCTCCTCAGTGAAACCCAGTACCTCCTCATGACCTTCAGATTTTGATAGATTGGCATCCTTGACCCGGCGATATTTGGATTGCCAGGATGAGGATGCATCGGGAGAGGAACTGCCACATGCCCCCTCAAGCTCACATGCACGTTCAGATGTCTCGGGTGAGGATGTGTCTCTGCCTTTGGCTAAAGAATGGTGCGGCAGCATTAGCTCAGCACCAAATGTCTTTAGACCAAATGTATTTGAATGTGACGTACAGCAGGGCGATGTAGAATGCAAAGAAGCCTTGAGATCGACTGTGGGGGGTTGTGGGTGATAAGTAGTGTTGCCATGGCTCAAGCCGATGTTTTTGAGAAATCAGTGATAGAAAATCGAATAAAATAGCGAAAAATATGAAAATAAAGAGAGAGATAGATTAGATCAAAAGCCATGGGGTCACTTAAGATGACTTTGTAATCTGACCAGCCATTCAAGCAGGACTCACTTTGACTTGATTTGGCAAAAAAAAAAGTGAAATCAAGTCGAAGCGAGTCCTGCTTGAATGGCTGGTCAGATTACAAAGTCGTCTTAAGTGACCCCATGGCTTTTGATCTAATCTATCTCTCTCTTTATTTTCATATTTTTCGCTATTTTATTCGATTTTCTATCACTGATTTCTCAAAAACATCGGCTCAAGCCATGGCAACACTAGTGATAAGGATCTTTGCCCTTGCTGGTCTCTTGACTCCTGACATCGTCATGGGTGTCATCATCGTCCACAACCACATTGTCGTCTCCATTCATCAACTGGTCAATTATGCGGCGATACCTCAATGCCCACTTTTCTTGCCCCATCCTCGCTGCCTTCTCGGCCTCCAAATTGGCCTCCAAGATGGCGCAACACAACCTTGCCTTGTGTAAGGCCGTTTGAATTTCATCAATGCTCAGGTTCATGATGGAGGACAGAAACGGTGGTTGGTTGAGTAGTGATGGAGGGACAGTGGGAATTCAGGGAATATCCTTGCAAATTCCCATTCATCTCACTTGGCTCTGCAGCAATACGCATTAGGAACATGCAGTTTTACCCCATCAGAAGCTGCCAGCATAGCCTCAACATAGTCAGCAGATACTGATATATGCTCAGTACATAAAGATTATCGGCACCTTCTACTTTGGGTTCATCAGCTATATTATTTTGTTAAATTGTGGGGCCAATGCAAGTATTCTTCTTGGCAGCAATTCTGATAGCTAAAATTATGAGAACATAACAGGCTTGTGCAGTGGCCACTTGTGTGCTTGATGAGCCAATAAGAGTTAATTGTCTTAATAGTGGGTGCGTGAAATGGTGGGCGATTGCTTATGGATTGCTATGGGCCAGCCCAAGCTCATCAGCAAGGGAAGTTCATCCGCATTGCAGGCCAATGTAAGCATTTTGCTTTCGGCAGCCATCCACCTGGCCATATATTGTGTACCCAAAGCGACAGCGACATGCGTCAGCCCATTGCATGTATAGCAGGACAATGCGATGCTGAATATTATGCTGCATGGGAAGTGCCTATGCGAGTGAGTGGATATGGTTTGCTTATGGGCTGCCGTAGGTGGGACATGAAATCACATCATGGGCTAATGCGAGAGTTTCGCTGGGCAGCCATCCAACTAACAGAAAATGATGCAGGTCCACGTGGCAGTCATGGTGTGCATAAATGGGCCCATGCGGGGGCTTTCACCTGAGACCTTTCTGGTTGCTGTTGGTCAATACGAGCTCATTGGCAAGGTCAGTGCATTTGCATCGCAGGCCAATGCGAACATTTGGCTCAACAGCCATCTGGCTGACTGAAATTTATGCTGGCCCATGCAACATTCTTGTGCAGCAGCAGCCCATGTCATGGTTGATAGGCCAATACATGCTAATTGTGAAAAACCCATGGCACATGAATGGGCCCATACAAGGGCTTGCACCTGCGACCTCTCAGGCTGCTATTGGCCAACTCAAGTTCATCAGCAACATCAGCGCATTTGTGTGATGGGTCAATCTGAGAATTTGCTTGGCAGCCATCTGAATAACCTATGCGGGCCCATGCGACATTCTCATGCGGCAGCGCATATTGTGCTCAACAGGCCAATGTGTGCTAATTGGGAAAAACCCATGGTACATGAATTGACCCATGCAAGAGCTTTCACCTGCGACCTTTCATGCTGCTGTGGGCCAACTCGAGCTAGTCATGAAGTGCATTTGCATCACAGGCCAATGCAAGCATTTTCCTCAGCAGCACTCTTGCTGGCCAAAAGCCATACAGGCCCATATGGCAGTCAGGTGCGGCAGCTCATTGTGTGCTTGGGTGGACCAATGCAAAGTAATTGTCCAAATATTGTGGAGTATGACATGGGCACATGCAAGTGCTTGCACACAATTGATTTCAGACTGCTATGGGCCAACTCGAGCTCATTGGCAAGGTCAGTGCATTTGTGTCATGGGCCAACCTCAGCAACCATCCCACTTGCACCACATGCCCATATGACAGTCTTGTGCGGAAGCCTATTGTATGCTTGGGTGGACTGACACGACCTACTTTCTGAATTTTATGATGTATGACAGGGCCTGTGCAAGTGTCTGTGCACAATTGCTTTCAAGCTGCTGTGGGTCAACTCAAGCTCATCAGTAAGGTCACTGCACTCGCATCACATCCTGCTGGATGCCAATTATGCAAACCCACGCGGCAGTATGATGCGGCAGCCCATCGCATGCCTGATAGGCCAACCTGAGTTAATAGTCCAAATATCACAATGGATGAAACAGGCCCATGAGAGTGCTTGCAGGCAATTGCTTTGAAGCTGTCATGGGCCAACTGGAGCCTGCCCATTGTGTGCTTGATGGGCCAATCCGAGCTACTTGCCCAAATAGTATGGTGCACGAAAGGGCCATGCAAGCAAGTGGTTGCATGCAATTACTTTCAGGCTGCTTTGGGCCAACTTGAGCTAATAGTCCAAATATCACAGTGCATGAAATGGGCCCATTCGAGGGCATGAGAACAAGAGCTTTCAGGCTGTTGTGGGCCAACTCGATCTTGTTGGGATGGCCAAGGTATTCTCACCATGGGCCAATGCAAGCACCCCTCCCGGCAGCTATCCCACCAACTGGAAACAACAAAGGCCCACATGGCAGTCTTGTGTGGCATCCTATTGTGTGCTTGATGGGCCAATCCGAGCTACTTGTCTGAATACTATGGTGTACGAAAGGGCCCATGTGAGGGCTTTCATGGAATTGCTTTCAGGTTGCTTTGGGCCAACTCAAGCTAATAGTCCAAATATCACGGTGCATGAAATGGGCCCATTCGAGGGCTTGAGAATGAGAGCTTTCAGTCTGATTTGGGCCAACTTGACCTCACCGGCACAGCCAAGGTATTCTCATCATGGGCCAATGCAAGTACCGCTCCCAGCAGCTATCCCGCCAATTGGAAACAACGAAGGCCCACGTGGCAGTCTTGCGCAGCAGCCTATTGTGTGCCTGATGGGCCGATCTGAGCTACTTGTCTGAATACTATGGTGTACGAAAGGGCCCATGCGAGTGCTTGCATGGAATTGCTTTCAGGCTGCTTTGGGCCAACTCAAGCCAATAGTCCAAATATCATGGTGCAGAAATGGGCCCATTCGAGGGCTTGAGAACGAGAGTTTTCAGTCTGATTTGGGCCAACTCGACCTCACCGGCATGGCCAAGGTATTCTCATCATGGGCCAATGTGAGTACCCCTCCCGGCAGCTATCCCGCCAACTGGAAACAATGAAGGCCCACGTGGCAGTCTCGTGCAGCAGCCCATTGTGTCTTGATGGGCCAATCCGAGCTACCTGTCTGAATATTATGGTGTATGAAAGGGCCCATGCAAGTACTTGCATGGAATTGCTTTCAGGCTGCTATGGGCCAACTCGAGCTAATAGTCCAAATATCACAGTCCATGCCACCAGAAGTTTTATGGTGGGCCCACCCATAAACAATGTCAGGTTTGATTCAGTGGGCCTACTCAAAGACCACATCAAGTTTTATTCAGGTTGGCCCATGTGGGCTTTCATGAAGGCATAGGCAGAATTGCACATGGGATTACATGTATATATCGTCTACTTGTTGCTGAATTATGTGTGGTATTACCATTGCAAGCACACCTTTCATGAGCCTCCCAAAGCTGCCTCCAGGATTCCTGCATCGCCTTTCAAGCATCCATGGGGCTTCCATTGATAGCACCGGGCGCAGGAAAGATTTTGCTAAAACATAGTGATGATATGGCTGTGAGGGCTTCTGACACTGGATATTGGACTTAAACCTACCTATTCCACCACTTCAGGAGTTCCTCGATGTTCTTCTTAGCTATTTCACCTTTGGGATCCTCGAAAGTGTCAACAATAAAGTTGTACAGTGATGGAAAGTGAAAGCCAGCATGGCGCTTCTTCCCGGGCCACCCTGGTACACTGCTCAGTGCAAAGACAAGCTTTAAAAAAAAGAAATTAGCAAAACACATTGAATAAGTCTGTAGGGGTCAACTAACCTGGGTTGCTGCATATGCAATCGCTTGCCCAGTGACATGGTAATCCATGCAAAGCATCGTAGCCACATCGTGTCACCTAGTTGTGGGTTCGGACTCTGAGTTCTCATCAGAGGCAGATGATGGGGATGTAAATATATGTTGGTAAGTCTGAAATAACACAATCATCAGATGAACAGTGTGAACACAGGGGAAAAAATGTATGCGCACAAGGAGGGGGCCTTGCAGAAAGCCGACCTCAGGGGAAGCAGGATCTCCTTCCTCCTCCAAATAGAAACATCAAAGGAAAAAACTTGATACAAAGCTGAACCCTGGGGCAGCATTCCAGAGTTTGGCGCGTACACTGAATGGGACAATCAGACCATCATCCTGAAGAAGAAAGGTAAACAAGTGACATACTCAGGGTCATCCCAATCATAGTCAATAGGGCAAAGTAAGCCACCTGTAATGTTGTTACTGATGCCACACTCCCCCTTTTCTCTGGAAGAGATCCACCATGGCCACGTCACAGTCCATGTCATCTGTTCAGGAGGGTTGCGTTGTTTGCAAGCATTGAGCTGCTCAGTGATGGCAGCTGTGAGCCTGCTTGTGTCGTTGCTGCATGCGTCGTTTGCTCCTGATTGCAACTTAATGTCGATACCAATTAGTATTATATCATTGTTGTGGGTTGCTAGGAATAACATACCAGGGAGCAGTAACTATTTATGTTCTCTGTGGCGTTGGCCTTTTGTTCAAAGCCAGGGATCAGTTTGTTCAACTTCTCCAACGCATTGTAGCAGCACTTGCGGCTGCATGTGGCCATAGCATCAGTCACATTGAGTGTCACATCAGCATCATGGTAATGTTGCTTACTCCTGGCACTCTTCTGCAATATCATCTTCTGCCATACCTTCAAAGTCACTCTTGTCAATCTTCACCATCTCAGCTGGACTAAGCCTTCATGATATAGCATGCTTGTCAGCCTTGTCCAACAGCTCAGGGAGGTCATGAAACAGGTCAATGATTTTCCATATCCCTCTGCCTGGTTGGGTCATGGAGGTGGGTTTCCTGTTGGCCACAGATGTGAGAACTATGTCACATCACCCTGGCCATCAAAGGAGGAGACTTACAGTCGCTTGGTTGGCCTTTCTGAGTCAGCACTATGATCTCCATCTGCGCTGCTGCTTCCATTGGGCCTTGAACAACGGACAGCAGTGACCTTGTTAAATATATCTTCCACGTCACACTCTATCTGTATGTCTGTATAGCCGTCCTGTGTCAACTGAGAGAACATGCTGGGTCCTGACGCTTCCCTATAATGCCGGGGTGCAGGGGCACTACTATCCCGCAGTGACACTGGGGGCTGGGACTGCATAGTGGACCGCTGGGATGAGCTGCTTCGACTTGAACCATTGGTATACCGTGCCATGAGAACTCAGAGATGATAGAAGGGGGTCAGGTGGGGGGCGGGGCGGTGGAGCAGACACAGACAGTTTTTTTTTTGGAGGGGGCCACCTCTTTTATAGGCCATCAGAGTCTTTGGTGCATATGCATCTGTTAAATTTTTTTTTTTTTTTGTTGATTGGCTTGGATCTGTGTTCATAGCTCATGCTAGACACAGGACTTCAGTGTTTTCATTGCCACACATCAAATTTAACCCATTCAGCTTTGTGCAATCATGCCGTCAGTACAGTGTTGCCCCAAGTGCCAGTGTAAACTGCAATCTACCTCTGGCTTGTATCGCCATCGAGGGACTTGCATTGAATATAAAAAGTATACAGAAGCTCGTCAGGCACTGCGCGAAGAACTTGAAGCCACAGACTCAGATGTCATTGTCAAAAGGGCAAAGACATCACACTCTTCACAACACAAGCAAGATACTATTCAATTGCTTGAGACTGGTCCCATCAGAGGCAATGTCATGGCATTCCCTCAGATGGAGCCATCTTCAAGTCATCATCTATCACCGACCCCTCTGTGCCCACCCTCACCTCCACCTCTACCTGATTGCGATGTTATGGCTTTCCCTCAGACAGAGCCACCGCTGAGCCATCCTCCATCACTGACACCTCAGAACCCATCCTCTCCTCCACTTCCACCTGGTCCTGCATCACTGTGTCTGGCTCCATCTCAGTCAGGATGCCCACTGCGTAACCACTGCTTGCCTGCATGATATCAGGACATCTATCCTGAACCACCCCATCCAGCTGCTTTGACGTCATTGCCTGCAACTGTTATGCCATCCCCATCAGAACCTGAGACTGCCATTGTCCAGTGTGTGACTCTCATCGTACGGAACCAGTTTCAGACAGCCCCAAATACTTTTGGTCTCTGGAAAGAGTATCTATATTGGCCATCCTATGACCCTGATGCCTTCATATTGCCTGAAGACCTGCATTGCCCTCACACCTCCACCATCGTCCATCATGAGGAAGGAGCAGAGGAAGGCACAGAGGAGGTGTCACTGTATAGCAATATGTCCTCCGAACTTCTGATGAACTGGCAAAACTCTTTCAGTAGCATGAAGTCCAATGAAGAAACCACTTGCCTTGTCAAAAGCATCCTTTTACATCCCCAATTCCAGCTGGGCAACTTGGTAAAATTCAATGCCACCAATGAAAACTGAAAGGCCGATGCAGCTGAGGAGAAGGCACCCTTCCTATGTTCATTCCATCATGCCTTGGTGGACATTGATGTCCCTTCTGGTAGCGCACATGAGTCCTCTCAGATGTTTTTGATTTCTGGGCTTCACTATCACCTAGGGAACAGCAGGGGTAGTCCCACGGCTACCTAGCGCCTGCCCCGTACCCGCACCCGGGCGGGTTTTTTCCCGTCTGGGCGGGTACAATCCCGTCAAAATGAGCCCTAGAACATCCAAATCAGACAAGATTTGAGTGAGATATGGTTAAAACAGTGTATAACACTTGTTTTAAGCATAACTCATTCAATTCTGGTCCGATTTGGACGTTCTAGGGCTTGTTTTAAAGCTGACGGGTAGCAGAATCCTGACCCGTACCCGGTCCCACGCGTACCCGTCCCCGCGTCCCGCGAGGGTTACCCCAACCCTTGCTATTGCCTACTATCACCCAATCACAACTCTCATAAAGGAAACTTTCAAAAGCCCAATCTCAAAGAACTTCCATCTCTCACCATTCAAGTTATTCTGGAAGCTTCCTGACCATGAAGACAGTGATCGCGTCTATTCCGAGATTTACAACTCAGACATGCTTTTGGACAAGCACAACAAGGTCCAATGTGCCCCCACTGACGACCCAACATGCAAACGCAAGAAGGTTGTTGAAGGGCTCATGTTCTGGTCAGACACCACCCATCTCACAAGCTTTGGTACAGCAAAAATGTGGCCAATTTATCTGCTCTTCGGCAATCTCTCCAAGTATATCCAATGCCAGCCAAATTCTGGTGCAACGAAGCATTTGGCATACATACCCATGCTACCTGACTCACTCCAAGACCAGCTCAAATCATTCCATCATAGATGGGGCACTCAGCAAGGCAACATTCTGACCCATTGTCGATGGGAACTCATGCACGCAGTATGGAAGTTCCTCCTTGATGAGGACTTCCTTCATGCATACACCTATGGGATAGTCGTGCGATCCCTGGATGGGATTGAGCGACGGGTGTATCCTTGCATTCTGACCTATTCAGCAGATTACCCTGAGAAGTATGTGTATTACTTCCATTTCCCTTTGTATTGTCACTCACTGCCCACTCACTGCCCTTTTCAGGGTGTTACTTGCTACTATTCGTGATAAGGGCCTGTGTCCATGTCCATGTTGTCTAATACCCAAAATGAAGATGGATCGTGTGGGTCATATTGCTGATGCAAAGATCTGGAATGACCAAGCTTGCAAGTATCTGGATGTCAAGGAATCAGTCAAATGGGCCTGGAAGGCTATTTATGAACAGGGGGTGTGCATTGGTGGGGCCTATGTTCAGCGATTATTGAAGCCTACTTCAACCGTTCTGACACTGGTAAGTTCAGAGGTCTTTCTATGTTGTCCCAAGTGCTGTAACTGACATATCCCTTGGCGCAATTTAGAATGCATTCACTGAGAAACTCAGTGATGATTTTGATCTGTCACAAATGCTTGTTGTTGACTTCATGCATGAGGTTGAGCTTGGTGTATGGAAGGCGCTTTTCACCTATCTAGTTTGCATTCTCGATGCAACGCCCTCTGGAGGAACACTGGTAGGAGATCTAGATAAAAGGTATGATCACACCATGATATTTAGTGTTATTATGGGACTCAGTTCATCTTAGGTTTCGAAACATGCCCCCGTTCAGCCAGGCCATACACAGATTCACCAACAATGTATCCAAGATGAAAAACCTTGCTGCATGAGATTATAAGGACATGTTGCAGGTGAGGTTACTTCCTGCCCATGTTCATCAACAAACTCATCACTGCAGCCTTTCTCCATCTTGCCCCTGCAATGCCCCCTCTTGCCTGGGCCTGTTTCGTTGTGGCCATGCCCCAACCTCTCCACCTTGCCCTTGCAATGCATTGGTGTCCCACCCCTCCTATCACTGTGCTTGCTCGCCCCAGTCTTTCTCCTTCTTGCCCTTCCGATGCCATCTTGCTGTATCGCTCCCTCTTACCTGGGCCTGTCCTGTTGCGGCCATGCCCCCATTTCTCCCCTGTGTCGCTGTCTCACCCCTCCTGTTGCCGCGCCACACCATCACTGCCATCTGCTGTCGGGTCAGTGTGCCATCCCAGTGTTTGAAGATCTTCTTGGTGATGACCATAACAAACGCCTCCTCAAATTATTATACCAGACTGCAGAATGGCATGGTCTTGCCAAACTTAGACTGCATACCTGGGCAACACTGGACCATCTGGAATCACTTACAAAGGAATATGGTCACCTCATGAGGAGTTTCCGTGATCTCACATGTTCACAGTTCGAAACCAAGGAACTTCAACAGGAGGTTGATGCATGAAAGCGGGCACAGCAGCATGCACAGGCAAGGGGATCATCTAAAGGGTCACAATCGATATCTGAGCAATGGAAGAAGACTTTTAACTTGTTTATGCCGAAATTTCATGCATTGGGAGATTATGTATGTACTATACAGATATTTGGAACCACGGACTCATTTTCAACTCAAGTGGTATGAAATTCATATCATGTTGTCAATATATATGTCTTACAAATGAATAGGGTGAACTAGCACACCGTACAGTAAAACAGCTGTATGGGAGAACGAATAAACACGATGCAACAAAACAAATTGGACGGCATGTGCTACAACTCAAGCATGCCCAACTTGCTGCAGAACACAAACGGTCCAAGACACAGACCGCCAGTGTTGATAACAATATAGACATAGACCTGGACAAATGCTATCAGATATCCAAAACCCAAAAAGATGCTGTGAATATTTATTCTTACATTTATGCAAATCCCAGTGATCCTGCCTTTGACATATGTTTTTGCATTCCTTGTACATATCCTGGAGCAAGTGTCTAAGTAAAGGGTCAATAGGATTTTATCCCAAAACTAAAGGATCACTTACTCAGATGGCTTCTTAATCAGGACTGTGAGGGCGATACTTATGGCGACTTCACTGAGGATAAGAGGAATACTGTATGCATATCAGGGGACCTGATCTATTGCTGCAGAACGATGCGGATCAACTATATGATGTACAATGTCAGGCGTGACAGGGACACCATCAATCTATGGGTGTACCCCGATATAATGGTCAAGTCTCCAGAAACAGGACCAAATGCAGAACCGTACTGGCATGCATGCATGATTGGGATTTTCCATGCTTATGTCTTGTCAACCCATCTGGATGTGCAGGTGAGAACACTGCATTCGATGGATTTCTTATGGGTACGTTGGTTTGGAATGGAGCCCAGCCCATATTATCACAGATTCCGCCATGCACACCTGCCAAAGATTGGCTTTGTGGAGTCATCAGATAAGTATGCATTCACATTTCTTGACCCCACACATGTTGTCAGGGGGGCACATATCATTCCTGCCTTCTCAGCTGGGCACACATCAGCTTTGTTGCCTGTACCAAGATCTGTGGCACACATTCTGGTCCCCAATGAAGAAGATGACTGGGTGAATTTCTATGTGAATATGTAAGTGCTTTTTTGGTTATCGTTTATCTGTCTCAGTATGTACTCATTGTCCTCTCTGCAGCTTTGTGGACCATGACATGCTTGTGAGGCATTTCGGCCATGGCATTGGACACTTGAAGCACAAAAGACAGCAAGAGCCTCCCAGTGAGATTGATGCCACAAGTGTCCCAAGGGGCGATGACAATCATGACAACGATGATTCCAGCGGGACCGAAGAAAGTGAGGAAGAAGGTGATGCCAAAGAACCTGAACCTGGGTCCGAGGGCGATCCTGTGACCAACAACAATGATAGTGGTGATGATGAAAGTGAGGAGGTTGAAGACAGTGATAATGATAATAGCGACTTGGGTGGTTATGCTAGTCTTTAGATAGTCACTATGGAGTGTACGACATCGATTACAAAGTAAAAAACATCAAGAGTTGCATCAAGCGTTGCGCTTTTAGCATCATATGTATGTGTGTCCATGTTACTATCATTATCTACACCATTCATTATTCCATATATAGTAATCCGAGCTCGACGCGCGTGTCCGTCTGGACCCGGTCCAAGTCAGTCCATCTCCATGATCTTGATGCATCCCAATGCCACCAACTTGAACCTGGGCTTGACGACAGCCATCCCCAACAACAATGACCAATTCCCCCACCGGCAACCATGAAGGCGACCAATGATGATGGCATACCCTATCCCCAACCACAACCTGGTCCTGCCACTGTCCCCGACTTGGGTGGTGACGACGATGATCCCTATTGCTGACTACTAGTATGACCACCACCATGACCCCATATGTGACCAGCCACACCCCAACAACGGCCACCACCCTGACCCTGATGGCGATGCCTCAGACAACTTGAACCTGATGACAACGGCCGATGTCAATGGCCAACAACCCTGTCCGAGTCCACTCAGCCCAACAATGATGACCGACATCAGATGACGACCCCCTGTCCCCCGAACCCAGGGGCATGGCGACGGGACAGGGCGGGACAATCAGGAGCAAGGGATGGTGGGTCACCAAGTTAGATGATAAGGCCACCATAAACGATGGGCGCAAGGGGTCGGGCCGTAGTAGTACTACTACTGTACTAGTCTACACTAATTTTGAAATTGATACAACACAACGCGTATCCCAGAATGAGTGTGAAACAATCTCGCTATGACCCGACAGGTGTAGCGTGAGCTCAATGGTGCCTTGTGAGGCAAAAATGATCGGACATTGGTATTCACGGCAAGGCACGATTCCTGAATGACCTGAGATATAGATTACAATTCAGTATGAGTCATGAATGAGCCCACATTTGAGTGGCAAGTATAATGTAAGCTTGTAATCCTCTATTGTAATTGAAGGTTCGACCCCAGTTTGGTGTTATGGAGAAAGTCCCAAGCCCCCCTCTTTTGGCGGTGCTCGCTGCCCAGTTTGGGGGGCTTCTTATGCAAGAACTGTAGTAAGCGCGCCAAAAAGTCTTTCTGTATTCTTTCTTTCCTGTTGTCCCATGTAACACGTGATATTCTTTCTTTTCCGTTGTCCCATGTCACACGTGACATCCCTCTCCCCACACTGGCTCTCTCTTGCACGACCCCGACCCGAAGTCTGGCTTCCTCTGTGTGTGTGGTGAGACCCCCCCCCCCCTCTCTCTCTTGCTTGCCTGCCCTTCCCGTTCCAGTGAGTGACCCAACACGACGCTTTCTGTCTGTGTTTGCTGACCTCCCTCCCGGGATTTTTTTTTTCCTTCTTTTGTTTCCCCTTTCAGCTCCCAGCACCTGCCTCTCCTTCCCTTGACATCGGGTGGTTTCCACATGCATGTCGACTCTTGCGCATCCCACCTGCGCACCACGATGCGAAGTGTTGCATTCTCTCTCTGTCTGCTGTGCCCCCGTCTGTATTCAATGCTCGACTCCCTCTCCTACCCCATCATCCCCACTGTCCCATCACTACCTGATCCCGTGCCCGTTGGTTCCGCCAGTGTGGGAGAGGGCTCGCTCTGTCGCTGTTGGGAGTGCGTCATCGCTGCTTTCCGGTGACGTCACACCTTACACTTTTCCATCACATCCCGTTGTGTCGTCCTCAACTCTCACCATGTGCATGGCTTCCCCTTCCCTTCACGTCCGGTCTCTCACACAGGCATGTCGAATCTTGCGCATCCCACCTGCGTGCATCCCCATCGCTCCCCCCTGTGCAGGAAACTGCTGCTCCCACGCTCTCCGGTCCTGTTAGTACTACTCAGTGGGGGGCCCACTTTTCTCCCGGTTGTGTCACTGCCTGATCCTGTGCCTGTTGGTTCCGCCAGTGTGGGAGAGGCCTCGCTCTGTTGCTGTCGGGAGCGCGTCATCGCCGCTTTCCGGTGACGTCACACCTTACACTTTTCCATCGCATCCCATCGCGTCATCGTCAACTCTCACCGTGTGCGTGGCTTCCCCTTCCCTTCACGTCGGGTCTCTCACACAGGCATGTCGAATCTTGCGCTTCCTGCCTGCACGTGTCCCCATTGCTCCCCCCTGTGCAGGAAAACGCTGCTCCAGCGCTCTCCGGTCATGTCAGTACTACTCAGTGGGGGGCCCACTTTTCTCCTGGTCGTGTCACTGCCTGACCCCGTGCCCGTTGGTTCCGCCTGTGTGGGAGAGGGCTCGCTCTGTCGCTGTCGGGAGTGCGTCATCACTGCTGTCTGGTGACGTCACACTTCACACTTTTCCATCGCGTCCCATCCATCACTACCTGTTCCCGTCCCCGTTGCTTCCACATGTCTTGGACAGTGCTTGCTCCCTTGCTCACCTATGGGGAGTGCTTCGTCGCCACTTTCTGGGGATCTCACAGTATTCCGTCGCGTTTTGTCGTTGTGCAACACACGTCGGCACGTACTGTATGTTGTGCCTGCTGCAGTAAATTGACACTACCTCATGTATGTTATGTTACAACCTCTGATAATATATGATGTTGCCTACTGCTTCAACAATCGAATCCCCGATAGCATGTGATCTGACACAGGCCAGTGTGGCCGGCTTCACCTTGAAAACAAATTGACTGCATGCGCAAATTCAAAGTCTGAGTTTGCCCACCCCCCATCCGTCTTCTTTCTCCTCTGTCTCTCTCTGCTTCTGCCTGTTCTCCTTACAACGTTGACAGCTTGAACCTGTAAGTTTCCCCTTTTCTTCCAAACTCAACCCATCCATGTCAATTCTTCCTCACAGCATCTTCTACCTGTGCCACACTTCTCACCCCAACTAAGTGGGCCAGACACAACTGACTCACAACTGCCTTCCCTCTAATAATCCTCAGCTTCGCCCTCTGCTCCCATTTCACTGTAGGGTACATCATGCCACCCACTTCCCCACATCACAAGGATGGTTCTCCTCTGATCCCATCTACTTCATCAATGCTGCCTTCTTCCACACACTTCACAACATTTGATGGCCAGGCCCATCATCATCTACCTGCCACTCTGGCCACAAACCATGACTTGGGCAGTTTACTGCAGCCCACAACTGCTGCACTTCCTCCCATTGCCTCCACCTCTGCTCCCTCACCCCCTCCCTCAATGCCAATTTCATATAATGGCCGTTTTTTGGGCCACTTACCATCACACCTGGCTGCACATGTGCAGACCCTCCCTTCTCTTTCTCCTCCTCTTCCATGTTGTCATCATCATTGCCCTCCTTCTGTTGTTGCTCCTACTCCTGTGAGCTTTAACAACCCTTTTTGATTTCTATGCTGTTGAACTCATGCTTTGCATCTCATCTAGCCACCTGCCCCTCTCCATGTGCCTCATGCCGCTGCACTGCAGCCTCCTCCCCTCATCTCTGCCTTTTCTGTCAACCCTCATCCTCCAGCTCAGGCCCATCCTCTCATGACTTCTATTTCTTTCCCCCCAAGCACTCCCTTTGTGTCTGCCCCTTCCATGTCTTCTTCTGCTGCTCCTGCTGTTCCTGCTGCTCTCATGTCTATCTTGGTCCCTTCCCATCATCTCCCTGCTGCTCCTGCTGCTCCTGCTGCCCCTCCTGCTGCCCCTCCTGCTGCCCCTCCTTCTCCTCCTGCTCCTGCCCCTCCTTCTCCTCCTCCTGCTCCTCCTTCTCCTCCTCTACTGCCTCTGCCTCCTGCTCATCTTCAACCTGTGAGCTTCCCTTTTTCTTCTCATGCCAAACCACCCATATTGATTATAATTTACAGCCTGCATTTTATATGGGCCCGATCGTCCTTCCTGGCCTGTTGTTGCCACCACTGCCACCCCCTCCACTGCCACCCACTCCACTGCCATCCCCTCCACTGCCACCACCTCTTCCTATTGCACGTCGCCCATTCGACCCTGCTTGGCCAGAGCATGACCTTGGTCCTTTTGACACTGTTAACATGCAGTGCCCTTCCTGTACAGCTCTTCATTGGGCAGACGAACGTCTTTCCAATTCCTCAATAACTAATCCTAGATTTGGGATGTGTTGTTACAGTGGCAAGGTCTCTCTTCCCTCTCTCCATCCTGTTCCTCCAGAGCTATATCACCTTCTCTCTGACCATGAAGATCCAAGAGCACATGCTTTCCGTGACAACATTCACAATTACAACAATGCTCTGGCCATGACCTCTGTTGGAAGACAGCTGGATCGTACCCTGAATAATGGGGGTGGCCCCTGGGTGTTCAAACTCCATGGTCAGCTTACCCACAGGATCGGATCCCTCCTGCCTCAGCCTGTCTTTGCTCCCTCTTATGCCCAGCTCTACATTTATGACACACAGTATGCCCTCCAGTGTCGTATGGCCAGGCCTGTCAACTCTGGCTTGCAACCACACACTTTGCTGGAGCTTCAGGACATGCTCTATCGCTGTCACCCTGCCGTTCAGCTCTACAGACAGGCATGGGAATTAACCGCCCACTTGCCCCTTGAACAGCAGTGCACAATCTCTCTTCACTTTGATCAGAATTGCGACAGACGACGCTACAATGAACCTGATGCCTCTGTCAATGAAATCGCCGTCATCCTGCCTGGCGATGGTGACCAAGTCAAGAAGTCACAGGATATCATCCTCTATCATAAGAATGGCCCTCTTCACCACATGTCTGATCTTCACCCCTTATATCCTTCTCTCCGCTACGTCCTTCTTTTCCCCACTGGCCAGTTGGGCTGGCATGACCACCTTCGGTACCAAGATGAGGAGGGCGTGCCAGCTGAGGTGGGAAGACAGACACATCGCAAGCGCGTCTACATATCAATGGCAGAGTTTCATCGCTATCGCCTATTCATTCGCCCTCTACTTGCTGAGTCCCAACACCTCTTCCTCTCTGGCAAGCTCTTCCAGGAGTATGTCTGTGAGACATGGGCAATTTCAGAGCAGAATTGCCTCAACTTTGTCAAATTAAACCAAAAGAAGCTATGGGTGGAGCTCTTTCAAGGCTTGGCTGATGCCGTTGCTGCCAATGCTGATGCTGACTGGAATCAGTTGGGCAAACAGTTCATCCTTCCCTCTTCCTTTACTGGCAGCACTTGCAACATGCAGCAGCACTTGCAGGATGCCCTGGCAATTAACAGACATTATGGAGGAGGTGACCTTTTCATCACTATGACTGCCAATCCTGACTGGCCTGAGATCTCCTCTGCACTTCTTCATGGTCAGACACCTACAGATCGCCCTGACTTGGTCGTTTGCGTGTTCTATGCCAAGTTTCAGTCCCTCATCAAGGACATCAAGAAGGGCGTCTTGGGGTCTTGGGCTGCCCACCTCTACACCATCGAGTTTCAGAAGAGGGGCCTGCCTCATGCACATATCATTGTCTTCCTGCAGCCTCACTCAAAGTTGTGCACTCCAGAGGACATCAACAGCCTGATGTCTTCTGAGTTCCCAGATCCTCACTCCCCCCTTTTTGAACATGTCAAGATGTTGGTCCACAGGCCCTGTGGTGATCAAAACCCTACTTCTTCCTGTATGGTGGACAGTGCATGCTCCAAAGGGTTTCCCAAGCCTTTCAGAGAGGAGACCACACTTAATGAGGATGCATATGCAAGGACTAGGCGTTTGAATACAGGCCAGTCACACCAGTTCAAGATGGGAAGGCATGATGTCACTGTCAATAACCAGTGGGTAGTGTGCCACTCTCCCTATCTTCTCTGGAAGTATAGGTGCCATATCAATGTGGAGTCTATTGCATCCATCAAGGCGGTCAAGTACATCTACAAGTATGTGTACAAGGGGCATGATCGCACTACCATGCAGTTTGGCAGGTGCCTGTCGGGAACTCACTACTTTAAGGGTAGCGAGACTCGACGAGGGCACGGAGTTGAAGGTGGCTGATCCAAAGGAGCAGCAAAGAGATGTTGAGGAGGAATAGGCAAAAGACGAGGAGAGGCGGGAGCGGGTAGACTGTGGAAGACGAGGGACGGGTTGCTGCTGGCGATGAGGGAGCTTTGAAAGGCTCCAGTGTGGGGGATGACAAGAGAACAGTCTAAGGACTGTTCACCTAAATTCGTAGGTCTTATATACTAATACAGGGTGGTCTGTGCGCAG
>Ga0307510_10002242_pt1 | contig 21841 bp, 15 predicted proteins | sample 12_EM_MG_FD_207224 | JGI IMG/M metagenome (GOLD analysis project Ga0307510, IMG submission 207224) | Populus trichocarpa ectomycorrhiza microbial communities from riparian zone in the Pacific Northwest, United States - 12_EM | ecosystem: Host-associated > Plants > Roots > Unclassified | place...
ACTAACCCTTGTAACTTCTGATATTGAAAAAGATTAACAGCCTATACAATAAAAACATGCTCCTAATTTCTTAACATTACCCTTGTACAAATCTTGAATTCAACGAACTTCAGGAGAAAAAAAAAAATCTAATTACTGATTAAACATCTATGTATGTCTACTTTTAAGTGTCAAAACAAGTATTTCCCAATATTTTCAGTTCCACTTTTTGTCACTTGATGGAGTATTGTAGACCACATATCTTTGCGCCTCTCAAAGAACCAAAACATGACAAGGATGTAAGTGCAGCAGTTCAGCTTTAAACCCCTTCCATTACCAGCCCATTTTTCTCAAATGGTAAACAAATGCAGGCAGAAGTTCCGTGATCAATTTAATTTGCAACCTATACACTGTAAAAGGTTTCCATGTCCCAATAAATGCCAACCAAAGGCCATCCAATTCAGTGCATGGGATGAAGTCGGGAATTCAGAAATACCCCTATTGAAAATATCATTAAAAATAAAAATAAAATGCTTGTTTCTTGGGTGCATTCTCAGCTCTCCAATCAAACATATGGCCACTTGCCTCCCACAGAACCTCTCAAGGGTGCTTCCCAACAAGGAAGTAGCAGAATTGACCAATTCACTTCCAAATCAATATCTCTTCATCATTGGCCACTGGCCAGCCCCATTTCTAATGCATTTAGACTCTAGGCTCACATTCAATCTGCTAGGGACAGGCGTTTCCACATCAAACAATACCATGCGCCCCTGCAGTCTAGAGTCGTCAGCGCCTCCTTATGAAATACAGTGATTCCTAAGTCTTTCATAATGGCCTTAGTGGTAGAGAAAGTTAAAGACCTTCTACCTCTGTAGTGGTATGAAAAAGTAGTGTTTGCTAAGCTTGCCTCTGATCTATATGGAATTCATAGATCTTCATTAACTCTCAATAGATAGCTAAACCAGCTACAATCAATCGCATAAACAGTAATTTCTAGGAAGCGAAATAACTTAACCTAAGAGAGAATGCATTGGTAAAAAAGAGTTATAACAAGCTTTTACAGAAATGAATGAACTTCTAGCATCATCTTATAACCAGATAGAAGATAATCACAGGCACTTGAGATCAACTTAGAAGGCAGCATTAACTACCTTCGTTGATCAACAAGTAGCAACATAATGCAAAAGACTAGCTAAAAATTTGGAGAATATAGTGCCAAATGTTCCACTCCGGTCCCTCTGGTCTAATGTCAACCCATGCATTTAAATAGCCAATGAACCTACGGCACCACTGTTGTGGGAGAAATAACGATTAGCCATGTTGGCCACAACAAATCTTCTTTTGGGGATAAATAGGAAAATTAAATATAAAAAAAGGGCTCCATTTAGGCCTGTTAGAAATTAAACTGGGTGGATTGTAACTGCAACAATGCGCTTAACACAAGGACATGGCAACTGCATGGAGCGAAATGGACATTTGGCAAACTAGAAGGGGTGAAATGTCGAGAACTATGGAGGAGATAACATCCTACTGCAATAACAAGTCCAAGTCCATTCATTACCTTGTGGAAAATTGGATAGTCAGCCTTGTACATAGTACAAGCAAAGTTTTGAGCATCCTCGCTTGTCCCAGGCTCTTGATTCAAAAACTGGTTACATGGAAACGCCAAGATTTCCAAACCTGACAGCATCACAAGACATCAAATCATTTTATTTTATTTTTCATCACAGCAGCTTTCTCCACACAAAAAAAAATCTGGGTGAAAACATAGCATTAATTTAGAAACACAAACCTTTGTCCTTGTAATTTTTATAAAGATCAGTCAACTGGGTGTAATTTGAATCTGTAAATCCACTGTTCCAAACAACAAGAAGAAATCAATAATGAAGTTTCGAGTAATTCCATTCCCTAGAAGACGAAGAACAAAAAAGAAACAAAAACAAACCATTTAGAGGCGACGTTAACCACAAGAAGAACCTTCCCTTTATAGATACCAAGGTTCACGTCCTGACCTCTGTTATCCTGAAAGTAATTCACATCAAAATTTATTATTATTATTTTTAAAGAAACCCATGAATCAACAAGCAATCAATCAATCTATAAACATAATATTTTATTTTATTACCTTGACAGTGAATTCATGGATTGATTTCTCTGGTACCGATGGAGAAGACCCCATTCCTCTTCACACTCTCTCTCTCTCTCTCTCTCTCCCTCCGATGTTTATGTTTTGTTTGCAATTTTCTTCTTCTCTTTTTTTCATACTACAAATAAATAAATAATGGAATTTATTATGGTACGGTGAGTTGTTGGTTTGAAGAATTAAGTGGTCCAGAGTGGATTAAATAAATTATAGCAAATTTGTCTTTTTTCTTTTTTTAGTTTATTATTTTTAATAAATATGTAAGTAAGTTGGAATTTTGAACGGCGATAAGGAGAGTAAGCGCAAGAGCTGGATTGACATGAAAAAAAATGCAGTAGTTTTTTTCAAAAAAAAAAAAATTAAATTGATATTTTTTTAGTATTTTTTAATGATTTTGATGTGTTAATCTTAAAATAAAAAATATTTATTTTAATATATTTTCAAGTGAAGAACACTTTTAAAAAACATCATGTATTAAAATATTAAATATGCGTAAACTTAAAATATAAGGACAGAAATCAATTATGATTATATTTTAAAATTTTTTGTTCTAGTACTCGTTCGATTATTTATTAAACAGTTATCCAAATGCTCTCTTATTGAATTTGTTCTTACAACATTGTTGAACTCAATTAAACTTGTTAGGTTAACATGGTGACCCAATAACTTGGTCTTTATAATAGGTCGGGTTTCAAAGTAAACTGGGTAGGAGTTAATTCAGTGTAACCTAGCCAACGTAGTAGGTACACCCGCGACTTGATTGATTGAACCAACACCACGTTTGTTTTTATTTAAAAAAAAAACAATGTTGATTTGATTTATTTATTTTTAAATATTGGAACAACGATGTTTTGGATCAACAATGGTCAAATTATGTTAACCTACCCAACCCGTGACTTAAATCATGGTCCTAATCGGGTTTAATAACCTTGCTTTTTAGAATCTATTTTTTATTTAATTAAAAGATTATAAAAATATATATTTACATGCAAGACAACAAAAAAAATTATTAAGTAGAAATGTATTTAATTAATCTATCTCTCTAGAATATCATTGTGCTTCCTTTCTCTAAAAAAATACTTGTTTAAGCATATGAGAGTCCCCAAATATATAAATGTGGACCTTTTATAGGTATCAGCTGCTAACCACGTTGGCCTACTAGGAACCGAGCACAAGCTATAAGCCATCTTGGCTAGAGAGAATGAATTAGATTATTAGAATCAAGAAATTAACTGATTACTTAACACATAAACCCTACTCCTAAGCCATTTGGATTTTTTAGAACATCATCAACTGGCGTCGTTTATGAGAATTATCAAAAAGCCATCAACTATGCTTTCAGAACTGGTTTTTTACATCCTTAATCACTATCAATGATAGACGATCATGATAAGCCTAAGATGGAACGTATCATGGACCTCCCTACAGCTATTAGCATAACTACTATATCTGAACATCAACAACTTTTCAATTAGGTTCGACTCCTCATTGAGCACCAATATATCAACCAAGAGAAGCTCCATGAGGCTATAAAATCACTCAACTAGGAGAATGATGTGCATTCTTATGATTCTATTGATGGTACCAATTAAGTTCCTACTAGGAAAGACTATTTTAGTGATCAAGAATGTTCCAAATCAGTTTGGAAGGCTTGATATAGTGTGAATATTAGAAGTGCACTATTTGTAATAGAAGTTAACCAACATTTTTATTGATCTTAAAGTCAGAACATGATTTCCTCTATTGACTCGGTCTCCTAAGTGTGATTTTATAACTCACATTAATAGGGATTACATGATATCTCTAGGGCAATAACTTGAACTCACCAAGGATGAGATTGACTCGATCTCCCTAGTATGACTGCACAACTTACCTTGTTAGGGATTAACATGTTCTTCCTGTGTGATTGCACAACTCACCAAAGATAGGATTGACTTGGTCTCTATAGTACGATTGCACAACTCACATTGGCAATGATTGACATGATATCCCTAGGGCAATAGCCCCAAACTATCCAAATAATTTGACTTGATATCCTTAGTACAATAACATCTATCTCCATGAAAAGCCTAGAGGCATCTCACCAAGTCGTTAGGGATTCATCCAAACAAGAATATACCTAAAACCTCTTATTTCCTTTTGGTTCCAAATAGAGAGTCAGACCTACTAAATCCTACTAAGGTTAGGCAATGTTTAAAGTTCAATTCAAGTTCAAAGAATAATTCTTGCCAAAACTTTAAATTTTAAATATTTTATCAATTGTTGAACCTACATAGATTTTAAAAAAAAATTCTAAATAGAGGCAATGGACCATGCATGGAATTTTCACTATGGATGTTAGACCCATATAGAATCCACAAGTCAACATAGAAATAAAATATAAATTAGAATTATTTACGTGACTATGGGGGATTGAGATCAATGCTTAGACATTTAAGTCAAGCTTCTCAACTAGATATTCCGCATGTTAGGCAGTTGCAGCCCTAGTAGGGAATACATTAGCGAAGTTTGGAATGAGGAATGGATGGAAAATAACACTGAAGTCCACCTTCATTCCTCGTGATTAATTAAATAAGAACATGTTGGACATGGCAAGGGATATTTTATCCCCAACCGTCTAGGACAAAGCTACAAACCTTCTAAAAATTCATGGAACTCCTCGGGAGAATTCCTTAAAGCCTCTAGTCACACTTGAGAGCTCTAGACTCGTTCTCTAATAGCAAGGAGCTTAGCCCCCAGCCCATCTTGAATGGCCAACATTATAAACCACTTGGAATTATTTTTGTTGGAGACCAACTGAAGGACAACACCTTGAAAACTCTCTTTTAACGTGTTATAAACCACCTTGAGGCTCTTCAATTCATTCTCCACAACTTTCTCTTCCGTTAGTCATTAGAGGACAGTCTAGTATGCCCTATGTCTGGCAATGACCTTCCCTTACATGGTTTCTCTTAGCCATCCAAAACCTCTTAATATGGGCACACATCGTGAAAAACTGTCAAAGACAAGATTGTTAAGAACAATGGTCTTAAAACTAAACCAAGTTCAAACAAGGAAGTTCCTTACACTAAAAGCTATTTTTTCCTGTAAGGGCTAGATAATGGTTGCAGCGCTCATTAAACTTCATCATATTGTTTAAAGGAATAGTGAGAACCCTCTTCAACTACCTCACAACTTTGAGGTCAGACCTTCCAATAATAATAGCATTCATGGTCTGCCTTTCCTTCTCGATTAGGGTGGGGAAACTGAAAAGAGCTTGACCAAGAACAAGGCTGACAAAAACATCCTCAAATCTTTGTTTATAGTCCTCAGGAACTTTCCAGGTATATGGTCGAATAGTTGTTGCCTTTGTAACCATGATTACAAATGGAGATAGAGGAATTGTGTATATGAGCCTCTATAGACAAGAATGAAATACCAGTCTCCATAGGGGTGAAGGCTCTTTTTCTCTTAAAGCAAGCAACAATGCCCATAATTACTTTAAGAGGAGTCAGATCAGCTTGACCCCATCTTTTTTTTTCTACAGGAGTTCTGGATCCCTCCATTGTTTTCTCAGGAACAGTTTCCTAAAAAACAGAGAGTTCATATATAATGATGGGGCCATCCTCTATCTCTTCTCCAGTATTGCCTCCACTTAAATTAAAAGATGAAGACCACTTTCTTGAACTTTCCTCTACAAACTTTGTCAAAGTTTCTCCTTCCCTTGCAACTGTTAATCCAACACAAAAAGAAATTCAGTAATGATCTTAGATGCACAAAAAAAACAAGGGATAAGGAAGTTGCATACTTTGCAACATAGCCCAGTAATGCCCTTTGTCTATCTTATTGATGTCATGCTCGGTTGAGGTCGATGCCAAAACAGCACATGTTTTTTCATCATCCGAGCTTAGATGAGGCCTATTGTTCATATCAAGGGGAGGTACCCTCTAATAATAGGAACAACCTCACATTTGTTACATTTCATCTTTAGGGTTGACTGACCTAGTATTCCTTATTATCAACCACCTCCCTTTTTATTTCTTAACACGTAAAGGCTTGCCCTGTAAGGTTTCTTTTATGGCTTTTATGGGTCTATTAACAAGGTAAAGAACCAACGCATGTCATTGCCATAATCGGTGTCGGCAACCAAATTGTAACAAATCTTAAAGACATTAACTGTAGGCTCGATTTTGACAAACCTAAGAAACTTATCAAAGGCGGATAAGGTTACCCACCTATTAAGGAGCAGCCGACCTAGATTCAACTCATAATATCTAAAAACTTCTCTCACAAATCCTTTGAGTTAAAAAGAATATCCAATCGCATACATGCATAAAAAGATTGTAATTTCAAATTGACAATGGGTAAAACCCAAGGTCGATTAGCTTATATGCCTAACCCTGCTAAGCATTTGAGTTATGTATTCTCCTGATTTTTTACCATTAATGAACATCATGTCCTTTATACCTAACGTGCTAGACACATCATCCTTAAAGGTCTGAGGCAATATTTCTCTCCTTTAAGGTTCCCTGGTAATAATAGGAGAAGAACTTCTCTAACAGGAAGAACTTATTTCCCTTTGCTAGAGGTGATTGGTGGGGTTCCTCTTAGTTCTTAGGCCTAGTATGATGAACCCTTTTCCCCTACTACTTCCTTTAATTTCAGGTTGGAACTTGAATACCTCACTTGAGGTTGTGGTAGTATTTATATCCCTAGAATGAGATCTGACTCTTTTAGACCTATTTTACTATTAGAAAAAGAATAAGAAGAATAAGAAGAAATAATATTTTGGTAGGAAATACCTATAAAGATATTTTCTTCTCAGATTAGGGCAAAACTGGCCTAGGGATTTTTTTTAACAAAGCTATTTTATAAAAGCTACAAAGTAAAAACCAGAAAAAAGATGGAAGCAATAATGAATAGGGTTATTAATAGAAAAACATTTTACCTTTACATTTAGATGAATGACCTTTTATGTCATCTTATATCTCTAAAAATCTACTCAAACAGTGCATTGAATGCATACTACCATTTTATTTTTTAAATGACACCTCTTTTAATAAGAATAAGCCACTTAGCTACAATGAATCCTAACAATTCTATAAGGGACAGATAAATCTCATGGAAAGGTATAAAGTCACTCATTGATGAGACATACAACTTCCAGGTAAAAAGACTCTTATTAAAGCTGATAACCTTTCAAATCTTTGAATATTTATATATATATATTGATGAGGTGTAAGCGCTAATTTGGTTTTTTTTTTCCTGCCCCCCTCAATTCTCATGCTTAAGCTTTTAAAATTTTAAGTACCCATTCAATTTATTTTTTTATTTTTAAATTTATTTTATGTTTTTTTTATTTTTTTATGTTTATGTTTATGTTTTTTTTTTACATTTGATTTAATTAAATATTGAACTTTGTTAATTTTTTATTTACTTTCTATATTCTTTTATTTTTTTTATTTCTTTGTTAAATTTAGCTTTAAAAAAATTAGTTTTGAATTAAGTTAAATCAATTCTATAAATATAAACATGTTATGTTCACTTCATGATATTTTTATTTGTATTAATATAGCTTTTTTTTGTTCTTTTTAAATGACTTTTTTTTTATTTTATTTTTTATTTTTTTCACAAGTTTCACAAATTAATTATAATTTACCCGAGATCAAACTAAATATTTTTTTTGAAATAAATACCATTAGCTTCTACTTAATTAATTAAATAGTTTTTACTTTTTACATTAGACCCCACTAATTACATTTTATATTGTAGTTTTGTTAAAATTAAAATAATTTATTTTTTGTTTATAAACACAAGATTTTTATTTATTTTAAAAGAAAAAAATATATATCTTACATTACTTTTAACTAAACATCTTTTTTTAAATCTATTTTTTTAAATCATAATTAAAAAATAATTAAACCTATTTTTTTTTTTAGCCATAACCATAAAAACTACAGCAACGTCAACCATGCACTAAGGCTGAAAAATGTTTCTTGAATAACTCGAACAGAGAGAAATCCCCAAAAAGTCTGATCTAATTTTCCTTGTATACCAGATAAAAAGTTACGAGTTCTAACCAATGAACCTGGTAAATTTTTTTACAGAATTTCTCTAGAGGCCTTTTAATAAATAAATTATACCGACAATAAAAGAAAAATTGGGAATTGATACATGACAGCCTAATGTTAAGTTACAGCTTCCACGTCCCCTTCTTAATGGCTGTCATCTACTCTCTGCATTTGCTGAAAAGTTGACAGGATGTCATCTACTCTCTGCATTTGCTGAAGAGTTGACAGGATACATATATACAACCCCATTCAGTAGGTCACACCCCAATCATCTGTTGTAAAGCCTCTTCCAGACGAAATCCGTGGGGAGAAATCAATATAGAACCAGGTAGACTCACTCACTCTTTTGAACAAGCCGCAAAAAAGCAGATAAAAAATGGATCCTTCCTGACAAATATAAAGCAGTGAGTAAATCAATAAGATTATAGCATTTATAAATACACAATAAAAGGTTGCAAAACAAAGCAGATATGATGATTACATACCAATCCCAACACTCTGATAACAATCTCATCTTGGCCGCCAAATGCTCGGAGCTGAAACACGACACAAATTCTTATAGCCTGTACTAATATGAACTTCCATGTAGTTTTTAAAAGAAAAGGATCTTCCAATTATTAATAATTCTTATAGTGTTGGGAAAACGGTAATATTGGTTTTATTTTCAAACTTGACAAGATCTCATGAAAAATTAACGCACCTCTATTTGTCACTGGAATTGCACATTCAGGAGGAGGTCTAGAAGGCATAAAGTTTCTGTGATACATCCCCTGGGCATGAAAATCCCACTCTTGATGCGGTAATCTAGTTGGCTCCTGTGGAGGGCCATCATAAGGAACAGGTGCATAGGATGCTTTGGCTTTGTCAGGATATCTTGGACCTAGGCAGAGAAAAAATAGTGGATGGCAGACAATAAGATGCAACAATTATTACCACAGTAGAGAACAAAGCTTCCATTAATCCCTGCAACCTCTCATAAAATACTAAACATACCAGGAAAGGGGGCAGGAAATCTCCAGCCATCATTAAGCTCGTATGGGCCAGGTCTCATTCTTTCATGGTTATTATAAAAGTTTCCACAATCAAAATCATGTGAATGCTGGAATCTGTTGAAGTAGGAAGGGGGTGGGATTTCTCTTCGAGACTTCACATGTTGGTTTGCCTGAACATAAGAAAACTGATTCGAGGGAGGAGGGTGTTGCGGCCTTGGAGGATATGCTTTATGATGGAAGCTAGGACCATCAGTGCGATGAACATTATTTGATTGACATACAGGATAATTGCTGAAAGATCTGGTCGAGTCACAATGCTGCACCTGCATCTGATCTCTACATTCAGGTGTACGACAAAGCACTGCATTGGACAATGAAGGGTTGATTCTTGGTGGAACAGAATTCTGAGTCAAAGGTTGTCTCAAGTCATCTTGCAAATCCTGCAAATTTGATCTGAATCAGAAATGAAAGCGGAGCCTGATACATTCCACCTTCTATATATTAATACTGACAGTTGAACAAATGTGTGAAAGAAAATGCGAATCAACTATGGGCACATACATGTGAATTTGTATAAATATTTGAATCAACACCACTAGTATAAGAATCAGGCATTGCAGATGAACAGGGTGCAGCAGGAGGAGGTGGGGGAGGCGGTGGTGGTGGTGATGACGGCAATGGTGGTGATGACGGCGGCACATCCTGTGGAAGAGGAGGGGCGAAGGGCTGTGGTAAGCACTGTTCAAGCTGATTGTGTGAATTACATGCAGCATCACCTCCACCAATGCCACTGGTTGAACTCATTTCAGCCTCACAAGAGGGGGCCACATCCTCCATTTCAAGCTCACCATCAACATCTTCCAAGATATGTGTATGCTTCTCTACTGCAGGAGTAAACTCCTGATATTCAGGAGCTTCAGCATAATGTTCTGGGGTGACAGCCTCAAACCCTCCATCAGAATCACTTCCATCATCTTCATCCTTAAGCATGCGGGGCATACAAAATCCCGGAAGCTGGAAACTTGAATTGCTGAGGCAACAAGAACCATCTCAATATAAAACAGGTGTACAGATTTTGGGAACTACTCTACAAGCAAAAGATATATTAATAGGACTCAAACCTTCCGTATTCATCCACAAGCATACCCTCCATGTCTCTAACAGGATCATCTAAAGCTCTTTCTGTTCTTGCTGAGCGACGAGAATATAGGCCAGCAGAAGATGAACCACCAAGTATATCAAGTTCCCAAATGTGATGGCGAATAATGGATTCAGAAAGAATCCGTCTTTCCAGCCAAAGCCTCAAAACCTATAAAATAAATATCAAAGGGTAACACATGAACGGAAAAAAAAATCAAGGACAAAATGCACTAGAAGTTTCCAAGGCTTGCCTTCAAACACTGTCTCCGATTTTCTTGTGCAAAACTTCCAGGAGGAGCAGCAGCTGAAAGTAGGCGTGGCAGTACAGTTTGAATAGCCGATGGATATATACCACCAACATCACCTGAAAATGGAACTGGAGATCAACATCACATATACCACAAAGACATACAACTTAAAAATAACAAGCACTTCACCTTTTAAACCTCGAGAGCACTGGGCAATGGAATCCACAAGAAAGAATAAATCCACCCTTTTATGTAAATTTGACTCACTTTCCAAACTACGAGCAAGAATCTCCACCACCTAAGTTTTTGAGTAGTATTATATCAAAAGATCATCAGAAAACTGGATCACACGTTTACACTTCCATTTCAACTAAATTGTCATGAAAAAAGATACAAATAAACTTCATGGAGCCTCATCTCTAATGAAAATGAGTGAACATTCGGATTCTAACATGAACTTTGCTCAATGCAAGTGTAGAAAACAAGTAAAATTATCGTTAATGCTAACTAAATGCCTGTTAAAAAAAACTCAAGTGTCAGTATATGTATGTTAGCCAAACTAAAATTTATTTTATTTAGCTGGCATATCATAATCTCTTAACAGAATGAGCTAACAACAAAGAATCTAAATCACATGGCTAAGCATCATCATCATACCTTAGCAGATACACCAAACTTTGCACAGTCAATAGCCATGCGTGTTGCTCGACTAATGCTCTCCTTCGTCCTTGTTAATGATCCAAGTATTGCTTCAAAGGATGACAAAGCAGCGTGTGCTTCTGCACAATTATTCCATTTCCCAACTGATTTTGGTCTTTGAGGCACTGCTGACTCAATTTTATCTTCATCAGAAACCGAAGTGCTCACAATTTTCTTTGGGTGTGAAAGGGAATTAGGACTAGAAGACCCACTGTTTTGAATAAAATTAACACTTTCTGAAGTAGACACGTGGACTGAGGCATTAGGAGTAAATATTTGTGCAGGACATTCTACTCTATCAGCTGGAGGCAGACTTGACTGGGCCAAGTCATCCTTGTCATCCAAATGATATTCGGAAAAAGAAACATGACTAGCTTCCTTCTGCCGCTGGTCACAGTTTACATCTTTTGCCACCTCACAACTAAGACAGAAAAATTACGAAACTTAAGCACAAAAATGATGAATTGAAAACAAAATAAATGACAAGGAACAGTGATGGAATCTCATGCCTTAACACCAAGGATAAAGAACTTTTTTCGATAGAGGGTAAAAAATGCCTAGTTCTTACTGAAATTGTAACAGGTAAAAGCATACCAACACAGACAGCACAGAACCAAAAGGAAAATAACACTTACATGCCATTAGCTTGGCTGTCAGAATCAATTTGAGGCCTAACAGTCTCAGAATCCTCATAACCAACTTCCTCTGCAGTGAATCGAAGGAGATTTGCACCACTTTGAGGGGAAACTTTAGCGGCGTCATCAGCCTGAGAGATAATATTTGGACTCATCCCAGAATCTTTGGAAGTATGAAGTTCTTTATTAGCATTTCCATCCCCGAAGTCTTTTAATTCAGTGTCATCAGAATTGCCTTCATCTTTTGGAAGCAACAACTGACCCAATGAACCATGACGGGATAGCAGACTAGCTTGTCTTCTATCAAGATTAGGCATCAAATGCAATGGAGATCGGGCTTGAGTAGAAATACAAGTATTGCCAGTTTCAAAACATAATCCACTGAGATCTTTGTCAGCACCTTGGTCTGTAGCCTCTGGAAAGACCTCTTTGCAAAGCCCTGGACCCTTGATGCTTCCAGGTTCATTGCAAATTTTGACATCCAATGATGATTTATTGGATTCCTCTAAAATTTTCTTGGAGCCAGATGAGAATGAAGAAACCATGTTGCCAGGAGAGTCTACGATCTGCTCTTCTGAATCACTGTTTTCTTTACTTACAGTCACCATATCAGAAGCACTCTTTATTGAAGAAATGGAACTACCAATGATAAATGTTTTCACGGTTGATGTTTCAATAAAAGCTTGACCTTCAGTAGCATTCGCTGACATGGCTTCCAAAGCACGATGAAGACGTTTAGATGGAGGTAAAGCAGATTCACTGTCAGCAGAACTGCAAAAGGATTGGATTTCCTTGACTCTCAAAAGCTGGGACTTATCCTCTTGAATTGGAGTGCAATTCTTTGAGGGTGAGACATTACTAAAAATTCCCCTCACCACCAACGAATCTCTATGAGCAACAATATCACTGTTGCAATTTGAGGAGGAGCTAATCGGCTCCAATGTATTAACTCCAGCTTCAAGAGATGTTCTTTCTTCAGGTTGAAAAAAGCTATTGTCTTCCTCCATTGCATTGAAGGCAACTTCATTTGGTCTTCGTTCTTCAGCTCGAGTAAAATTATTGTGTTCCTCCTCCAAAGATGATTGTTTGCCCATTCTAACTCTAGCTCGTTTCACTAGTGGCAAGTGCTCATCTCCATCTTCTTTAATTTGATTTATATTCAAATTTTTACATGCAAATTGGGAATTTTGGTTATTATCATGCAATCCTACATCCACATCTGCCTCTGTTTCCAGTCTGACTGTTGGCTCAGCCACTTCATCAGTTGCTCGCTTTCTGTTTTGTTTCCTTTTCTTTCTTATAACAACATTCTTTATTTGGAAATCAAGCCCTCTGCTCAACTCAATATCTCCCTCCAAACATTGAACAGCAGTTTCAGAGGTCTCGAGTCTAGAACCACTATCCAGAGTACTACCTTCATTCAAGCTAAGGGAATCAGAGTCAGCTGTGATAATTTCAGAACCATTATCTTCGATGCTGACATTAGAAACAAAAGCAGATGAATCTGCATTGTCGCACTCAGAATCATCTGGTGATTTCTTGATTTGCCTAGTGCTTCGCAAAGATCTGTCCTGGATACAATCAATTGACATATCTCCTGAACTCTTATTACCATCATCTGGTGGCATCATGAAGTTTTGAAATCTACTGGACTCCAACCGGGAAGAGCTTCTAGACCTTTCAATTGAAGGTGCCTTTTCCTGCATGATACGTTTCCTAGATCGTAAACCTCCAGATCTTTTCCTTGAAGTGTAGGTGGTGATTATAGGCTTTTCTCTAATCACCACATTATCAGGAGGTTGCTCCAATAACGCATCTTTGTGATGCAAAGAACCAATTTTTGCTTCAGCAGAAGCATCATCAATTTGAAGACTCAGATCATTTCTACCTGTAATAGTTGCTTCTGAAGTTTCTCTTTGATCCTTCACCTCAAAGTGATTTGAAGACTCTAATGAATTCCCACCATTTGCATGAGTAGGGCCATCGTCTGAGCTCAAAACAACTCGATCCTGCTTCTTTAACTTCTCATAACTATCAATGATCTCTTGCACTGCACGAACAAAATCTGCACCCCTCCCCTGGCGTTTCATCAACAGTGTTTGTTTCTTCTCTTCAGTAAATGGTTCAACATCGGCGGGGTTGCAGAAGGCTCTGTATTAACAACATATTCATCCAAACAAAACAGTCTTAATTAACTGCATTCTAAAAAAGCTCTTAAGAACAGCATTCGGGGGGCGAAATAACACATTTAGCTAAAATCAGCCCAAACAAGAAGAATATCACAAAGGAAAGATACAACCTCAAAGATCAAAAAAATGCCATCCATAAATTAGTATTTCAAGTACAAGAAGGAAGGAAGTTAGACAAGCACAATGCAATATTGTATGGCACAAAACCTAAATGCTAATATGTTAACTAATTCATAGGCATATATACAATCTATACAATCATGTATTTAGATTTGGATGCAAGGTGATGCAGTCAAAGATAGAGAAGTTCAGAAATTAATGTTATTCAATCTGTGATTGCGTATATTTTTATATATCCTGTAAAGCTACTCTATTTGGGAATCTTAGTTTCTTTAGGAGCACTGATGTTAATATGGATTTTTTATTCATGCTTGTTTTATTTTGCCTATTTAATTTAAGACAGCTAAGGATTTGGTGCCTGTAAAAGGAGCACCTACCTACGTAACCATGGGAATTTTAATAATGGAACAATTCCACCCAAAAAATATCCTTGATCAATCCCAATTCCACATAAATCAAACCCGGAATTCACCTCTAAAATCCCTAATTCTCCAAACCCCAGCACACCCAAAATCCTTCATAGGACAGTAATCTAAATATGCCCTACATCACAAAGGCTCTTCCCCTGCAAGAACAGCAAATTCAGAAAGAAATGATAACGTTACTATTGACTTTCTGTTTATTTCTCCTGCTTGCTTTTAACCACAGGATAAGAAAAAGAAATTTTAAAAAGTTACCCAACTTATACTTAGATATTCAAGACACTATTTTGTACAGGTAAAAATAAACTTTCCAATAATTTTTTTCTCCACCATCCAATGTGCTTCGAATTCCAAAGGAATACCTCTTTTCTGATTAAAAATGAACGCGGCATAGAACATGTAAAAAAAAGAAACTGGATGCAGACAGACTATTGAGAGACATACCATCTGAAACCTCGCAAAGCAAAAGGAAAGAAAAAAGAGAGACCATTTAGACAAGAAATGTGAGATCTGCAATTATACATTATTGAACATTTAGAAACCAAATAGCCATAGAATCACTTTACTGATAACTGCTAGGCCGTCATTAAAAATTCTAGCAATTGTCTCTTATCAAAATAAATTTGCAATGATAGGCTTGGAACAAGCTAAAAGAGAGAAGAAAGACCATTTAAACAAGGATTACAACATAGAGAATTATGCATTCTCAAAGTTGGAAAACTAAACAGGGGATAACTGCAAAATCCCCATTGAAAGCCTACCTTCTAAGGATTGTCTCCAAGAACATCGATTAGACTAGGAAGCTCCCAAAAAGAAACTAGAGAAATCAAAGGACAATAACCAACAGCAGATGACTGAGAAAATATGACCCAAAATATCCCAATAGACAGAGTATCATAACCAGGGGCACAAATCAAGCTCAACAATCCTTAACAATGGAATCAACCAATATGCAGTTCATATCCCTACTCATAACCCTACAGGTGAACCACATTTTCCATTGGGGAAATGGCTCCAAAACTGCTGGACTTCAATGCAGCCAAACATGAGGATGTTCATAACAGCTGTATTTTGAAGGAGCTAAGACAGTCTCATTAAGAGAAGAAAACTAACAAGAAAGGGTGGAAGCATTTCAAGCCTGATTTATGTCTAATGTTGAAAGTGGTATGAAATAAAAAAAAATGTTAAAAACAGCTATCCTGTTCTCTTTGGCATCATCTCTGCATCATAAGTCACCATTGCAAGCAAGATTGGGAGATGGAATCTTTTGCTACTCTCTTTTGACATTGTTCATCATGCAATTGTAATGATGATGGCGAGAATCAAGCTCTTAAAAAGCCATCTAGAAGGGGATGTTTTGTGATAGATTTTTATATAAGATGCTTATAAGAGCAGAACTGGAGGCTATTTATACCAACATGAAGGTTCAAAAGATGGCCATACCCTCTGATATTACTTTCTTTTTTAGGGAAAGAATTTGACAATTAATAATCTCTACAAATGGATATCAATAGATGTTTCTTAGTCAAAAAGTAGTTAAATCAGTTTGCCACATGCTTTTGCATTACAATTAAACTAGAGCTGCGTGAACATATCTTCTCAATTTTGAGGGTTTGTAGGGTAGTACAGAGATCAATTGAAAGAGACTTGTTTCCTCAATACCTATAACTATTTTTCAATGGATGGGAGTTGCATGTCTATGATTTTGAAGTGGCCAACAAAAATATTAGCATTTGTGCATTCCATTTATTTTACGATTCAAGGCTGTTTCTGGAATCAGCATGAAATTAGCTGGGATAAGGATTCTATTTTACATGTAAATGTCTTACTTGTTATTAGTCCTTAACCAAGTAGCTTTTTTTTCCTTCATCTTTTTCCTTGTTACATAGGAATAGCTGTGGTTTATGGAATTAGGAGACTGAGTTCCCATTAAACAAGGATACTAAGAATTTTAGTGCTACATACAGTGATCTAGTCTTTTAATGTGCCAATATTTTTCAAATAATTTTCCAGCAATCAATTTTTTTCTGTTTTTACATTGTAACGCAATCATAGCCAAGATTCCATGGGTCCCTAGATGGGATTCCATCTCTTCCTTTATTTATACCTCTAACATTAAACCCTAAATTATGCTGACATAACTGTTCATAGACTCCAGAATTGTACCCAAATAACTCTAGCTTGTTGTTCTAAATCATAGTTGTGGTTATATCTTTATGATTTTTGTGTAGGAAGATATTTAAAGAAACTATGATGTACATTTATTACACATCATAGTTGGTTTAAAACTGAGACTCGTCTTCACTAGCAAAAAGTTGTCCAACATGCCATATTATCAAGGGAAACTCTTCAAAGGTTTGAGAGTAATTTCTTTCACATCCAATTCTCTTTCGCTCCGCTCCTATGAAAAAACCCCAAAGAGCAAAAGGCATACAACCCACGGATCATTTTTGCTTCTACAAAAACACCACCTATCTAAGCATGAACTTTGGATCAATTGAACTGCCACAACATAATAGAAACCCCGAGTAAAATAAACCATCCACCTTAAGCTTCTAGTCCATTAACAATCACAAAAGAAATTCTCCCCTATGTTTTCCCGAAAACCCTTCTCCAGCATCCTTTTAGTCCATAAGAAATAGCACACAAAAATGGAAATAAAACAAGGAATGAATAGGGAGGTTTCAGAGTTCACCCTTTATGAGTAAACCTCCTTTAAAGTGATATAATGCCTTTTTCCACCACACAAGCTTTCTCCCGAATTTGCTAGAACAAGTTCCACACTTTCTTGTCTTTGCATTTGGCTATCAAAGGTAGGCTCAAAAAGATAAAATTGGAAGATTCTCCATCCTACAACCCAGATGAGTCAAGAAGTTGTCATCAACTTTTCCTCTAGCAGGAACCATTCAACCAATACAAATCAATTTTGATCCCAGATACCATCTCATAGAAGAATGGATCTTTAAAGTAATCTTTCAGTAGGATCCATCCCAAAGAAGACTAAAGTACCATCAGCAAAGGACAAGATGCCAAGACAGTCTACCCATTTCTACCTGAGCTAAAACCATCAAAAACCTTCCTTATTTCTTTAACTATCATCCTACTAAGAGCTTCAATAATCAGAAGAAAAGTGAAGATATGGCACACGTATGTAAATATCTATAAGCATGTATGAATATTATATATATATATATATGAACAAGAAGCCAAACTACCACCACCATTTATATAACAGTTGCTTCGGCACAATCATTTAAATCAATTTTGCTGAAAGGATGATCCATTCATGTAAAGCAAAAGGCTGTGTTGTGGGGTTAAAGATGCTCATTTAGATATTAGAAGTTGTGGATTCACTTTCATGTAAATAAGGTTCTTGTTTTTGTAATTCTTAGGTCCTCTTTTATTAGAGTTTTGTTTATCAATAAAAAGAGACAAAGGAAAACCCAAAACCATATTTGACAAATATAAGAAAAAAAGACTACCAGATAAAATTAGTGACTGATGCAATGGCCTTTATAATTTACTCAATGGTAACGAGAAAAAAAAAAAAAAAGGAATAATTATAGGCAACATCATCCCTTTTCATATACTAACAGAGAGTTCAACTCTCCACGCAAGCTTCCAAGGAAACACTATTTGTCACTTCTGGGTTATGACAACTCAAACAAAGAGTTTATACAGGAAATCATTGTTCTTGTTCATACCAGAACCTAAAATTAATTCAACAACTACACTCAGAAAAAAACAGCTTTATCAACAATGAAACATGCTACAAAGGCCTATTGTTCGCCACATGATTTCAAATATACTAAGTCAATTCGCTCAACTGATTGCAATCTCCCTTTGGAAAAGAAAAAAATATGTGCTCAAAAGTAATAGTTCCCCAATACAGAAAAAGTTAAAAGCCGTCATTGCATAAACATTATAATATGGACAAACAAGAAACACTTACAAGATAAATTTCCACATACTTTCTTATCATTGCTGACAGTCAAAACAAAATAATTCACATTAAACATTCAGGCAAGATGAAGATTATCTAACTATAAAACACAATTCTAGTTGTCCCTTTCTAAGTCTCCTTTAATATCTAAGTACCTTGAGTCAAGAGACCAGATAAACAACTTGCTTTGTCCTACGACTCTAGTAAATGACTATAAATTACAAAAAAAAAATTGCATTAAACAAAAGATGAGACTAGACTAGACCGATTATACAAGCAAAATCATATCAAATCATAAAATCAACTTCCACAAACTCGAGATGATAGATAACCCAAAAAAAACGCTCATACGCAGGAGAAAAAAAACCATCAGAAGATCATATTGGATAAGGAGTATCTGCAGTAGTTACACTCACATTTGCTGGGTTCCAAAGAAATAGACGAGTATTTTCTTCCAATCAGCTGGATTCGGATAGCCCCACTTCTCCGGCTCACTTACCTGGCATCAACAATAACCCCACTTAATAAGCAGCTAATACTTAGCTTAGGCACACACAAAAATTTAAAAGTGGCAAACAAAGCATCGGAAAATAAAGTAACATGCAACCAAAAATAAAGAGAGAAACATACTGTGGCAGGCCAAGCAGGAAAGCCTTTGACTTTAGCAAGGACGAGATCGCCCACCTTCCATTGACGGCGAGCGGCGGCGGCAGCAGCTGCTTTTCCGGCGGCACCTTTCCTGCGACTGGGCGCCATCTCTCAAATCAAATTAGATATGCCAAAATCGGCCGCAAAAAGGACCACTCTGGCACTGTCTAGGGTTTTCAAGACACGATTTCGCCAAGCAATTAACAGGCATTGAAACACACAAGCAGAAAGCGAGAAGCCGAGTTGCTAGTTTAACTCAGTGTATTTAATTTATTTAATTATGTTGAAACCCTAATTTCTTTGGATTTGGGAGTTTTTTCTTTTTCTATTTCTCTTCTATTTCGTGTCTGTGGGGGAGAGAGGGTTTGGTGAGGAAGAGGAGCGGCTAAAGTGCGCTTCAAAAGTAGATTGTTTGCAGCTGTACTAGAGGTTTTAATTTAGAACGGGGAAAGTGGGCTAACGTGCGCTTGGTGCGGAAGGATGAGGTGTCGAGCTTAGAGTTTATTGGTCATTGGAGAGCAGAGAATAGTGTTTGCAATCTACACGTGACCTACCAATATTATTTTTTATATGTATAAAAAAAATATTTTTATTTTTTATTTGCGCTATAACTTTTTTATTAACAAAAAAGATAACTACAAATTAGTCCCTAACTTAATTTATTTTTATCATTTCAATGGATAATTCATATAAATTAATGTTCCTCTCCATTTCTTTCTCTGTTTTATTTTCTAATCATGGCAGCTCTCTACCTTACTTGCAACAGCCCCATCATGCCTCTGTAACTCATGGAATCATCTACATCTGTTCATTATGTCTGCAGAAGAAAAGAAAAAAAAGCCACGCCCACAATAGGGTTTGGGATGATGGATGTGGAGGGAGGTTCAAGAGTGTTTTTTTGGCTAGATCCAGAGTTTCTTCTCAGCCTGCTGATCAGATGTTGTTTACTTCAAGCAAGCAATAAATTACTTGACCGACAACTTATCTAATTGGGTGCTAGTGATAATGTTAGACTGATGCTTATTTGGGGCGGCATATACACGTCTGATTCGTCGCGTTTCATGCCTTTTGATCCATCCTCTGATGCTAGGGCCATAAAGACCCCATTCATACAGGACTCTGTTCGTAGGCTTGCTATTGAGTTGGGGTTTGAGGCTACACAAACTCCCTTCTATCTATCGTTTTTGCTCAAACTCAAATCGAGTGGCGCGGAAATCAGGAACCATAGCAAGGCCAATTTTTGTGTTCCGGTTGGATTTGATCCCGGATATCCTGCTCCTCTGGGTGTTTCCTTTTCTACTGATGGTTCTATGAATCTTGCTTCTTCTTCTTTTTCAGGAAATGCAGCGGGTTGCGTTCTCTGCTTGTATGATGATAGTACATCGCCAGAGCCGGCCCTGGAGCTTGATCTAGATCCATTTGTTAAACGATCAGGTGATATCTGTCTTGCCTCACCGGAGAGTGCTTGGACTTTTATGAGCTATGGTTGTCGATGCAAAGGAGCTGCTCTTCAGGGTGACGGAGCTAAATTCGATGCAGAACGTGTTCTTTTGGATCCATATGCTAAAATTTTCATTAATTCTGTCACAGATAATATAACTCGCCTATTGTTGAAATATCTGGAACTGTTATGCAATGCTTTGGAATGATGATATTTGTGGTAGGTTTCTCAAACATATAAATGCAATAGAAATAGTACATTTAAAAAAAAAAATAGAGTCTAAGGATACTATTAAACAATTAAACAAATTTTGAGTGTTTTACTATCATATATTCTATTTTATTTTAAATAATTATTTCAAAATTGAGTTCTCGATAATTATAATTAAGAAGAGAAATGTTATTATAGTTTTAGTACTTGTTTTTCCTTTATATTTAGATGTTTTTGTATTATACTATATTATGTGTTACTTGTTGTCCAAAAAATAAAAGGACATAACATTCAATTTAGAAAACTTAAAATCTTTATAAATGGCAAAATATAAATTTATCTCACGAATAATATTTCATATATCATTTCAGAATAATTTTAGAAATTTATTCAATTAAGTCCCTTCTTGATTTTTTTAGGTTTAGAATTGTAATTTCATGTATAAATTACACTTTAATTCTCAATTTCTAAAACTTATTTACAATCAAATCACACTTGATTAGTCATTCCATTTTAATCTCTGACTATTGATTTTTATATATGTAACTCATTAGGATTCCTAGTAAATGGACTCAGATATAAATCATAATACTAGATAAAATAGAACTAAACAAATTAATTTATTATCAATTCAATAATTAATTGATTTATATTTGAAAATCAAGTACAATGTCTAGCAACATGTCATGATTCCTCAAATATTAAAAAAGTTATAAACAGTTTAACTTAACTTTTTAGTGATCATTTTCTTAGTGCAATTATTATTCATTTATCAATAATGTTTTGATTTAAACATTATAGCATGGAGTGTGTCTACTTTATTAAATCATGTTTGTTCTCAATGTCATAGTCATTGATTTTTTGAATAAGATCTAAAACTCTTTTTAAATTTCATTACACGATGCGCATGGATTTACAATAAATACTATTTGAAAATATATGAAATATTTTTTCTTATTCACTTAGAATAATGAATCCTCTC
>Ga0307510_10002243_pt1 | contig 21837 bp, 16 predicted proteins | sample 12_EM_MG_FD_207224 | JGI IMG/M metagenome (GOLD analysis project Ga0307510, IMG submission 207224) | Populus trichocarpa ectomycorrhiza microbial communities from riparian zone in the Pacific Northwest, United States - 12_EM | ecosystem: Host-associated > Plants > Roots > Unclassified | place...
ACCGGTGTTTGGTAAGAGTCCTTCTTGGAGTATGAGCGCCGCGCCTCGCTGAGGGCACCACCTCGCTCAGGGCACGGTGGGTCTACGGGTGAGAGTCATTGGGTTCCGAGACCCTCGCTCCTTGAGGCAGGATAACTTAACTTCTGACATGACAAAGTACTTAGTAAGCTGTTTAGGCCGCACACCACTGACCCTCTAGTATTGCTAACAATTCGCAAGGTAGACTAGTGAAAGACCTCCCTCTGCGAGTAAAACTCCGGTGTCGCCGCCGGGAGGTGCAAAGCTCATGCACAGCAGCACTTGCGCTCTAGCGTGCTCAGACAAAGCACTCGTAGAATTCCCTATCAACCCCACTTTCCCCCGCTTTCAACCATCCATTAACATCGTCTGTCCCCCCCCAAAAAATCTCTTCAGAAATCATGAGTCTATCCTCGTTCCCAAATTCCGCCGGTGCCGGAAATACCAACTGCTCCGATGTCCCCAACAACCATAGCACGATAGCAACGGACGAAAAAGCGCAGATTTTAGCATGGCTATCTCCCTTGAAACCCCAAGCGCGTCACCAAGATATACGCACTAGACGTCTCAATGGAATTGGAGAGTGGGCTCTACGAACGCGGGAGTTCCTGAATTGGCGGAATTGTGAAGACGCATCCGTGGATCCAACGCTATTTTTTTCCGGTGAGCCAGGGGTTGGAAAAACCTACATAAGGTATCGTACGAACATAATCCTTGCTAAAACTTCTCCCGTTGCTGACTAGTCAAAAAAAAACAAGTTCTCTAGTAATAGATACATTGTCCGACCAGGTCGTTGGGAAAAACGAGGCCGTTTTCTATCTTTATTTCGACTTCCCAGCACAAGATGAGCAGACGCCAACAAACATGCTCGGTGGGCTACTCAAGCAAATTGTGGCTCGTTTGGCCAAGGTTCCAGAAGGAGTTGCGAAGGCATTCCGGAAATCAAGAGAAAATCCAAGCGGTGGAGGTCTTCGACTACCGGACATACTGATACTGTTACAAAAGGTTCTCAACTCCTTTGATCAGGTCTTTATCTGCACAGACGCACTGGATGAATGTCTAACAAAGCATCGCCCGGAGTTTCTTCGGTCACTCAGATGCCTCGTTCAAGGGTCACCAGGAACGCGGCTATTTTTCACCGGTCGGCCGCAGATCCAGGCTGAAATTATAAAGTGTACTTCCGAAAACGCAGCGACCGTACCCATTGTCACAAGCACGGAAGATATCAAAGCTTATCTAAGTCAGAAGCTGGAGGGGGATCCGTATCCCGAGGCAATGAGCAGCGACCTGAAGGAAGATATCATGAAAACTATCCCGGAAAGGATATCCGAGATGTGTGTATCAGTAGTTCCATCAATAATTACAGATAGCTGACATTAGAGACTAGGTTCATACCGGTTGCCTTGAGTCTCGATTCAATCCTAGCAGAGGCTACAATCAACGGGAGAGAGGAGAGGCTGTGGGAAATTACAAATGGCGATGCACCGGGTGATGCGTATAGTGCGACACTGCAGCGAATAAGTAATTTGGGTGGGACCAAATCGCAGGTCGGAATGGCCACTTTAATGTGGATTTCACATTCGCAACGACCATTACACACTAATGAGCTCCGCGACGCTCTTGCAGTAGAAATAGGCTCCCCAGATCTAAATGCCGAGAATATCCTTCTGATACAAACAATATTAGGTTGCTGCCTCGGCCTCGTTACCGTGGATGAAGAGGCATCGACGGTTCGTTTAATCCACTTGACTCTGAAGGAGCACCTTTCCGCACAGCCGAAGCTTTTCCAGGAAGCTCATTCGACCATCGCCGAAACGTGCCTAACCTACCTAAGTTTTAACTCTGTCAAGAGCCTTCCCCTAGCACTTAATACCGCACCCCCGACTGTCCCCTTCCTCCAATATACTTCGAGTTGCTGGGCAACCCATGCCCGCCAAGGAACTACGGAATGCGCAAAATCGCTCGCCCTCGATCTCCTAGATCAATACCCCAATCATATATCTGCAAAGCTACTCTTACTAAACGACAACCATTGGCCGTGGGAGCTTACTAGCGACAAGTGTCCGCAGGGATTTACCGGGCTTCATTGCCTAGCATACCTTGGCATGACAGATCTCCTAAGTCCTTTGATAAAGATAAAATCTTGGGATGTCAATGGTAGAGATTTCACCGGTAGTACACCGCTCATCTGGGCTGCCCGGAGAGGACATAGGGACACGGTGGAGCTGTTGCTCGAGCTGAACGATATCGATGCTAACCGGCCAGATGATAGAGGACGAACGCCTCTTTTATGGGCTGCAAGGAAAAGGCACGAAGGAGTAGTGAAGTTGTTATTGGATAGAAAGGAGATTGATCCGAACTCGACAGAATATGACGGAGAGTCACCTCTCTGGTTGGCTGCTTACATGGGGTACGAGGAAGTTGTGGAGTTGTTGATCGGTCGCCAAGGTATCAACCCCAACTTAGCGGGTAGGAACGGGCAAACGCCATTATGTCAGGCCGCTTATAGGGGACACGACGGGGTTGTCAAAATGTTACTGGGTCGCGAGGACATCAACCCCAATTTGGCCGACAACGACGGAGAAACACCTCTCTGGTGGGCTGTTTTCAAGGGGCGTCATGAACTAGTAAAAGTGCTACTCAGCCGGCACGATGTCAACCCCAACTCGGAGGGTAGCGATGGAGAAACACCACTCTGGCGCGCTGTTATTGACGGGCGGCAGGAAATAGCAAAGTCATTACTCACCCGCCAAGACACCGATCCTAACAAAGCGCGCGACGATGGACAAACGCCCCTCTGCAAGGCCGCCGAAATAGGACACGAGGGAATTTTGAAGCTACTTCTCGACCGACAAGACATTGATGTCAACGCAGGCGGCAATAGTGGGAGAACACCGCTCTGGCATGCGGTTACCGGGGGGCATGAAGGAATAGCAAGAGTTTTATTAGAGCGGTCAGACATTAACCCTAACCCTACTAATAGCGATGGGCAAACGCCCCTCCTCTGGGCCGCCGGAAAAGGACGTGCTGGGATGGTGGAGGTGTTGCTTGGTCGCGGGGATGTCAACCGCAATGCCGCTGATAGCAAAGGACGGACCCCACTCTCCCTCGCCGCTGAAGGTGGATATACGGCGGTAGTGAATTTTCTACTGGGGAACGTTGAACCTAACCTACCAGACGGCCCGAACCAACCAACTGAAGAATAAAACACAACCAAAGCTCCAAGTAGCCATCTCACACTCTGTATTTCTGGTGCGCGTGTGGCAATGGATTATCAGTCATCGAAAGTGTTTCCTCTGTCCGCTCACTTAACCTTACTTTCTCTTTCTCAAACTATCCTATCGAAAGAGAGCTATTTCCTTTTCCCTTATACTAAAGTCTCAACAAGTGGGGATATACAACAGTGCAATGAAGTAGGGCCCAGGGCCAAAGAAAAAATGACATTTCCTTACCCGGGATATTCCCCTCTACCCCTATACAAAGGGCCTCTTTTTTTCTATTTTTTCGTTTTTTCAATAATAAAACCGTAACCACGGAAAAACTCTATTAGCTGGGAAAGCTTTGCAATCTATTTCCTGACATGAAAAGAAACCCCTATCACGCCATGTACTCGATTCGAGGAAGGAGCGGGGGGACGATATTCGCTGTGAGAAGTGCCCGAAAATATAAAATGTAAAACACCGGGAGTACGATTGAATAAGGACCAATTACAACATAAACAACACCCTCGGTTTCTAGATATCATCATCGCGGAACTGCTCAAGAGGATGTAGCGCGATTGGGTATTCTTAATGTCTGACGTGGGGAGTGGTCGGGAGGGTTCGTTTATAGCATTATGCCTGATACCGGCCAAAGATAATAATAAAATAGAGAATGAAAACCTAGCAAGACCAGATCTGCAGTAACGGATTATATTACTACAGGCACCGGTCATATTCCTGACCAATCCTGCAGATAAACTCGAATCTCAGGAAGCGAATTGTATCTATCATACTGCGCCGGTGTGGTGTTGTAAAATTTAATTATGCTTATAAAGTACGGTCTATTTAACAGCCAACCAACAAACCAACCCATTCATCCCCTCCAGGAGATCAGGGGAAAAAATACATTCTATATACCGGCATAGTACTTGTACACGTCTTGTAAGCAATCAGCTACCGGTACGTCACCACGCTCCGAAATCCAATTACCAGAAATCACAGAACGCCCCGCTCAGCACCCATTGCCGTAGCCTAAGCTGCCCTTCAAGCTCCCGATCCAACAGCAGCTACGGGGGAAGTGTTGGATGTATATTCCGCAGTTGTGTAGTCAGGTCCGGGTAGGTAAGTACGGTAGGTATCATAGGTTTTGAGAGGAGTATAATGCCACTCTTTAGCTATACTTCTTTCTAATACGTCGTTACGATCCCGCGGAGGGTTCATGCGTAACTAGTTTTTCCTGTTCGGTTCGGTTCGGTGGGGCCGACTAGAATAAGTGCGCTTGAGAGGGTGGTGAGTGTGTGGTTGGGGGCGTTGCCGGAGATATGATGGTTCGAAATTGTGCGAGGGGGGGGTGAGCCGTGAGCCTTTGTTCGCCGGTTTCTTCGGTTCATACTCAATCTTCAGCAGTAGAGAGGGTAGGGGATTTTCTCAGTTTTAGCTTTTTTCTTTCTTTTTTTCCTACTTCCGGGAGCTTGCGGTAAGTATGGTAAATTAAGTTCAGACCACGGGATAGCGATGATGGATAGGTAGAGCAGATAGATGGTGAGGGTTTTGATCAGGGCTGTATCATGTACTATCACCCGGTAATTACTAATTGATAATCGATAATCCCCGCGGTGATTTTGTCGCCGGTGCTGGATATGAGCACTCCAGAGCCAGGAAGGTGACATATCAGGGAGGTCCTCCGAGCGGTACAATAGTGAATTAAGTTGAAGGTAGTGTGAAGCCGGCCGACTTCTGGAAGAATCCCCCCCCCCCGCCCGCCCACCATACAATCCCATTGCCCCACTCCCGTCCCGTGCCGGTAGAATCCCAAAGCATCCGGGATCCTGAAGATCAAATAAGAATTCAAGATACCAGCCGCCCCAATAAACAGACCATTCAAACCACATCACAACCACCACCACCACCAACGACCTTCCCCCCACAACCCCCACAACCCCCATACCACAACTCCCCAATAGCCCCAAGCCGAGCAAACATCCACATCAGGCGCGCAACCAGACAAATACCACCCAACAACCCAGTCCAGAATCGAAACCTCCGCCAAGAAATCTCCGAAAGCCCAACCCCCCGAAGGTCCACCGGGAGAGTCCAAACCTCAGCAGGCACGAGAGCCGCTTGGAGGAATACACGAGAATAAGTTCCCAGCAAACTGGGGGAAGCGACGAATATTTATGGAAAAAAAAACCCCCCGCCCCGAGAGGGGGGCTATATAAGCAATTGAGTTATTCACGTCATGATTAGATCTCCTCGCAGAATTTCTCCGGTCCATCATGCCATGATATTTTTCGAAGATGGCAAGGGCAGAGCGCTAGCTAGAGCAGATGCCACCCCCCTTTGTTTCGGGGCATTCTTTTTCCTTAGCGGGTGCTGCGATTTTCGGAAGATGCCAGTGCCGATGCGGCGCCGCTGGGTATATGATACAACTGTACTGTATATGCCGGGAGGTCATCCATAAGGGCTCACTCGTGTGCTATTAGTTTGAAGGGTAGGTTGGTTTCGGTCGGGGGTGGAGGTTAGTTGATGGGATGGATGGACAGGGGTTTGGGAGGTCAATGCTTTTTACCATCCTTGGCGTTAAACTTGGGAATACAGTATGTACTGTATGTATGAGTTTGCCTCCTGTTATCCCGATATGGAAGCGGCGAAATATACTATCTTCGTAGGTGGGAGGACGGATGTGCACTCCGGTAGTAAGGATTACTATAGTATGTACAATGTCTACCCCATCCAGACGGGCCCCAAGACATAAACCTCCATCTCCCACGGTACGGCCATGGCTTCAGCCAGGCATGTGCGAACCTACTTCACTGGCTGCTAGTCGTCCCTTATAGCAGACCGATTTGTACGGGGGAAGAAGCCAAACATCTGAAAAATCAATTCTAATCTATTAGCCGGCATAATCCGTTACGCCAGGTGAATTCCTACGAGGAATCCGAACCCCCGGACTATCCATCCGTAACAGCATTTTGTCCACTATAAAGAGGCTCATTATAGCGGAGTAAGTTACGAGCGTAATTACGGTACCGGCACTGGATCGATTGTATTCCGGTACGGCACAGCAACACACCGCATTACCGGTGCTATGTATGATAGAACACTACTATATACTCGTGTCATACACGCCACAACTAATTCCACAAAACTCTAACTAGACAGTCTAATACTTTAGGCCCAGTAATGAGACAATCAGGCAGTGCAGGCACATAATCATTCTACCCAGTGGGAAGTAGAGTAAATATATATCTATCAGAAAGCTACTATAGCTCCCGACTGCGTTATATGCGAATATTAAACCTCAACCACCAGAACAGCAGATCCCACCCCAGCCAGGGTGGGGATATGGGAGGGACAGAAGGCAGTGCAAGCTACTGTATCAGCAGTGGGCTCAGAACATTGGTCAGGACACTCCCCACAAAAGCCCCGGGTGATCAAGGAGGGGCAAGGAGAAAAGTGAAGTATCACACCCGGAAAATAGAAAGCGGAGGAGATCCAGTGATGCTAAAAATAACAGATTCCCGAAGGAATGATTCATGACAATATATATCGTTCAACCCACCGTGCTATAGAAGTGTGACGCCAAAGAATCCAATATCAGTGGCTTAAAGCTTGCCATCTCAAGCTTCCGCTAAGGTACCAGAGCTAAAGGGGATAATCCCCGGCATCTATATCGAGAACCGATACATGAGCGAGTACCTGTTGGCCAAAAGCCAGGCTACAACGGGTAGCATATATGAAAAAAAACTTGCGCTGGAAGAAAACCCGCTCGTCGATGTCTGCTCCAACGAGGTTTCCTGGGAAACCTCTAGACATTTCGCAGGTGAGGTTCATGAGGTTAGTAAAATCGATAATCCTTATGACGCTCATGGTATTGATGTCGCCGATAATGTGGATACTACGATGTGTGTCGTGTGTCGTGGATTGAAAAAAGAGAAAGACGAACGCCCCCCCCCCCCTCTATCGACTACCTCCGGATGCTAAAGATACTGGTACGCTTCTGGCTGCGAGAAGGAAGTTTTCTACCCACCAGAGGAGGGGGTGTGAGGACTGCAGTCATGGAGTGTCACTCAAAATATCGATGGGATAGGTTGAAATTAGTCTCTATATTACAAAGTCTCCCCAAAGCGGAACAAGAGAAGCGCCCGGAGAGGATCTTGGGCACGCCGAGAACTACCCGGCCAGCCGACTAGGGAAAAACAGTAACTATCATAATATTGCCATGCCAGTACTGAGAGTGAATAGTGTTGGGTGTCTGAGATTAGCCCCTAACCCACACCTATCAAACCCAACAGCCAAACCGATTCCAGCGAGGTTTTCACAGAAAAACTGCTCTTCGTGGAGCTATGATGCTTAAGATCAGCTGATCACTAATCCTATTAATCCGGTGAGTATTGCTTGACAAGAGCGAAGAGGGGGTTTCGCAAAAAAATTGAAACACAGGTATAAATTTATGCCAAGGCGGTACTTCCCGTAAATTCTCTACTACCCGAGTAGAAGTGCGGTACTAAGTAAAAAAAAAAAAGTGTGAACCAGCGGTGTCGGTTTTCGGTGTCCGGGTCCATATGTGTTCCTTCCCCGAAATTGAGCACGCAATCTCTAGGCCCCAAGGCACACAAGCGGGGTTCACTTGCTGCATGCCAGGAGATGAGGTTGACGATACGAAAGTGCCTTTCATGAGAAACCAGATAAGCGCAGTCGATCTCCTGTACTGCTGAGACATTGCGAAATCTTGTGTCACCCTTATCCGTGTCTTAGACAGAGATGACTAAACTGCTACCTCAGTACTCTCCAGAGACTACCGGCATGACCACAGGCACGATCACATAGCTAATAGTCTATATAATACCGGCATCAGCTACGATCCGAAGTTCCCACATCCGCGAATCCGCAGTGATTAACAAAGAATTGCTCACTCACTAACCTATGCCCCAGAACCGACAGGGGCAGCAACGCAAATTTTTTCAATACCCCAGCAATCCAGTCTAGGAGAAGATAAGTTAGGCGATAAGTTTGGCGCACAACAAATCCCCCCAAACATCACCACGACCAAACCCCACAAACACCAACAAAGCATCGAAAGTGACCATCATCATAGCAGCCAAAACCATCCCCTCCCAGCAGGATAACAGCCCTACATCCAAACCTATACGAGTTATGGGGCGAGTATATTATAATACTGTAGGTCAAGTCCGCCTCCACCACTAAAAGCGGGGAGATGACGAAAAACGCATCACGAATCAAACTCTACCCTGTCTGTTATGGGCTCTGGGGGGGGCAGGACCCACGTCAGGTACTGTACCGAGGTGATTATATTATTGAAACTATAATGTCCAAAAAAAGGTTAGCCAAGTAGCAAATACATCGAGCTCCTCGGTTGCACAGAAAGATGCCTTGCCGGATTGGGTGAGGTAGAGTTCTTGATTCCCTAGCTCGTGCTGCTCCCTGGAGTATCAGGAACGATCCCCGGTAAACGTGTTGGCGTGGAATTTTCTCGACGAGCAAGACTTTGGTTCGGGAGGAGTAGAGAATGCGTTTTGGATAGTAACCGCGGTCAGAAGTGTGTCCGACTACCGAATGCCCTAAAGTTGTGACGAGGAAAAAAAAAATTGGTCTGTTTCAGCAAACTAGTTTCTTCTCTTCTCTACCCTACATAGACAAGCTTGGCGAGTCCCCAGAGAGATCAAACAACCGGAGCCTCTCCGCTCAGTACCATGCATCACACACACCCCTCATCCCAGGGTGTCTCCAGATATTAATACCTCGAATATCCCTCTGACACACGGGCTCTCGGGACCGCCGCCCAGGCCTCATTGCAGTCGATGCCTCCGCGTCAAGTGCCCCACCTTATTTCCCTCCGCTTCGTAATACCTTTGCCCCTCGATCTAGCCCTTCCCAGATACTTTGTCCCGGCATTGCTGAAACATGCTCAATCCACCCAAGCTTCATACCAAGTCAGCGACCTTCTGTTTGAAAACTCTATTCTGAACTGTGCGGTAAGTTACCACGGCTAGACCCCCTCCTCCCTCCCTAAATCAGCGGCTTGGCATTGGGAAGCCAACACGCCCACTGTGGAACAACCGAATGGGTAGAATCTCTCATTCCCAAACCACTTAACCATTACAAATAAAATATCTCTGTTGGGATACTGCTAGGCTACTGCTACCCACCGGCGGTCGATCGTCTCCAGGACCTACTTGCAAAGATTGTCCGCAAGGATCTATTGGGCTACAATGTCTGGCACACCCCGGGCTCAGTGAACCTCTAACTCCTCTGATTGGGACGGCAGAGGTTCCTCGGTAGGTACAGTGCGCTTTATTTAAGCCGTTCGGACAGGGTGTGCAGACGCGGTGAAGGAGAAAAGCGAGTCCAGAGATGCCGAAGCCGACAGAAAGGAGGGAGGGAGAGAGGATTGTGAGCGGGTGCATCTTTCATTAGCTGGGCAGGAAGGCAGAGAAGTAGCAGCAGTCAGGATCTAGCTTGCACGTGAAAGTGGTTGAATGCAATATCTGACAAGGAATGGCACATGCCATTTTCTCGAACAGAACTCGTAGGCCGCGGGATGGTGAATCTAATACCTGGCGAGAGGATATCAAGTCCAATACCATTTCCGGTGACCAGCAAACCCCGCCATCTTGGCTTGCTTCATCCGGCAATGAATGGAGAGCGAGTATCTGGTCCGCACGAGGAGATGTTAGTCCAAACTTGGGAAGCCATAATAGAATAAGACTACTCTTATCGCCGCTAAGAAGGGACGTGAGGGAGTAGTAGGGGTTATATTGGCCTGGAAGGTTGTCAACCCCAACTTAAGAGACAGTGGCGGAGCACTGTTACTAGGGTGCGTAGCTCCGAGTGGATATGACGAAGGAGCAGCGCTATCACTGGTTCGGGAAGACCAGAGGTTAATATTCGTGGCTATTCTGGAAAAAACACCCCTACCCTGGGGTGCTTTCCGGGCACTCAAGTTTCCATATCAAGCACATCTAGTAATTGTGAATCTCTTGCTAATATACGGAGGGAGGCAGTGACCCCGCGTTACAGGTTCCAAGACGGGAGTGCTTTGCGGGACACCTGTATCTGAATTACAGTTGCTCCCTCCATCTTTCGCATCTGGCCGATGGCTGACATTTCCACTTCGGATATCGTGCCAGAGAGCACTAGAAGGGTTGAGAAAAAATAGAAGAGTCCTGTACTACAGCAGTCTGTTTTCATAGTGAAACTCCCACCCAATCAGGCTATCCCTTGCATTGTTTCGTTCCATGTATTTTTGCAGTCGATGATCTCGCACTCAAGTCCTATTTCCCGCTAATTCCCCCTCTTAGTGCTTTAACCTAGTTCACTCTAACAGCTAGGCAGTTCGACTCACAAGCTCAAAAACAAGCACCCCTCCCCCCCTCTCCCTCGCCCTAGCCACAAAGGTTTTAAAAAAGAAACGTGAGGGATGGGAGACAAATGGTTGGTTTGGCTATTGAAGCAATAGGAAAAAAAGAACCACCGCTTGGCACATTATCCTTGTGGTGCCGTTGGGAGTGGAGAGCCTCCGCCTCTGTGCCGGGACCTGAGATATGTCATGATGTTCAGCCTGTGGGCCAGTGACTATGAAGCAGTCGCCAGGCTAGCACTTGGCATTAAAAGTAAGATTTTATGCATCTAGTAAGTATGTAAGATAGCGGGCTTGAGCCTGGTGGAGCGGGGTTTGCCAGATACGGCGACAGACAGTTCAACGGCCAGCAGGAGAGGCAGCGAATGCGGAAATATGTACCGCCACAGGTATTCAAACCACCAATTATGAAGCATACCCCTCTATGAGGATGTCGAGAGAAGAGGAGAGCAATCTAGACACCACGACACCCGCCGTCCCTCTTTTCGAGCAGTAATTGAAATGGCGTTCGCCCGCATGCAATACATCCCAAAAATTGTTAATTCCCTCACCGACACAGTCCTTGTATAATGGCGTTTACCCCAAAGACCAATAGAAAGGGGTACTCGAAGCATGATACGTAACTTAAGCTAATACCACTGGGCCAGTCCCCCCAACACTAGGCATCGGCCCATCAAAAGTGTCAGTAACCTCAGGAGTAGCCGCAAGTCTCATGAACAGTAAAATTCGCTCCCAACTAGCCCCGAAGTCACATACTATTCCCTGCAGTGGCGAAAGTGCCGAACCCCCCGAGCCCCAATAATTACCGGTGAGCACGGTGGGAATAGCGGTAGTCCGATCCAGCGTTGCGATGGTCTATCACAGCTGACCCCCGAAACCGGCAGTACAACCTCAGAGTGCCCATAGACGTCCAGGGACGTCCAGGATGTCAAGGCGTGGTTTTCAACTATACAGTGCTCAAATCGCCAGATTGGAGCAACTTTTTCGAGATCAGTAATACCGTGAGAGGATCACAACCCCCAATCCGACGAGTTGAACAGAGGACCCAGCTAACGAGGGAAACCCAGCCGGTTTCGGGCAGTGTCTCTGCCAGGCCCTCGCCGTAGTTGATGTTCCGCTACCCCATACCATCCCATTTGATAGCACATCCGAGTCCCGATTGAGCCCAAACAGTGCCACTAACTAGTATTTACCCAGCGTAGGGGGATTCGGCACGATCACCACTGTGGGTGATACAGGCTACCAGTGCTTGTACTTGAGTACAGTACCGTAAAAACTCTTGCGATCCGCTACCCCCGTCAACCCAGGACAGGCTTAGTTTGACAAGTTAACGGAATTGCGTATCCCAGTTAATGGGATCCAACACGTCCCGGAGGCTGATCCCATGACGTGTCGGGAAAGTGCTAGCCCTTCTCAAGACCTTTCAAACCCGGAGATTAGAGGCGGGTCCGAGATAGTGAATCTCAAGACTTCTCACGGTTCCGCGTGTATTCGCACCTGTAACACTCAGTAATTAAGGCACAAGTACCACACCCGGGCGAACATGGCTTCCAGCAGAAGATTTCCGGCATGTGCGCAGGTATATTAGTTAATCCGTCCAATAAACTAATCCTTTATACCGGCATTGTTTTACTTTCGGTACCCCAACTCCAGACGAACAAGGTTTTCCCACATACCCTCCCTCCCTCCCAGTTCGTTGGTTGACCCATGCTCTAAAACTATGATACGGTATGGACTCCGGGAATTGGCTCTGTTCGATTGGCGTTGGTAGAAAGGTGGGGAGGGGAAGGCCAGTACACCGCGAGCGCGGATCAATGATTTTCCGGGGACTTGTCGCACTAGTTAACACTACTGACACCGTCTTGTGGAGAGGAGACTCGGCACCTACCTTGTCCTGTTTAGAGTAAACTAAGGTACACTTTGCTTACGATTTCTTGCTTCCTGTATGCATATCCGGTCAGTTGGTGTGATTGAGAAGTGCGGAACCCCGTGGTGGGCTGCGGTACTGTAGTTAGAGTTCCCCCTGCGAGGAGATTTTGGGATGACATCTAATTACCGTGCTGTAAAGTCCGAAAATTAAGGGAATTCAGGGCCGGTAGGCTGCTAGTCGTATACACTGACTAGATCCCACAGATAACACCGAACCTCATTCCTCCAATATCCATTGGGCACATAGCTGTGATATCTTTGACAAAGTGACCAAGTTAGCAAGGCACCCCCAGGGTTCACAGATGAAGCCTCTGCTAGCCCACGTCGTATAGGCACCTGCTTCTAAAAACCCCCCGGGGGCAGTGTCTTATGGATGCCTCTAGAGAAGAGGGCTTTTTCGATTGAACCGCGCAGACATCCGAATTTCCGAAGCCCAGATCCCTCTCATAACCATCATCCGCAGAACTAGATAACGTAATTCCAGACACTCTACTCCTAGGTGACCCAGTAGACTTCCCACCGTAATTCCTAACACAACGTTCCAGGACAATATTCTGGCCGACCATTTAGGACACAGCTGCTAACTTCAGCCTAATTCAGCGTAACCTACGATATTCAATTCAGTACCAAAGCCATCCGAGACATCATCATCGAACAACCTCCGTAAGATGTGATAATCCCTGAAGACCCCCTAAACTCCTCTCCTTTCGCTATTCCCAAACCATCGGAGCCGAAAGTAAGTACCATGACACGGCGAACGTGCGCCACACCCACCACCCAAGCGAACTCCCGCGTAATTTCTCACCATTGCCGCACCTTTCTCCGCCTCCGCCAGGGACACGCTTCGCCCCTTCTCTCATAATCACTCAACCTTAATCGATCCCTCCCTCCCCTTCTCCGGCACCGGTGCATAGTCTGCCTCCGCATTGCTCATCGGCAGGATCACCCGAAGTTCGGTTGACGTAAGATCTACCGCTTCGGGAGGGGCAAGAAAAGCAAGCAAAAAGGCTACGGAGGTTGCATGGTGGGGGGGGGAGGGGGAGAGGAGGAGGAAGGGAAGGCGAGCAGTGCTCTCTTGGTGGTATAATCCGGCAGCTCTCTTTTGTCTAATTATGTATAGCTAGAGAGGAGGTAACCGGGTTTGTCTTGGAAAAATCTCGGGACGGGAAAAGGTCTGGTATGGTCGTGGTGGCGAAATACCGAACATTTCGGTCGCCTGGATGGAGGGGTACCTCGTACGGCAGTCTTTGGTGGTATTGTGGGCTAAGTTACTGGTATATTACCGCACAGTGGCCGATACATAAGATTTGGCGAGAGCCCCGGCAAAGTTAAAGTACAATGCAAGTATCGTTGAGGTACCGACAGCACATTACAGCACACCAGGCAGGCCCCTAACCCCTCCTCATAAGTTATCCACTGCTCTCTCACCCCTCACCCCTCACCCCTCCCCGAAAACCACCATATCGTAATTTAACTGAATCCTCAATTAGGAAAATATACTGTAAGCAATAAAAGAAAGTATGATACCCAGCATCCCAGAGCTAGAGATAGGTGCATTACAGCACAATACAGCACATTACTATACCAACCCCCTCATGAGCTATAACCGTGACACCCTCACATCCTACCATCCCCCAAAACCACCATATTGTAACTCAGCCTTCAATCATAATGCCATGCAGTAAGGGATCAATAAACACCCCTCCCCCGCAAAATCCTAAACCCGATGAGAAAATTACTGCTCGAACTTAAGTGAAAAAGCCCATCCAATCCCAGCCAATCCCGGGCATCTTGAATAGCACTATCAATGTATTTTTAACACCAACAAAGAGCAACGTTTCACCAACTCCCAAGAAAGTAATATCTTAAGAACTAAAACAATCGAGAATACCGCTGGGGCTTCCAGAACTCCCCCCTCTAGATCAAAAGTAGAAGTCACTACGAAAATATTCTCCTTGGGCCCTCAGTTGGGACGAATAAAAAGAAGAAAAATACAACCAACCTTACCAAGAGAGGCAAATCCCAATGCCCAGACGAGATTCTCAAGTATGATACTCTAATATATTCCGGTTTTCACGGCACCTGCACTTCAACTTCCAAGAGAGAGGGGAAACAACCATAAAATCCAAATACCAGTATTTATTTTTAAAAATAAAATGGACCCGGGGCATATTTGTGGATTTTTTTCACCTTTTGTTGCCCCCTGTGTTTCCTGGAAAAGTCTTGGGGACATATTATTAGGCCGGGAACACGTCGTGCCAAGCAAGGCAATTTCACAGGCACAGTCTCCCAATGCATCCTGACAGGACTACCACCCAAGCATTTTCCCGAAAAGGGAGATCTACCGACAAATTTCCAGTGGGACGGGCCGTCTATATAACTTTTTTTTATTTTTTAAAAAAACCCTATTCTGGAATTCACTAATGCCCCCCGGTTCACTCTCTCGAATTTTATTTTCCTTCCGCTGTGGGGCTTGTATGAGTGATTCTAGAAGCCTTAATTGTCATGGCCATTTATTACCACACGGGCACTGGATTGGGGCACGACTTACAGACAGTGCGGCAAAATCTCTTGAAATCCACCACTTTGTCCCAGGCAAGAAGATCGGGGGAAATAGTCTGCCAGTGGTAAATTTGTCGTGCAGATGGCTTTTTCGCCATATATTTTGCGAACCCCATTTCCGAATGCTTCCTGCCTAAAACAAGTATCTCCGGCATATCATGAATATCGCTATATCGCGGCATCAGCCCAAGATTGGTGTAGTTTGACAAGTTAACTAAATTATGAAAGCCACTCAATGAGATCCAACGCAACCAAACGACTTAGGCCATACCGTGTCAGGAAAGCAAAAATCCTTCTTAAGAAAATTGACTCCGAATCCCGAGATTACAGGGCTGGCGGAGACAGGTGATTTCTTGAGATTCCATTGCGCATTGCAGGGCACTTGAAATCAACCAAAAATCGACAAAAGAATAATTTTCAGAAACTTTCAACCACAACCACACCTCTGGGGAGATAGAAGTGCTCAGAAGAGACTCCTCTCAAACTTTATGATATGTCCCCTGGCTTTCAATCAGAGCAATAGTAGTGGAATTGGCAAAATTTCGAATTACTCGTGTATGGTGGCCCCACCTTTGCCAAGCCCACCACTCTACGCCTACTATGTAGGCAAGATGAAGTACCGTACAAGTACCCATGAGGGTTGATTTCAAATGCCCAACACCATACTGGACGTAAGCCTGAGGTAAAAAATATAGATAAAATTAGTAAAAGCGGCATGGGGCCCCGAAGCCCTGGTTGGAGGGGATCGGTGGCTCGAGCCAACCGGCTTCCATTGCTAACCCCTGCCTTCCGACCTTTTTCTGCCGTAGGCTGTACGAGTAAAGGCAGGAACCTTGGTGACACTTGTATTCCAGCTACCTTGTGGGAAAGGTTCCTTCAATACCGGTATCCCTCACGTGCTGTACTGTGCCGGTACTGTGCTCTCCTGTCGTGCTCCCCGGCTGTAGAATAAAATTGCCGAAGGATGAGAAAAGAAAGAAAAAAGATATCTGCAAGTACGTAAACAGGCTCCCACCGCTGTTCACGGAGCGGTCTAGAGCACCGCGTCGGATTTCCTTTTGGGGGAGGCCATCACGATGGGGCCGGTGACAGGGGGTCAATTGGTATTGTGGGATTCCAGGATTTACCGTACCCATAGTGCAGTACAGAGACCTCAAAGACCAACCAAACTATCAAGCTTTGCCGTCTATCCTTTGAAAAATTTCCTCCATCAGAAAACCGTGGGCACACAACGTGCTTCTTTTGATTTTCAAGCTTATGGCAGTGGTGGTGCTAGTTAGCTCGTGGCTCCAGCTCCTTCGTACAAACAATCTTAGCAATCCACAATGCCAGTACTTACAGAATGTAATGACGACGTATGATACATCCACACCGCGGCAATAGAGACCCAGCCGAACCTCTGAGAAAAGAAAAGGGAAAAAAAGAAGAGATCTCTGTGGGAGAGGTATCAGCATGGTGTGTCAATGCTTAGAGTAAATGGCGCAGCGGTAGAGTAAGCGAGGTGGTCTAGGACTTAGGTGTTAGTTAGCAGAAGCAGGAAAGGAATGGCCACGCACTCTTACTCCCCAACTAAACTAATCCCCGCGCCCGCACGGGCGGAACCATCGTTGAGGCTGCCTCCTACCTGAGATGAAAATGGCGCCGTCGATTCAGGCAAATTCTCCGCGGCCTCTCGGGATCGGAAAGACCAATTGGCCGGCCCACCATAGGAAGATTTCAGCATACCCTCCCTCCCTCCAGCAGTGTGTTCCTCCGGCTCCCCAGCCAAATTTCCGTGAATTCCGGCATACGAACGAAGGGGCGGCAAAGGCAGTAGTATATATAAAACTTAATAAAAGCACTCTGTTCCTTCCATGGATTCCCGCGCATATCTCTCTGCCCATAGACCTGTCCCCACCGGCTTGCAGGCCCTCGGGGTAGCAAAGGAGGGGCATATCTGGAGAGCCTTCTTTGCAGATCACGGCAACTCAAGAGCGATCTAAGTCACCCCCCCCCCCGAACAATCCACTGCTTCCCATCGCTTCCACGCACTCGCTTCCCTCTTCAACTCCCGCAGCCACCATTTCCAAATACTAACCGTCATACCAATAGAGAATAGATTAGAGAGCAACCTCATGGTCTAATTTCTCAAGAGTATTGTATTCTGATCGAGCAGATGGAGGAAATTTCCTTCATGCGAGGTAGGGAATTCTGAACTCTATCTGAAGTTGTTAAGGCCAGATCAAAATCCACAAACAACGTCCCGTCCTAATATTCCGACCACCGGCAACTCAATTCTTAATTTAGATTAGTATAGCGCGGTACTTGGGCGCAAATTAAAGGTTGGGACAGAGTGACATTGACACGCATGTTGCAACCACGGCTTTCGTTTGTCACACGGTGCCAACCATTAATTTACCCCCAAGTATGATACTATCGATAAATTCCCGAGGCTTCGTCAAGAAGGGGCCGGTCTTGGCGTAACACGCCATAATATGATAGGCGTTAGACGTCGCAACGTGGAAATAAGCGAATATCAGATGGCAGATAGTGGTCCAGCCTTCAACGGGGACACCACGAAAGCCAACGGGAGACGGGCAGGGGTCAGTAATAGATATTTTTTTTATCAACCTATGCCACTTTGGTGAACTCGCTTCGTGCCTTCCAAATGCCTCGTTTGTCACCGGCCGGGATTCTTCCTGCCCTGTTGGAGACTGTGCTGGTAGACGTGATGAATGCACATCAGTTCCAATGGAGGTAATGCAACAGTGAGCGCCAAGAGACCGAGTGATTGTGGGTGATCTCTCATGAAAGTGTCCTCAGCTGCCACAGTTTGACAGCATTCTTACATCCAAATAGCCTTCATTTAACATAATGATTCTTCCTTAAAATTTGCCCCAAAAAGGGCACTTCATAAGTCTGCGGTCCCGCTGGTTGCCCTCCAAGTGCAAATATATGTTATTCCTCCATCTTATTCGCACCGGGGTGAACCCAAATATTAGGGAGCGCTTCAAACACTATAATTGGAAAATGCTAGAAAAGGAAATAGGCAACTCATTCAAAGAGCCACTGTCACTCTCTAGTTTCTCCTCCCGTAGCGAGTGAGGTGCGGCAGATGTGGTGGAAGTGTGGGGAGCGAAAATCTCCTGCACTGGTGATGCTTCCGGTTCCCCGACCACCGGACTTGAGCGCAAATTAGGTTATTGTGCTGATCGACGAAAAAAACACACTAAAGTGTAAGGCCCATTGCATCATGACTTAGCTTGTGTGCGAGGATAAATTCCAATTAATAGAACTGATCATGAACCGAGGCCGGTGCCCAAACAGGTTATTCATATCGAATGGTCTGGGATAGCATAATATCAACTAGGCCGAGGTCACAATGACAAAAAAGAGCGCTGCGAAAAACCCGCTGGGTTTCCCTCGTTCGCTGGGTTGTCTCGATGATACTCGAGCCATCGGATCGGAGCTGCGATCTGGACAGTACTGTAGTAGACGCACAGAGGGAAACGAAAAACTCAAATCCGGCTCCCCGAGCACGGTACTCCAGCATAACTGAAAACCACTCTCTTGGCATCCCGCCTACCCCTGAACTCCATTTTCCAGGCTGAAGTGCAGTACGGCGCCGCACGAGCACAAGCATTGGGGAATAGGGGCCTTGAACAATCCACAACATCGCCCACGACATATTATACCACCATCCCTGCAAAAAATCGTTTTACCGCTATTCCTACCGCTCAAGCGGTACTTACCAAAACATGCAATACCATCAGGGGGATTCGGCACTATCACCACTGCAGGGGGTGAGCAAGTTTGCAGTGAGATATGATACCTCGACCAAAAAGTGGACATTCATCATTTCTTGGGAACATGCATCTTGCTTGAGAATATTCCGAAAAGGTTTCCTGCAATTGCGTTAGCTCTATTTTTTCTATTTATCTGCTTTTTTTGTTATACCCCATTTCCACTCCATTATCATTACTCAAAAGGGGGTGGAAGGGTATCCCTTGGGCGGTCTGAATTATTAAGAATTCGTTTCTAGAAACCTTAAGGCCAGAATGGGCACCCACGGGCTGCACTCAGTCAGGGAACTAGACCCTTCAGTCTCTTTAGTGCTCAAATGACTCAGCACTCCGGAACTACTTAAATATTCCCCGCACTCAAGTCATTCCAAAACAAGCTCAGTGTGCCTGGAGATGAATTTTACCGTCCCAGATCGCCCAGGGGATAATGCCTTCGATACTGGTCTGTGCTTCTATCATTTGTGTGTGAATGCGTTTCAACGCATATGTGTGTGTATGGTTCTAAGTTTGTAACGATCGATGGTCCATTCCTCCCTCCGCCTGAAAGGAGGAACGTGGAGATAAGTAAAAGAAAGCCCCGATTTAAGATTTTTCTGTTTCTTTTTTTACCCCGGATTGCGAAATATTAGCCACAGTAATCCTTCCCCGCAAATTCGCTTTCATTCCCGGATGACGGGGGCGGGGTGCGTGCGTAATGAGTTCCACTCTCCCAGTGGCAACCCGCAAGGGGTGGTGGGAATTGCGAGAGGGTCGGACATATCTCTTGGGTTGCACTCTATGCAAGGGAGCGAGTTGGTGCTGTGATCCTGGTGTTGGAAGGCAACATAGAGGAGCTGGTATTACATTACAGTACTAGTAAAGCATTGAATCCATCATTGGCGGCGAGGCAATGCCCCCCCCACCAACCCGGGACAAAAATAGTCCGAAAAGGAATACTGTTTTCCAGATAGGGTATAGCTTATTTCCGACGAGCGCCGGGTCTGGCTCTCATTAATTGGGATTCGTAATTGGTTAACCTAAGCCTATTGTGCCCAGCCATTTCCGTTACATAAGCACTGGGGGATGTTTTCACCCAAGACAGGGAATATTTCCGGGTTAGCCTAAATTAACTGCTTAGTAACTTTCCAGTAAAAGGATGGTAACCTTTTAACTGGAATAGACATGGATATCTTTGGCTGATTAACCTTAAATAACTATTCCATAACTTCTTATCGGGCCTTGTGCTTGACCTGCAATCCGAAAGTGGATTTAACGATTTTTTGCATCAACGCCCCCCTGTTCGTTGTCCCCCTCCTATGTTGTGTTTTGACAGCATCATTGTGAGGATATGCTTTACGACGGTGCTTCTTTTTTTCGCACCCCGTATTTATCGGAGCGTGGAATTTGATGGTGTTGAATGAATGGGATGGTTTATGGATGAGATGGTTTCCGCTGGGTTTACGTCCGCAGGGCTGTCTACCTTGGCGATCTTGCGCGCGTTCCTGAATTCCAATCGCGCTTGCGGGTACATAGCCGAACTTTCAATACGGGAACAAAAAATTGGATTGTCGACGCTCTTGTTCCATTTCTGCCCTTTTCCCTACTCCGCTAATGGGTGCTTTGTTCTACGAAACAGGCATAATAACTAACTCCGGCAGCATTTTAACCACAGCACTTTTTCCATCTTGTTTGTTTACCTTGTGTATGAGGACAAGTACTCGTACTCGAGTGCCGGTACTCGAGTACCAGTACATGTCTCTTCGCCTCTTGCGGGGATTACCATGCGGTTCGGTGCGATGCGCAAAGCCTGTCTTCTTTTCTTGGTAAATCTATTTTTACCTTTGTGACGCCAGCCACCCACACAGAGAAAGGGATCTTGCTCTCCGCAACAGAACGATTCCTTCCTCATCAACTTCTCAACGGCTCGGCCACGGGAGTGAATCGAATTTAGCTGCATCGGACTGCCGTTAGAGGATTTCTCGCGCGTTGTGTACCCGCATGCGTGTGTGTGTCGTGGGGCTGAGGGTGATGATGATGATGCTGATGATGGGATCACTCTTTTCATTTTCTTTTCTTGAACGAGTTTTTCCTCCCCTCTCCTTCCCTTTTTGCTTTGCTGGTCGGTATATACCTCTATAGATTATGTACCGGTATCTATTGGGGCTGGTTAGGAAACTACTCTTTTCACTATGGTTCACGAGTTTCTGGAGGAAGGTTTAATGTTACGTTACGGTAGCTGCTGTAGCTGACTAACTGGGTACCAAAATGATGTTCCAGCCCCGCCCCCGGAATATCTTTGTCATGGAGGAGCTCTAGGATCCTGGGTCAGTGGGGGAAAAGAAAGAGAGAGAAAAAAACCACGTTCCTTCGAGTACAAGAACCTACTTTAGACGATGACGGCAAGCATCGTGAGGTTATAGTGTGGGCAATATCATCCTTCTACGAATAGTACTTGGTCAATGTCATGTGGTTTCCTGCAAACCCTCTCCCCCTTCCATTTTTGACCCTCATGGGGGAGCTCGATGCCAAAATTTGTAATTAAACTCGAACTCTGCAGAACTAGTTCTTTCCCGGCTACGAGTGCCATTCTACCCCGTTACGTTTCTTCAAACTCTGGTCACATTCACGATCTTTCAGAGCTGAGAGAGTAAGAAAAGAGTGTTCAATTTTGGCGTTCGGACGGAAGAAAAAAATCCGTGCCTTATTCCCTTTACCCCCTTTTTTTCTCTCATTCTTGCCTTCCCCCCTTCATTTTCTTACACCCGGGCTATGGAGGAAGTGGATGCAGTATCGTGAGATTGTCTCAGGTAGGGACACTGTTGATACATGCCCAGTTGGAAAAAAAGAATGAAGTGTGTAGGTGGGCGGCCAATTGTGCGGTTTGCATTGGATCGTGGAGATGTGATGGGCCCCGTGGTGTGTGTAAATGTCTAGTTTTTACCTGATCTGGTCTGTGAATTGACAAATGATTGAGGAGGAGTAGCTT
>Ga0307510_10002244_pt1 | contig 21834 bp, 36 predicted proteins | sample 12_EM_MG_FD_207224 | JGI IMG/M metagenome (GOLD analysis project Ga0307510, IMG submission 207224) | Populus trichocarpa ectomycorrhiza microbial communities from riparian zone in the Pacific Northwest, United States - 12_EM | ecosystem: Host-associated > Plants > Roots > Unclassified | place...
AATGGTAACTTTGAAAGACCCCTATTAGCAGGTTTGTTTGAAGGTGCTGTGGTTAGCTGGGCAGGCATGCCAGAGGATAAGGGCAAGGATAATAAGAAAAAATGGGGTGGATTGTATCATAACCTACTGTATGTGTATGAAATGCAAGTCTGTTGAGATTGCATGGAGATAATGATAATCAGATAAGCAAAGTGGGAGCAAGTGCTCCACACCAATGCTCCACATATGCATGCACTGTTGCACTCACACATACTGCCATTGTGTGAATAGATTACAAAGTCTTAGGGTGCGTTCGACAACTGAAACAGGCAGATTGTATCACACACGTGATCTCTATCTGCGGGGTTGCAGATAGAGATAATGTTTTTGCACCCTAGAAAATTTTTGTATTCACTGAACACTTTGTTTTCACAATCAAAAAATGTTTGCCTTTTTGGGTGGCCTATCACAATGTGTGCATGCACATGACAGCACATGGCTGGGGATCGCATCACACAAGTCACACGTGCCGTCACAAAGTCACGCAATCTCGAGGAAATCGAGGTCCGGACCTGTATTTGCACTTGGCTGGCATTATCAAAACCCAAAAAATATTTTCATGCGGCTGTTTCTGTTCCCAAACAGCGGGTTTTTTCACACAAGATCGTATTTCAACAAAAAAATCTTTTGGCTGGTATCTCGCGACGTCAAAACTTTCCCGAACGCACCCTTACAATAGCACACTATAAAGATGAAACCCCTGGAATTTCCCACCATTTGGCATGCAAATGCAGAAATAATACAGTTTATCTGGAAAATTCCTTGCAATTTTTTTCACAAGAAAATCTGCTGAAACTTCTGCCTGAAAAATTACACAAAAATCACTGAAATTAGGTCATTTGATAAAAAGTCAAACCCTACTGAATTTAATAGGTTTTATATGTGAAATATTAAGAGAAAAGATGGTGAAATTTTATGACAACATTTGACTTAGAAATCACACAAGTTCAACTTAAAAATTACACAAAAAAAGTCATGAATCAAAACTAAGAATTTCCAATCCTGAGTGGTATGGAATATATATATAGATATCTGGGCCCCAATGTTGCTACTGCTGCTGCCACCACCACTGCCTATGTGTTATTTGCTGCCACCATTGCCCATGCATCACTTGCCACTGCTGCTACTATTGCCCATGCATCACCATTGTTATTGTTGTTGCCCACATGTTGTTGTCATTGTTGTTGTTGTTATTGTTGTTGTTGTTGATGTTGTTGTTGCCATTGCCATTGTCATTGTTATCATTGTCACCTACACATTGCAACAGGATGTGTATGGGGGAATGGGGGCAGAGAGAGGGGAGGGAGGGGGGATAAGGAAGTGAAGGACAGAGTTAGGCTCCTTGGCAACCATGACTTGAGAAGTAAAGAGGAAACCATCAAAAGGCATTAGGGTCTTTCAAAGTTGTCATTATTGATACCATTATTTACTCTATTAATTTGCCCATTAAACCATTTTTTGCATGAAATTTTGATTAATGGAAGAAATAATAAGAAAATTAATGGACCATTAATGGTCAACTTTGAAACCCCCCTCCTGCAAAAACACAATAATGATGAAAATAATGGGCTGCCTTCACCTCAGGGACTTGTTGGCATGGTGTTGGCACCTCCATTATGTTTAAGTCTCTGACCATTGCAGCACATTTAGGGCTGGGCTTCATGTGCACTTGAGAATAAATTAAAAACAGTCCCCAGGCACAACCACTACACAAGGCTGAGTAATTGCAAACAACAGTCTTGTTGCGAGCAGTACTTGCACCCCCCAGTCTCAACTACAAATCTGTAACTTCAGGATCACATGACTGTGGGAACATATCACATGACCCTACACATGACTCATCATGTGACCCCTCCACCACTTGTACATCATGTGACTTATCAGCACATGACCCTGGGAACCTACAACCCTGTGACCCTGGGAAGATAATACATGACCTATTAAGGAACTGGTCATCAACAATGTCACATGACAAGATGTGCTTTGGGCGCGCACCTAATCTGTTGATCAACACATGGCAGATTGTGGGAACGATCAACAAGATATGTCCACTAAACAATCAATGAACATGTGACGCAACTCAATCAATGAAGACACGACTTATTGGGGCTAGACCCTAATTGAGATATATAATGTAATCTGCAGTTACTGCACATTGACTGTGCAGTCCCCCATTACCTGTAATTGTACCTACCCTAAACTGCGCACAGACCACCCTGTATTAGTATATAAGACCTACAAATTTAGGTGAACAGTCCTTAGACTGTTCTCTTGTCAATCCCCACACTGGAGCCCTCCAAAGCTCCCTTATCGTCAGCAGCCCACCCCTTGTCTTCAACAGTCTACTCTGTCCCACCTCTTCTTGCCTTTTGCCTCTTCCTCCTTAATGTCTCCTTGCTGCTCCTTTGGATCAGTCACCTTTAACTCTGCACCATAGTCAAGTCTCGCTACCAATAAAGTAGTGAGTTCCCAACATTAGAACAGTCTCTTAAAGTAGAAGCTGACTGTTTGGAAGTGTCCTCCCCTTCCCTCTCCGTCGCCTCTTGGTCTGACTTGAATGCCATCTACCAGGAGAACTCCACTGCCACCCTTGAGGTCATCAACAATGTCCTCAACAGTCCCCACAACACTTGGAATTACCCAAGTCCCGGAAGCCCCCACCTCCAGTATCCCCCCAGCTCCACATCGTCTCCCATTGTCCCCTGGTCACCCACCATTGCCTCCAGCCCCGAACTCCCATTTGAGTTCACCATCCCCAGCTTCCCCTTCCTTGAACCCACGGGCCCCAGCCCCTATGACAACTACCTTCCACAGTCCCCACAGTACTCCACCTCATTTGCCGACAACGGCATCACCCTCATCAACCCAGACACCCTTGAACCCACCCCCATTGATCTTGACCCCTACGTGGTCCACTTGCCATCACCACCTACTCCCGAGCCCACTGTGGAAGCACTTCATATTGCTGCCAAGTTTGACCTTGAACAACTTGGAGAAGAAACCGCTGCCCATGTCATCTGTCTCACTCAAGCAGAGCTCAACGCCCTCCTTCCCCCACTCAACCAAGACAGTTGGAGCCACCTTCAGTTCACTGGTGACATCATCGACCATGTCTCACTTGAGGATATCCCCATCGAGAACATTCCCCTGCCCATCATTGAAGCACCCATTGCCACCATTGCTTCCCCTGCCCTGCCATCACCCACTGCTTGACCTCTCCCTGTATTTTATCCTATGGTCAACGTCGCCCCCTTCAAGTACCTCTTCGCCACCCCACCTTGCCTCCCTACCAATGGTCACCCTCACCAGTACACGGTCCACTACAAGCAGGACCACCACGTCTGGTTTTCATCGGAGGAACTTGTCAACAGCCAGTTCCTCGACTACATTCCCTGGGCCCAAGACCTTGACACCGCCATACCCCCCTTCTTTGTCACCCCTTTCTGTGCTGACGCCCATTACTCCATCCACGTCCACTCTGATGGCACACTCCCCCTGGTCCACATCTGTGCCAAAGTAGGCAAGCACCTGTGGTCCCTCAACTTCCCCTTCAGTTATATTGAGACCACCTTTTTGGACTCAATTAAGTTTGTTTTCTCTTGCTTCCCTCCCCTTTGGCTCTCTCACTTTGAAGGCGCCCTTGTCCCCCTTGTTGCCTATGACTTTTTAGACAGTCATACAGCTATCCTCTGTGGACACTTACATTTCACTGAACAGGGGATTCTTTTTGTTAACCAAAGTATATGTATCATGGACTTACTTTGTACGGACCCTCAATTTTCTTGTTTTGTACGTACCCCCTGGGTTCCCACTAAACCTTTTGATTTTATTACACCCCCCTCTGGAAATCCTTTGTAATACTTCTTAGTAAATTACAAAGGACTTGTATTTGGTATAAATAAATCGAAGGTTTAACTTGCTTTCTTTTTGTTCATCTTAAGTGGCAAATTTTCATGAAGAAATCTTAAGACAAACTTATTCAAGAATCACCAATCTCCAGGAACAAGTTCAGCTTACATATTGGAGTGAACACCACTTGGTTCCTCAAGACCTCTTAGACATCCTTCCCTTTGGCTGTCTTTTTAGTGCTCAGCGCTTCTATCATTATGTTGATTACCAACTTGTCGACATCCTTAATGCAGCAAGATGTTGCACTACATATTGGCAACTCTCTGGTGCCCATAACTTCGACCAATCCCCTGCCACTCAGATCTTCTTGTTCTACAACGAAACCTTCTTCTGGCACTACTTTGTCCTGTTACACAGGCCAGAAATCATCACACAGATCCCAGCCAGACATAGAATTAGATTTCTATCTAGATGTCACATGTCAGAAACCAAAGTTGAAGTGGAATTTAATGAAATTCAACTACAGACAATTTCAAGCAGAGAATTCACTTCAACTAACTTGTACCAGTTCATCTACAGCAATGAACAAATCCTTACGTATCGGTGGAACAACTGCACCTGGACCACAGACCTCCTTACCCCACACACAAGTCTTATCGATCCCCCTTCCCAATTTACCCTCCCCATCACCCAGCTGAATACCCAGGGAAGAGATACTGAATACCTGGAATGTTTCCAGTGTATCCTCTTGGAACCAGATCTTCTCATGCTCAATTCATCCTATCATGACAGTGTGGACAGTTCTTTACCCCCCACTCTGGTTGGTACCCCTCAATCCAGTCCTCCAAGCACACCTGAGTCAGTATATCAGCATGCCCAAGAGATCACCTTTTTGAATGACAACCCAGATCTTTGTTTCTGTGGAATTGACCTTTGTTGTTGTGATAGCTGTTACCCCAGAACCCCACCTACCCCACTTGGAATCCACCTCTGGGACCCCCAATTCTTCAGAGCAGGACCTATAGAAGGTCTCCATTACAACCAACAACCTGGCCAGTCCATGTAACAGGAGAAATCACTCAGCCCCAGCCCAGGAACAATGTTATGCTCCTGGGCACTTGGCCCATATTTTTCTTTCTTTCTTGTCTGTTATGTACTTATATGATCACATGACATCAACTCACATGACCGTTTACCTGTACAACAGAACCGCTTCGTTGGGAACTCCATTGCTCCCTCCTTTTGTATGTTCTCCATTGTTCTCTTTTTATGGTAGTCTGTGACCACCATTGTTCATAACTCCATTATTCTGTGACAGCTATTGTTCGTGACTCTATTGTTCTTCTCATTTGTACGCTTAGTCAGGTAGCTGCCCTTTTGTATATAAGCCGGACTTATATCCTAGAGTTGGGCCTTAAGCCTGACTTAGTTTGCAATCTATTGCGTTCTCTGTCCTTGTTGCTTGAACAAACCATTTTCCTCTTTTACTTCTTTGGAATTATCTTCAAATCCTTGAAGATATTCCCCATTCCTCTTTATCATCACCCAGACATTGGTCTTAGCGACCTTTTCACTTTTATTACCTTCCAAAACACTTTAGGTTACTAAGGGAATTACGACCCTTGTAACTCCGTCACTGCTGCATATCTCACCTTTGCGCACATCGCGCCTTAAGGTTCAATAGGCCTTAACAAACAAGGACACTTCATACCCTCTAACGAAAGAGGAAGACATAGATTACGCAGAACCCAGAACTTCATTGACCAATGACCCCAGCCCATTCCCTCTTCTCAAGTTTATAGAGAACCGACCCCACCCCCAAATCCTTTCACGGTACCAGTAACCCATCATCTCCAGGAAGTCCTACATAGGCCATATAATGTGTTACCAAGAATCAAACAACCACTACCCCCTACTCCCTGAAGTCATCACACCAGCGTCTCAGGAAATTCCAATCTAGTTGGAGCTATCTCACAAATCTACCTACCAGAAGTTATCTACCTTGGTGTCACTGCCCCTACAAGAAATCGTACAGAGCTCCACATCTTCAAGCAACATTGTTTGTTCCTCTTACAGAATTGTACTGAGAAACATATTAGCCACCCTTTGACAGAGTTACAGACTATCACTCCACATATCGGGGCCTTTAATAAATTCTTTTGGAAATACTGTACTTTGATCACAATCAACGGTATCCTAGAGGATTATAGAGGCATTACCCATCATAGTGATACTAGAACTCCTTGTCTGGTTAAAGTGTGTACGATTTTCTACAGTTGGGATAACCCCAGTTACACAGTCACTCTTGCATGACCTCTTGGCAACACATCCTTGATAACTTTCCACCCAATGACCAACTTGAACTCACAGAAGAAGAACAGGCGTATATACCAGTCTACGCCACTAATGCCTTTGCTGCAGACTATAAAGACACTAGGTGTCTCTTTGCTCTTTTTCAAGAACCAGCTATCTGGTGTAAAGGAGTAGGAACTATCTGGAAGTTTACTTCAGATAACACAGAACTTACCACAAGGAAATTTCAATTCCTCATTTCACACCTTGACGAAGTTGAACATTTCAACTTTGTACACTGAACTGCCACCTACAATAGCAAACAAATCAAGTGGGATACCCTATACCCCAAGTGGAAGTACGTCAACAATTGAAAGGTACATTTCCAAAGCCCTAGCACCTCTGAAGCAGAAGAAGCAAAGCCTTCTATCCCTGGAGAATTCGAGAAAGAAGAAAGCGATAACTCTGAAGGATCTGATAATGCAGACGAATCAGACAAGGAATCTACACACAGTGAATCCTCTACCAACAAGGACACCCTCAATGTTAGCAACTTATTACAAGAAACTGAAACAAGGCTTGTTGCTACCATCCAGAAGCTCACCAGTCACCCCAGTACCCCAAGTCCCCAAGAAACCCTATCTTGTCCAACAAGTATGCTTCCTGGAAGCTCCAAACTTTCAATACCAGAAGAAAGTTCACTTCCTACTCCACCTGTATCCAAAGGCAAAGCAAAGGACAAACCTTTACCCCAGACCCTTGCCAGCTCTTTGAGATCCTTGCAAGCCACCCCAGTACCCACTGCAACCCAGCCCAAGGCACCACAGGTACCGAAAGGAAACCCCAAGGGAATACTACCACAGATCCCTCCTCACCAGCCTTGTTCAGGAAGATCAGGCCCACCACAAAGGCCGCCTAGTCCTCCAGCACCACCCAATCCACCAGCAGTCATGGCAGGAAACATTGTGACTCCTAAACTCTTGGAAAGTTCCCCTGATCCCTATGATGGGAACCCAGCAAAGGCCCAGGCCTTTTGGAACATGTTGGCCAACTATTATACAATGAATAATGCAGTCTACAATACCAACAACAAGAAAGTACCAGCAGCTTTGACTAATTTTAAAACTGGTACTTGTAGAGGAGATTGGGCCAGCGATTGCATTGCCAAAGCCTTAGCTGCCAACCCACAGAATTATGGCACATGGGCCCAATTCCAGACAGCCTTCCAGAAGCAATTCATTCCTCCTGAAGTCCAACAAGAAGCTATTAAAGGAATGCATAGCACGTACATGGGCAACCACGAATTTAATGACTGGTACCAAGATTGGACCCACCACGCTCAATGATCAGGCGTTGATGACAATACCAAGATGTATGCATTCAGACAATGCATCAACTCAGCACTCCAACAGAAACTTGTTGCCCTATCACCCCAGCCAGCCACACTCCCAGACCTTGTCAATAAAGCTCAAGATCTGGATCGTTCCTTTCACATGTTCGCACCACGATCCTATACACCCTCTACTGGGGGACGCGGAAGAGGTCGTTTTACCCCTCAAATTCAAGCAATTGAGGAAGAAGAACCCACTGTGGAAATCAACACAACACGCGGTCATGGTCAATTTCAAGGACGTGGCCACAGATCCTTGTTTTGACAAGGAAAGCTCTTCCCTGAAGAAAGGGAATGCTGCTTCAGAGAGAAACTCTGCATGTACTGCAGCAAACCAGGACACATCGCCACCAACTGCAACTTAGGCAAGTGCCCTGGAACCTCATTATGTCAAATGGACTCTATCCCAGAAGACAGCATGGATAAAATGAGTATCCATGATAGTGTGGAAGTGAATGAGCTGTCCACCAACTACTTCGTGCCTATTGACATGGACGTCACCCTCAAGACACTGTCCATCTTCAATATGGACCCCCAGGACATTGATGTGGCCCACATCAATCACTTGTCTTTTTAGATCACTCTCCTGTTGCATTGTCAGTGAGAGTTGTACCACCATCCCATTGTAATTCTAGCAATCTCCGAAATCTCCAAGTTCCCAAGACTCCCCATGTACCAGTAGATACGATTCGAAATATATGCTCCCCATCCATTCAGGTTAAAGTTTGAATCGTATGCCACAGGAGAAAAATTGATGCTCATGCAATACTTGACAGTGGAGCCAAGGGCGTCTACTGTAATATCTTGTTTATCAATGAACACAAAATCCCCATGAATACCCTGGCAAAACCCATTTACCCACAAAACATCGACAGTACCTTGAATAAACAAGGACCAATCCGCCATACTGCCATCCTGCAAATGGAGATGGGCAAAGAACACAAGGAAACTACTGAAATGGCTGTAACCAATATAGGACGGCATGATATACTTCTTGGAACCGACTGGTTCAGGGCACACAACCCCCAAATAGATTGGGTGAAGAACAAACTACGTCTCGACCACTGCCCCACCTCTTGTTACCCAAATTATCCTGACAAAATATTGGACTTAGCACACCTACTTCCAACAGAAGATTTGGAAGCACACTACAATGACCTCCTTGAATCCAAGTACCAAGGCATAGATCCTACATAATGCATTATAGCCCACCTCCATGGAGAATACGAAGACATGATACAACCTAGTGAATTGGTGGTTTTGCCCACAATGTCACCTTCCAAGAAAAGCATAGTTGCGTTGCAGTACAATATGGCTAAACACAAATCGGTGGTTACACCCACGATGTCGATTATACAAAGAAATGAGCCAGTGGTTATGCCCACAGTGTCTTACATGACTGCGGCATGGTCTGCTCTACATCGAAATAAACTGGTAGTTGCACAAACTATGGTGTCAACCACTCTAGCCAAAGCAGAACAACCAAAGAACATCACAATACCCCCCAAATTCCATCAATATGGCAAAGTCTTCTCAGATGAAGAAGCACAGCAACTACCCAAGCACCAGCCATGGGATCACAAGATAGACCTCATCCCAGGCATGGAAATGAAGAAAACCATAGTATATTGCCTAACACCTATCAAGAAAGTCACCCTTAAGGAATACATTGAAGATAGCCTAAAACGAGGCATACTCCATCAGTCCGAAGCACCCCACACATGCTCCTTCTTCTTCATTGACAAGAAGGATGGCAAACTACAACCTGTACAAGATTATTGCCCACTGAATACAATTACAGTTAAGAATACAGCTCCAATTCCACTCATCCCTGAACTTGTCAACAAACTATTGGGAGCGCGATTCTTTACCAAGTTAGACATATGATGGGGATATAACAATATCCATGTATGCGAAGGTGATGAATGGAAAATGGCCTTCAAGACACCTCTGGGATTATATGAATCCACAGTCATGACCTTTGGATTATGCAATGCACCTGTGACATTCCAGACATTTATGGACATAGAATTTGGTCCATTAATCAAGGACGGACACATAGTTGTCTATCTCAATGACATCCTTATCTATGCCACCACGATCACAGAACTTGTCTACTGGATGCACAAAGTTTTCCAACTTTTACTCAAGTTGGATTTATACCTTCAACCCACCAAATGCTCCTTCAACCAAACTTCAGTTGAATACTTAGGACTAATCATTTCCGAAGGCGAACTATGTATGGACCCCATCAAACTCAAGGCAGTGCAAGACTGGCCTAAGCCAAAGAAAGTCAAAGACATACAGCAATTCCTAGGATTTTGTAACTTCTACCAACGTTTTGTGCAAGATTACTCCATGTTGGCATGACCCCTGTTCAACCTTACCAAGAAAGACATACCATGGGCATGGACCCATTCACAGGGAACCATGTTTACTGCATTACAGCATGCTCTCACCTCCATGCCAGTCTTAATCCTACCAGACTATGACAAACTATTCACCCTGATTACTGATGCCAGCGACTATGCCACAGGCTCAATTTTGGAACAAGATGACGCATTAGGATGGTCGCATCCAGTTGCTTTTTACTCAAAGTCCCTTCAGCCAGCAGAGCACAACTACAAAATACATGACAAGGAACTCCTGGCTATCATTCATACTCTCAAGCATTTCCGCCATTACCTCCAGGGCAGTGCCCACCAGACAATGATATTTTCAGACCACACAAATCTCAAGTACTTCACCACAAAACAAACACTCACATGTTGCCAAGCGTGGTGGTCCCTCTTCCTTGGCACTTTTGACTATGTTATCATCCCCAAGCCTGGCAAAATTAACAAGGCAGATGCGCTGTCCAGGCATCCAGATTATAAAGAGGGGATAGCATCTGAGAATGCAGAAACAATTTTGCTCACACCAGAAAAATTACTACTCAAGCCAGAGCAATTCCATATATGGGCACTACATAACATGGCAATTCCTACAGGAATCAATGAAGAGCTCAAGGAAGCTATACAAGAAGCAATAAAGTCAGACACATTGACAGGCCAGAAACTCAAAGATATCCTCACTAGTAGCCCAAGACATGTAAACAAAGGATTACAAGAATGGAACTATGAAGATGGCCTAATCCTTTACAAAGGATTAATATACATTCCAAAGACAAAGAATGAAGAACTCAAACAAAAAGTCACCTAGCAATTTCATAACAACCTAATGGGACACCCAGGACAATGGAAAACCATCAAACTAATCTTACACAAATATTGGTGGCCAGGTATTACTGAATTTGTCAAAGCCTATATACGAGGATGTGCTACATGTCAAACTATGAAGATACAGCTACCAACCAAAGTACCAATCAAGCCCAATGAAATCCCTGAAGGGATATGGGAAACAATCACCATGGATTTCATCGTAGACCTCCCAGTATCACAAGGATATGACAGCATCCTCACAGTCATCGACCATCACAGCAAAGCCATCATTCTATCCCCCTGTTATAAAACCATTATGGCTGAGCAAACAAGCCAACTACTAGTAGACAACATCTGGAAAAGAACAGGTGTTCCCAAGGCAATCATCTCTGATCAAGGACCACAATTTGCTGCACAAGTAACACAAGAACTATGGAGAAAACTAGGGATCAAGCAGAAATTGTCCACTATGTTTCACCCTCAAACTGACAGCAAGTCAGAACAGGTTAACCAAGTCATCGAGCAATACCTTCGTATCTGTGGAAACTTCCAACAAGACAATTGGACCACACTCCTCCCCATTATCAAATTTGCACATAATGCACGACCACACCACAGCACCCATAAATCACCCTTTGAAGTCTGGTATGGCTTTCAGCCAACCTTTAAACCACCTTTGCAACTACAGACCAGACTACAAAGTGTGGATGACCGCATCCAATACCTAGAACAAATATACAAGGAAGTCACTGTAGCACTTATGATCACAGCTAAAGAAATGTGAAGTGGAGGACCTGAAGAACTATCCTACACATTCCACAAAGACGACCTAGTACTCTTGAAAGCCACAAATTTACAAATGACACACCTGAAAGCGAAACTTGCTCCATGAAGATATGGACTGTTCAAGGTCATATGGGCTTCACCCACAAATTGCAAGCTGCAATTACCCAAGACCATGAGGGTTCACCCTGTATTCCACAACTCTTTGTTGAAACCCTACCACAAAACACAAGCACATGGACCCAACTTTGAGCGACCCCATCCAGAAATTGTTGGAGGAGAAGAAGGACATTATAAAATAGACAAAGTTCTAGCAGCACATCCCACACAAAATCACAAGAGCACACAGTACTTTGTCCACTGGAAAGGCTACATAGACGCAGACAACTTATGGATCCTAGCTGGAGAACTAACACATGCCAAAGAATTAGTCGCTGAATTCCACGCTTGTAATCACCCTAAAGAGGGGATATGCATACAAGCCTTGCAGGCACAAGGAGGTCCTAAAGAGGGGATACTGTTGCAAGCGGTACTTGCGCCCCCCAGTCTCAACTACAAATCTGTAACTTCAGGATCATGTGACTGTGGTAACATATCACATGACCCTATACATGACTCATCATGTGACCCCTCCACCACTTGTACATCACATGACTTATCAGCATGTGACCCTGGGAACCTACAACCCCATGACCCTGGGAAGATAACACATGACCTATCAAGGAACTGGTCATCAACAATGTCACATGACAAGATGCGCTTTGGGCGCACACCTAATCCATTGATCAACACATGGCAGATTGTGGGAATGATCAACAAGACACGTCCACTAAACAATCAACAAAGATGCGGCACGACTTGATCAATGAAGATGCGACTTATTGGGGCTAGACCCTAATCAAGATATATAATGTAATCTGTAGTTACTGCACATTGACTGCGCAGCCCCCCATTACCTGTAATTGTACCTACCCTAAACTGTGCACAGACCACCCTGTATTAGTATATAAGACCTACAAATTTAGGTAAACAGTCCTTAGACTGTTCTCTTGTCAATCCCCACACTGGAGCCCTCCAAAGCTCCCTTATCGTCAGCAGCCCGCCCCTTGTCTTCAACAGTCTACTCCATCCCGCCTCTTCTTGCCTTTTGCCTCTTCCTCCTTAACATCTCCTTGCTGCTCCTTTGGATCAGTCACCTTCAACTCCACGCCATAGTTGAGTCTTGCTACCAATAAAGTAGTGAGTTTCTGACAAGTCTCACTTCTGTCAAACAGAGGGCAATCACACAAGGTAAATTTAAATGGTTAGATTGCTACATGCACTCCACAAGCATGGTCTATACACATTTGAGTAGCTACAGAGATCTACTATAGTAAGGGTGGCAGCAGGGTTGGTGTTATTAAGAGGCAATATTGGCATCATCAGGATGCAATATTGGTGTTGTTGGGACATGATGTTGGTGTCATTGGGACACAATGGTGGTGTTGTCAGGGTGTGGTGTTGGTGTCATTGGGATGTGGTGTTTGTGTTGTTGGGATGTGGTATTGGTGTCAAAGTTGTGCATACTCAGGCAGTGTCAGTAACTGCACACAGTATGCCCCACCCCTCCCACTTGATGTGCCCCTCCTGAATAACCACAAGCCACTCCCAAAGTGCATGTGGGGTGCTGTTCTCTCCACCAATGGGTAACATGGTGTCCTACACCATCTTTGCCTCTGCTGCTTCCACATTGCCACTGATACTGTTGTTGCTGCTGCTGCACTGCCATCAGATGCATGCAGCAGGGATGATAATGGCTGCTGTGCTAATGCAAAAGACTTTGCACAGGGTGGCAGAGGCTGATGCTGCAAAGAGCTCAGATGTGCATAGAGTGAGTGTTTGGTGGAGGTTGGGGAGCATGTAAGCAGCAATACTTAAGATGTTGACAAGATGTGATACAATCTGCGAAGGTAAGGGACAGCAAGAGGGCAGGGAACATACAAATTGAAAAGGAACAAGGACAAAATGGTAGCTTATTGGCCAGATTACCATCTGTCAATCAGTTGGTTGGAGGTTGGACAAACACAAAAGCAAGAGGAATCTGCTGGTGACAGACCCACACAGCAATATAGGTGGGGTATGCCTCTTGTGTGATATTGGAATCACTACTGTTGAGGTGGTGTGCTCTTGTAGCATCAACCAGTAGAGGAAGGGCAATCTGTGTGTCATTGGCAGTAGGGTTTGAGGTGCAACAAGAGTGGAACTCTTGGATGGGAGAGGGTGACAAGTTGAGACTGAGGTGAAGGGGGCAGAGGACAATGAGATGGAGGCATGGCATGCAACGGTGGCAACTCAAGGGGCTGACAAAGCAAGGCACAAAGTTTGGATGGATCCCACAAATAAAACTCTGAAAAATAATGGGGAACACAGAATGCAACAAATAATGGCCATTAAAAAAGTAGGAGCCCTCAGTGGCCCTTAATTGAAAAATGGCCATTAATTGTCTTATTTTTGATCTCCTTATTCACACCATTAAAAAATAATAAGATTGATAATGAGAAAAATAATGGTGCAAATAATGGAACTTTGAAAGACCCTATTGGCTCCATGCTGAATTCCTTCAACCAGTCTCCAGAAAAATATGGCCAGGTATTGTCTGAACTACCAAAGCCAGAGCCCACAACAAGAATGATATTGTTATGATGGTGAATAGGTCACAAGAATTGGTTGATGGAAATCTTCAAAGAGTTGTAACCACCAGCATGTCCCCAGTCCACTGCATAATAATGATAAAGTCAGGATTTGGTACTGTGATGTTGATGACCTGGCAAATACCATTGACTGAACCAGGCTTGAATGCAACATGGCAAATACCAACAGACTTGAGACCACTGATGAAATTTGGAATGGAAGAAACCCCAGTCTGTCACAGGTAGTTTCCACTGCACTCAGGCCTGGTGGGCATGTGTTATATATGATGTGGGAAGAATACTGCTTGTGTCCAAAACAGACTTGTCTGAGGATATGGACATATTGACTATCTGAGTAGTGATGGATGTGCAACACTGTCTAGGCTTCTGAATGATCAGTGAGTTGGTGTCATGGACGAAGTCCATGCCATCTAGAAACCCAGTCCAAACCCCTATGAGTCCCACAAGAACCGCCCCTAAACCGAGCTATAGCCAAGTAGCTATCTGACATCCTCCTGAGCCCGTGACAAAGCCTGGTCAAAGACCAGCAACCAAAGAGAATCTTTGACCATGTGACCCTGGGAAATCCCCACCATGTGACCTAGCACATGACTCATCACGTGACCTACAAGCCCTCAAGCAAGCACATAACTTAACAGCACGTGACTGTGGGAACCTAATATATGACCTACCAAGGGATTGGTCATCTACATAATCACCTGATCATACGCGCTTTCTATGCACGTCTTATCCATTGATCAACACATGGAAGACCATGGGAACGATCAATGGTTGATTGAGAATCAACAAAGTCACAAGACTTACTGCGGAACTGTGGCACAGTCCACAGCTCATCTATTATTAGTTTGTATCTATTCTTAGTTCAAGTCTCACCTGTCTCTTGTATTACTACCTGCCCTAAAGGGGCATGTGTCCACCCGTCTCTCTAGATTATGCCTACCCTTAACTACACACAGACCACCCTATATTAGTATATAAGACCTGCAAATTTGTATGAACAGTCCTCAGACTGTTCTCTTGTCTACCCCCATACTGGAGCCTTACAAAGCTCCCTCATTGTTAGCAGCCTGCCCCCCGTTCTATACAGTCCCGCCTCTCCTTGCTTTCTGCCTCTTCATCCTCAACATCTCCTTACTGCTCCTTTGGATCAGTCACCTTCAACTTCGCACCATCATCAAGTCTTGCTACCCATAAAGTAGTGAGTGCCCGACACTAGAACAGTCTCTTATTGAAGCTGACTGTTGTTGGAAGTGTCCTCTACCACTTCTTCTGTTGCCTCCTGGTCAAACCTTGACAACGTCTACCAGCTCAACATCCAAGCCGCTGGCCAAGCCATCCAAGACTTCCTTCGGTCGCCCACCCAAACTTGGATTCACCATTACCCATTGCCCTCCCAGCCTAGCCCTGCCTCATCATTCGGGGATTACAACCCCACCTTCATCACCGCTGTCACCGCCCTGCAGTCCCCCATTGTCTTCTCCCCTGTCCTCCAGTACCCAGGATACACCAACACCGTTTCACCCAGCATCTTGTTGGTCAACCCATTGACCGACTCCCCCGTCATCCCACAGTCCTCCACCTACCATGTCTGCTCCCTGTCCCCCAATTTCCCCACTTCTGAAGGATTTCTTGGTCTTATCAACAAGGCCATCACCCAGCTTGAGGGGCAAGAGAACTGACCACCAGTTCCCACCACTCAAGACGCCTTCGTCCATGCTCACCTCAGTCACAACCTCCGCAACCACATCCCCCTTGACGACATTACAGTTGAGACCCTCCCTGAGCCTGTCTTATTTGCCCCAGTCCACTGAGTCCCGTCACCCCATCCCCCCACTCTGCAACCACCCACTCCTCTCCCATCTCTTCCCGTCAAACCACTGTCCGATGCTGTTGCTACCACCCTCTTTCCCCAACTCTTTTCTGCCCCTGCTTGTACCACCGCTGATGACTGCCATCCACACCAGTACACCATCATTTACCAGAATGACCAGAAATTTTGGTACCCCCAGGAAGAATTCATAGACAGGGACTTCCTCCGCCTCATCCCCCTTCACAGTGATATCACCGACTACCCCGCATCCTATATCACCCCATTCTGAGCCCCAGTCTACCACAACATCCTTGTCCATTCCATCAGTACCCTTCTTCCCCCTGTCCACATATGTGCCAAGGTCAGCCGCCACCCTCATTCCACCCATTTCCCATTTGGATATCTGGAGTTATCTTTTTTAGACTCTATTAAGTTTCTTTTCTCCTGCTTCCCACCTACCTGGTTGCAAGAATTTGAAGGTTGCCAAGTCCCCTTGGTTGCTTATGACTTTTTAGATGGACGCGTTGCCCTTCTCTGTGGACATTTACATTTCACAGAAGAAGGTATCTTTTTCTTGAACTGCACTACTTGCATTGAGGACTTGTTACGTACACAGCCTCAATTTGCTAGGTTTACTTGCCTTTCTCAAGTCCCAGTTAACCCTTTCAATTTCATTTCGCCTCCTATAGAAACCCCTTTGTAATACTTAGTAAGTTTACAAAGGACTTGGGTGAAATAAAGGGTTTTTTAAGTTTTCTTTATCAGTGGAAAACTTAAGAGAAGTTCAAACTCAAGTTGAAAGTCAGCTCCCTTCCATCACTGACTTAAGAGATCAAGTTCAACTTACATATTGGAGCAATCACCACTTTATCGCTCAAACTTTACTTGATCAATTACCCTTTGGAGAAATCCTAGGAAGTTACTGCTTCTACCAATATGTCGACTATCAACTCCCAAGTCTTCTTGAAGCAGCAAGAAGAAATCTCCTTTATTGGATCCTTGCCGACATCTGTCAATATAACGGAACTCCCACTAACCAAATCAGCCTCTTCTACAACGAAACCTTCCTCTAGCACTACAGCATGCCAGCATTTCGGGAAGAAATTATCACACAAATTCGACAAGGGAATAGAGTTAGATTTCTATCCTGGTTTCTCCTGTCACAAACCCAAGTTCAAGTGGAATTTAATGAAATTTGACTTCTCACAACAGGACCTATCGGGTATCAATTCATTTACACCGATAGCAAGGAATACTCCTATTCATTCAATACCACCCTCTGGGAAATTACTATCCAGAACTATGAATTCACACTTATCAACCCCACTCAATACACCCTCCCCATTACCCAACCCAACACCCAGGGCTGAGAATCCGAGTACCAGGCCCAACTCACCAGAATTCAGGCTCTGCCGAATAATATCCACATTCAAGCTCATTACTGGGACAGCATTGATACCACTCCAGACATTACCTTGGAGGGAACCACTTGAGCTAGTACCCCTTTATCCGAATACCAATGATCTAGAGAATTCCAGTTTGCATCCCTAGCTACCACCATCAATTGTGGTTGTGGAATTGATATTTGCCACTGTGATAACAACTGACAACCAGGAACTCCTCCTACTCCATCCTATCTTCTTCTCTGGGATCCACAAGTCACTAGCTGACCCCTAGACAGTGTTCATTACAACCGATATACTAGCGCATAGAAATCATTCAGCACCAGCCCAAGATCCCCAAACATTTGTACCCTCTAACAAAAGAGGAAGAAACCATCTCCATTGAACAACACCACTAATTGATAGGACACCAAATAGTCCAGTACCCCCTGTACCAGTGTATCCAAACATCAGTACTCCAAGCCGACAAATTGTCTCTGAAAGTGATATTCACCCAAGACAGTTTGATCACATAGTTGGAACCCCATTTCAACCGTTCCTCCCCAAAGATACATATCTTGCAAAGGCAACTCCAACAAGGAACCAAGAAGAACTATGTATCTTCAAACAACATTGCCTTTATCTCCTCCAACACCGCCCAGACGTCCATATTGATCACCTCTTTATGGACCTCTTCAAAGTTACCCCCCATCCAATCATTTTCAATGGATTTTTGTGGAAATACCAAACCTCTATTACTAACGAAGGTATACTGGAAGACTACAGACTCATTGATTCAGAACATTCTACTGAGTCTACCTGTCTGTCAAAACAGTGTACCATATTCTATAGTTGGGAGGGCAATTCATATACAGTTACTCTTATATGAATTTGTGGGAACAGTGCAAATCACGTTTTGCTACTAAGTTCCTATCAACCACAGAAGAACAAGAACATGTACCAGCCATCTATTACGACGCCTTTGCCACAAATGACAAAGGAAATTGAGTCCTTTTTGGGGCGTTTTCTACTTACGCCACCTATAATAAAGGACCAGGACACTCTTGGAGATACCTGGACAATGGAGAAAAATTCACCACCAGCATTCTTGTGGTTCTTTTCTCACATAAAGACCAAATCGAAGAGTTTGATGCGTTCAACAGAACCGCATTATACCAAGATAGATTCATCAAGTGGCATCAATCTGAGAACAAGTAGATTTATCTCAATCATTGGACAGTTCATTTCGAAAGTCCAAGCACTTCTGACACAGAAGAACATGCAAAGACCGCCTCTGAAGGATCAGATGATGACCAATCAGAGGAAGAAGCGGAGCAAATCATACTTAAAGAAACTGACAAAGACAACACTGTACAAGTGGAATCCCTCTTACAACGAGCAGAGACCACTGTTACCTTGGCAATCCAGAAACTCCAGACCAGACCTAGTACACCCTGTTCACAAACAAGTCCACTTCCTAGTGACTCCCAATTATTCCTGGCCGATACCACCCAGATCCCTACACCACCAGTATCAAAGGGAAAACACTGCACCCCTGCCCCACCAACACCTAGAACCAAAGCATTGAGCTCGTCTCAATCCACACCAAGTACTCAGCTACAACCAACCCAGCCCCTGGCACAACCACTGACCAGAAACACCCCAGGAGCTGCACTGCTGGTTATACATCACCCACCTGCACCAGGTCTACCAGCAGCACCACCTCCAGCACTGCCACCACCTCCACCCATCGTCGCAGCACCAATGGCGCAAGCAAACACACCCCATCTTATCGGCACAGCACCTAAATTATACGATATGTCACCGCCACAAAGTGAGGGCAACACTGATCCAGTGTTGGGCTGAGTTGTCTGTCCTAACTTGGCAGTATGACATGTGGATTGCTTGGTGCCAAGTTGTAGTCGATATATGAGAAGTGGTTCCCACACTAGTGTAACATCCTAGTGCCCACTTATAGAGATACGAAAGAGAAGAGAAGGGAGTTGAATTGACAGGAGATTCAACTTGCCGTCTTAGAGACAGCAGCGAACCTCTTTTATACTAGAGATACAAGTATGACTAATCATGAAGTAGTAAGCCAGATACATGCTATGACTAAGTACTACTATGATCAATAAGCGACTCCAACTAGATCAGTAAGCACATCGCAAAGCATCAGTCATCTGATCACCAATCACTAGGGCTGGTTCCCACGACTTACAAAGGCTGTATCGTATGAGTAATAGCGATCACCTAAGGCCGGTTTCATCACCTCCCGCTCTAGCTAGCGCGACCATGCACAGACTTCTTCCATCCTCCCCTAGTCACGAGCTGTTTGTTCCTTTGACGGACAAATGGCGTCACCAAGCACTCCATGTGGGCCAGCTGTTTGGGGGCGCGAGCCAACTCCAATCGACCTTCACAGATGGTTTTCGCGATCCTAATCACCCTGGCTTCAGCTTCGAGCCATTCGAGCTCCGCATTGATACAGGACAAGTCATCGTCCAATTTGCGGTAGCACGCGATATCCGCAGCGACGCCCCAGTCATTGAGTCAGTGGGCAGCTTTGGCGAAGTTAGCGTGAACAGCAGGGGTACCGACCAAGAGTTGATGGAACCAGGCAGGAAGGGGGTCGATAGGCTCGGACGAGTAGATGGCCCGAGTGTAGATAGGGAGTGAGTAGGGCGGGTCCAAGGGTCCTTGCTCCTGTCCATATGCCTGGACATATCCGTTGTGGGCTGGGGTGACCCAATAGGCTTCAGCATATGCTCCTTCGCCCAATGGGATCTTGAGGTTGGGGTACATGGTATTATGGACATACCCGTCTGGAGCTCGTTCGTAAGTTTCGGTGTATCCCTCAATGGTCGACTCAAGCCTTTTGATCTTGTCTTTGAAGGCGAGCACGGTGAAGCGATGGATTTTGTCACGATTCTTGACGGTCTGGACCAGACCAGTCGCAATTTCTCGGAGAGTGGTGGAGTCAATGTTGACATTGGAGGCGAATATGTTTTCCACTCCATGAGGAGTAGCAGGATGGGGGTGAGTTGGGACGACTCCCAGGGGATTCAGCGGATGCATTGATGGAGTAATCGGACATGGCAGGAGTGGAGACGTTGCCAATATGGATGAGGGAGTAATGTTCGTCGTCAACGGTGATAGGTGCAAAGGGATTCACAGCAAAAGTATGGGTGTTTGAGAGCGTGGATGTGAGTGGGATGGATATGTTGTCCAGGACGGAAGACGTGGAACTTGTGAGTGGTGAACGGAGGCAAGCGAAGTAGAGATGCGAGGAAAGGTTGGTGAGGTAGAACTGGAAGTGACGCTTGGGGAGTTTCTTCCCAGCCAAGAGGTTCTTGGTCGATAGCCAGGATGAAAGGGAATGGGGTTTTGCAGCGATAAGCGGCCAACCTTTATACTCTCTAATGGAGTTCCTTTGTGATAGGCCTTGACTAAGTTGGGTGCATGTGTGTCAGCTGCTGGTTCCCATGTGTCATCACTATCGGGGTATCCTTTCCAGTGGATCAGATATTGCAGGGTCCTTTTATGCCCAAAGTATCAGTGATTACGAATTTGTTCCACTTTGTATTGTTCCTCATCATTAATCAAGTCAGGTGGTGGCCGGGAGAAGTTTGGACCATACGCAGTTGTTTCGCGATAGGGCGATAAGAGAGAAGCGTGGAACGTGTCGTGAATCTTCCATGTTAGGGGTAGGGCGAGTTGATATGCCACAGGGGAGATCTCTTTTATGATCTTGAAGGGTCCATATCTTTTAGGTGCTAGCTTGGTTGCTTGGTAAGGGAGATGGAGATTTTTCCCTTCTAACCAAACTTGGTCTCCGGTGGTATATTGTGCCAAGGGGGTTCCTGATTTCTCAGCAACTTGATTCAGGGCCGCAGTTGCTTGGGTGCGTCTTTCTTCCATCAGACGGATCCTTTCTTCCGTTGTCTCGTTGACGGATGGGGTGCTAATTGCTGGGTTTAGCTTGAGGTCGTACCCTAGAATTATTTGATTGGGCGATAGTCCGGTAGTTGAGTTCTTCTGATTGTTGTGCACTGCCGTAGCCAAGGCTAGCCATTGAGTCCAGTCTTTCGGGGCCGCTGACATTACTAGACGGAGGTATTGTTCTACCCATTGGTTCTTCCGTTCTGATAGTCCGTCTGTTTGGGGGTGAAAGGCTGTTGACAAGTTTTGTTGGATGTCTAGTCTCTTTGTTAGGGCTTTCCCAAAGTGTGAGGTGAATTGAGGGTCTCGATCGCTAATGATTTTAATGGGTACAGTGCTGGACAGCAAAAGTCGACAAAAAATATTAATGATGTATTTTTGTTCAAAACACAAAATAAACACTACTTTACTTTTTGCAAAATTTGATAGTTGGCCAACCCTAAAGTTAGGGTTAATC
>Ga0307510_10002245_pt1 | contig 21833 bp, 24 predicted proteins | sample 12_EM_MG_FD_207224 | JGI IMG/M metagenome (GOLD analysis project Ga0307510, IMG submission 207224) | Populus trichocarpa ectomycorrhiza microbial communities from riparian zone in the Pacific Northwest, United States - 12_EM | ecosystem: Host-associated > Plants > Roots > Unclassified | place...
AGATGAAAGAGGACAGTCTGTATGCAAGTTGTGTTTCGAAATATGCTGTGCTTTTGTCAAATTCAATGGTGGGATTGGACGAGGCTATGGCAAACGCGGAAAACAAGAACAGAACAAAACAGAACGAGAGGGGAAGAGAAAGGCGTGTTCAGCCATTTCATTTGGCAGTCTCTTTCCTTCCTACCCTCCTTCTGAGCGGAACAAGCAAGCAAATGAAAGAATGCAATCACAAACAATGGAATAAAAGGTGGAAAAGGTGCTGCCTGTAGAAGAGCGAGCTATGGCGCCAATTTTTGTCTCTTCTTGGGATGACCTTTATGGTGTGGGGGGAGAGTGAGAAAGAAAGTCAATAACTAATAGGTTTATGCGATGGGTCCCATCGAATGAAGTAAAAATGGAAAGACTAAAGTACGAAAGTAAAAGGTCGTGCAGAGAATAAGGTAGAATTGTGATTGAGCATGAAACGTAAAGGAAAAGGAGAAAAGAAAGAGGTATTTTTTCCTCCGGGCCCTTGATGGACGCGGGTGGGGAGTGTGGTGGAGGGTGCATGAATGGGTTTCAGAAGAAAAGGAAAAGGAAAAAAGAGGGAAGACCTCAAGGTATTTCGATGAGGATGATTGACTAATTCAAAGGGAGGAGGCCCGAAAAAAGTAAGACAATTTCCCCTGGAATGATAAAAAAACTGCGGAAAAAGAACATAGAAGCCGGATTTAAGACAATAGGAGTAGCAAGGAAGAAAGAGGAAGAGTGAATAATACTACAAATGAAAGGGGGTTGAACTGATAACACGGTCGGCTGTCTTAGCTGTGTGAATGGTTACGCTCGTGGCCGTTCACAGTGTGGGCGTGGGATTGATGGCTATGGTTGTGGTTATGCTCATCTCTTCCTCTAGCACTTTGGGTGCTTCTTCGGCCCTTTTTAGTGAGAGTGCTCACATCGTGTTTTCCTGTTGGTAATGGTTAGAATATCTTGTAAGTGGGCAGGGGTATATGCGTACCGTCACAGCAGGCTCTGACATTCTCCAAGCGGTCTGCCTCTCTCTCTTCTCGCTCAATTTGAAGTCTCAGCTCTTCGGCAGAATCGTTCACTTCACTAGCGTCATATATGCTAGCGTTGTGTCGGCTACTTCGAGAGCTAAAAGTTGCCAACCCAGAAGTAGTCCTAAAGATGTTGCTCAGTTTAGACATACTGCCTTGACGCATTGAACTCTCTCCAGGTCGTCGGTGAGAAAGCGAGGAAAGGTTTCGAGGGGGTTGTGAGGAGCCATGAGTTGTTCGAGAGTTGTAAGAAGACACACTGGGAGCTCCACGTCCGGCACCTTGATAGCCCGGATTAAAATCATTGACGTCCTCAGCAGTAACACCGTTTTCGTCATCGACTCCACCGCCAGTTCTCAGCAAAAGATATGAAAGAGCCTATCGTCTAGTTAGCTATCCAGATCCGCATGAGGGAAACCAATAATCTCTTACATTGAACCATGTTTCGTGCCTCTGCCCCGTAGCCGCCGTAAATTTCAATGACCTCCCAGGCGTAACAATAACCAAACTCTTTCTGTGCAATCCGGGTGGCATCGGGTTATCATCAGTAACAACTCGGACGGCCTCAATGGCCACACTCTTCGCCCTTAGCTCGGCCCTTCCGGCAGTGGTAGGATCGCGATCACTCCAATAAAGTGTTCGTGTGTAAGGATGAACCCAGAAGAATCTCTTGTGCCTACTTGTGGATAGAGTTCCGCGCCCTGTAGCCCTTGTATACTTCCAAAGGTACTCTCCTATCATAGTCTGGGTAATGGCTTGAATCATCCGGGGATCCGTGGCATTCTCGGGTCCGCTTGGTGAGCCATTGGCATTCTGTGCTTGCATGTTGAATCTTTCGTCCAGCTCAGATGCAAAGGAAGAAAGGGATGATCGGCGAGATGTGGGCGATGAAACCTCACTTCTTGTGGTAGTGAATCTCGGTCGAGGAGTAGTACCGCCCCTGGAGCCTGGGGTCTCTGGCGGCCGTGATGGACCATCTTGACCAGGAGTTCGGGGTCCAAATGTTACACTCCCCTTAGGTCCTGCACTTGATGAGGGCACTGAAGGCGGTCCCATGAGGCCGGGTTCGTGTGGAGCAAAAACCTTCTGCTGCGCAGCTGCGATAACCTCCCTGTGATCCTGTGGTAGAGGAGGGTGGGTACTGCGATTATCCCGCATGCTAGATGAACTCACGGGACGCCTAAGTGCAGCATTGGGATTCGGCCGAGGAGGCTCGCTGCCAATCGCAGTTGCTCCGACGATCCTAACACCGGTCCGACTGATACTCTCTTGTGAGGCTCCTGATCGCAGACTTGCCCCTTGCATAGAAGCCTTTTCTGTGCCGACACCAGTTTCGCCAGCACCGACCATATATGCTGGCTGCTTACCCTTATCAAGCCTCTTTGCATTTTGGGATAACTCGTCAATGAATTCCGAAGTTATATCCGTCTGTACAATTTGGTCTAACATGGGAACCGCCTTTGGTAATTGTGGCACTATTGATTCTTGTGTTACCTGCGGTACTTGCGAAATCGGTGCTGGTTCTACCTGTGGTGCTGGGAGTGGCGGCGGCGGCGGCGGTGCTTGCGGCTCCTGCGGCTCCTGCGACTCTTGTGGCTCCTGCGACTCTTGTGACTCTTGTGGCTCTTGTGGCTCTTGTGGCTCTTGTGTACCCTCTGGTTTTAGTATCTTTGCTGTCTCTTGTGTCTCCTGCGTCTCCTCGGGTGCCTCTGGTACAATCTGCGCCTTTGAAAGGTCGGTCTTCGCGAGGTTCCTCGCAGCCTGAGGCTTATCATTTTCAACAAGAATGGGTGTCTCCGGCTTCGATGCAGTAGACCCGCTCCTCCTCCAACCGCCAAACACAGATCCGAAGAATCCCGCCCTCTCAGGTGTCGTGGTGGTTGACGGGCTTGGTGTTGATGGCCCCTGCTGCGAATCCTCCACAGTCTCAGAAACCTTCTTAGGTGTTTCCTCATCGGAGGAGCCGGGTGCTTCAATGCCTCCAGGAGGAGCAGGGACGGGGAGGACCGCACGTGGAGATTTGACAGGGGTGGGGGGGTCAATGGGAGAAGTGGCTTGTGTGCTAATTTTGGAGAACTCAAGAGGTGGGATGGGTACAATCTCGCCGCTCTCTTTCGCCGAAGTCATCATTGCTCTCTCAATGGCTTCTTCCAATTCGCTCTGGCTGGTCCCGGCGCGGATCACAGGCGACATGTCCTCCTCAGGAACCGTTTGTGTACCACATCCAACAGTTGGGGGAACGTTTTTGGTATTGATGGCTACCAGCTCAGGTTCGAATTGTGTTTCGACACTCTTCACACTCTTTACTAACTGTGGAGACACTGAACTGCCTTTGCCGGGTACAACAAGTGGAAAAGGCACAGGCAAAGGCAGCAGGCTCTTATCAGCCCTGCCTACCCCCTCCAATTCTGGATCATGCTGTGTTTCTGCGTCCCCCATATCTGGCACGGCAACCGGCTGATAAACAGGTTCAACAGTATTCTTCCTTTCCAACTCTTCACCAAACTGAGTTCCAGTCTCGGCAGACTGGGCTACAACTTCATCTAATTGGACCCCGACCCCACTGGCAACAGGCTTAAGCTCCTCCAGACTCTGGACCGCTGCATCGGCCATCTCCGGCTTCACGACTTCTGGCTCGGGGTCTGACTGTACTCCAACTGAAACAGCCAGATAGGTCTCCTCGGTAGTTACGACAGTCCACGGTTGTTCATGCTCATCAATGGCGCCAGGTAACCGCTGCTGCTGTTGATCTGGGTATGGTTCCTCGGTCATGACAGCACAATCAACCATCTGGACGTATGGGAGGAGTCTCTTAGTCGGTGTATCGGGCTCCTCCGTGTCCTCATCCTCTTCCTCATCTTCGTCACCATCAGCACCCAACATCGGAGCATCGCCCAGCTCTGCGAATAAGCTCTTTCGCTCGCCGGGTGCGGATGGCTTCTGGTGCACACCGGCAGGCGACCCTCCCCCTGGACTTGAATCCGCAGACATCGGCATGTTGCTGAACAAACTACTCCCTGATGGGATTCTGGATCCTCCTCTTCCTCGAGCTCTGTTGATCCTCAATTTCAGGCGCGGGTTGGTTGGGTGGTTTCCGCCAACCATCATGTCAGATGAACCCTCCATAGCATCGCTATTACCAGGCCCGAAATTTCCATAGCGATATCCATGGTCATCATCATCCTCAGTTGAACCAGTGGAAGCAAGGCTGTCACGGTGGCGGTTCTTGATCAACCTCAAGGATCGCGCACCGAACGCCGATCCACGTGAAGCCTTGGATTTAAGTGTAGGACTCGTCTCGGTTTCGGTGAGCTCATCAGCAGATGTTGGATAATCAGCCATAGGGCTCTCATTGCCAGTCTGGAAGGCCTCGGTCTCGGTAGCATTGGCGCCACGTTCATCAGCAGTTTCAAAGGCATCGGTTGCGTCCCGATCATCATTCCCTCGGTCAAAAGCTGATCTATTTCGCTGCCCTCGTGGTGTCAGTAGAGGTTCGGGTGCAGGATCCTCCGTCTCCTCCCACTCCTCTTCTACAGGTGCCTCGATCATTGTCACTTCGTCCCTGCTCTTTCTTGGCCCACCAAGGAGACCCGGGTTCACGTTTGGGCGGAGAATGGGCTTTCTGAAGAATCCGTCATTCCTTCGTCGTTTTGCAACGCTTACTGGTGGGCCGTTACCCAAGCTGTTCCTCGCCGCTTCCAACTCATCCCTAGCCTCCTGTAGCATGCGTTTCAGTTCTACCTTCTCGGTCTTTTCTCGGTGCACATTGTTCTTGAGAGTGGCAATCATTCTGTGTGCATGATTAAGACTTGACCTCACAGTCTCGGCTTCAAGCATGGCATGCCTAGGTGTCTGCTTGGTCGGTGAAGGGGGGGGTGAGTTGTCCGGAGTAGTTTCTGTAGGCTGTAAATCAAAGGGACCATTAAGGACGCCCTCCCCATCTGACCGTTGCTCCGACTGGCGCAACCGAAGAGTATTCTTTTGGCTTTCTTCCAGCTGTTGCTCCAGCTCATCAACCTTATCCTGCAGGGCCCGACGTTCGCCCTCATTCGTAGCCAGATTCCGTCTCATAGCCGCAAGTTCAACCTCGTGGTGCTTGTGTTCTGCCTCCAAATCCTCATAGAGCTTCTCATTTTGGTGCTTCCAGTCGTCGAGCTCCTTGATCATCATATTTTTCTCGTGTCCCATATGCGAAATTTGGGTATGCAATTTGGTCTCCGTATCCCTCTGTGCGGCAGCCTGACTGTTCAAATCCTGGACGGTGAGCTCAAGATTCCAATTTTCCTCCTTTAACTTTTGCTCACTCTCATCAAGCGACTTCAATCGGGACTCCAAATTCTCCGCATGCTGCTCGAGCCTCGATTTTCCCTCCGAAATGTTCTTTAGGGCCTCTTCGCGTTCCGAAAGTAGGACTTGTAATTGGCGAACCCTGACAACAAACCCCTGCGCAACTTCTGTAGCAAATTCCAAGTGAGCTTGGGGTGAAGGCTGGTTTCGTTGCTGGCGGGGGACAGAAAGCTTGCTAGGCGAACTGCTTCCCTGGGTTTGTAAGGTCGAGGACGGCGAACTAGCTGGCTGCGCAAACAAACGAAAAAGAGTGTCAGCTCCAAGACTTCCCGGCAAGAAAAACCAGGTTATAGGAATATTATGGAGTGTAAACTAAACGCACATTTCCAGCTCCATAAGGAGAAGTGTTTCCGCTACTACTTCCACCACCATTGCCCGCTATAATCTTGTTGATCAAAACAGCCCTAGCGCTTTCCCGTCCGACCTCATTGTATTCCTTCTCTAGCTCCACTAATTTCTTCTTAAGTTCGGGACTTATCTGCTCCCCCCCCTCCTGTAATTCTTTTATCCTCGCCTCGATCTGTTGCTGTTGCTCAAGTAATGTCCCGCCCAGTGTTGCAACGGTTTCAATCCGCTTATTGACCTCCTGCAGGTGAGCCTCCAGCGTCCGCTTCACCTGGGAAGGCGAAGATTCAGGTAAAGAGAGAAAAGGTGGAGGATCCATGCTTGAGAAACGAGAGGACCCAGACGGTTTCGGAGTCGTAGTTGATGGGTCGGTGGTAAATGGGTCCTCCATTTTGGCAGACGTGATGTCGGCTCTGAGCAAGAAGTTCAGGCAGGGCTGGTGGACAAGTAGCCCACCTTCTTAGGTTGTCAACGGCGAGAATCCAAGGTTATAAAATGAGCGGATTAGGTCAGGTACGTAGGTTAGGCCGACGATTTGACGACAAGTTCGTTTTTCAAGGTAGCGAGCTGGTCGAAGGCGCGGGGTGGTGGTGGCAGTTGGAATGGACGTACAGTAGTAGTAGTAGTAGTAGTAGCAGGCCCCGGAACAAGCAACAAGGTGGAGCAGGAGGCGCGCCAACAACAATAACAAAAGCAACGAGGCAAATAGTAACGGATGAAGGAGCGAAATTACAAAGGAATAATCAACGCAAGAAAAAACCGACCAAAGCAACGTGGATAATGACGACAAAAGAGTATTAAAGGAACGATGAAATAAAAATGAAGAAAAAGCGGCTACGAAAGTTGAAGTACTCGTGAGGAAAGAGAGCTTGTGGTGGATACGACAAAGGAGGGGAACGGTAGTAGGCGAGAGGAGAGTTGTCTAAATGTCTGACTGACTGGCGGTTGTGGGCAGAGGACGGATGGATGGATGCCTCCCACAGATGTCGGCACCAGACCAAGGGAAAAATAAAATAAAGCCAATGGACGGAAAGTTGGCGGTGTCGGATTGGACCCAATGTGAGGCACCCTGTCCGAGTGGGGTTGAGGGAAAGACAATTCGTTGTCGAGAGGGGGGGGGGTGACTGGCGAGGATTAGATTTCGGGGCCTCTGCGCTGCTCTGCTCTTTCTACTCCAGGTGGCTCGATCAGAGAGAAAGAACTGCAGATGCACAGGGTAGAGACAATATTTCCTTGGAGACGTGGTGCTGACGCGCGCTGGCGAATTGCAGACAACCGCGCTCAATGCTAAACCCGATCGTCAACAAACCAATCAATACAACGGATTACCCCGGGTCACGCAGCCATCCACCACCCACCAGCAAGAGAAGAGGAGGGAGAGAGAGGGGATGGAGGGGAAGGGGTTGAAGGTTAGAGTATGATATGTAAGGAATTGGGGGCTGAGGGGTTGTTGCTGCTGGACACCTAAAAATACAGTACCGGTATGCCCGTGGGCAATAACAATCCCGTGGTAATGGTGGCTTGCTTGATATGTATGTGGGGAGGGAGGAAGGGAGGGGATACGAGAGAGAGAGAGGAATGAATCCATTAGAATTCCAACCAGTATTATCACACTTACCGTACAAATACAATTGATAGAGGTAGAGAACGAGGAGAGGCAGATGGTTGTGACGACAGGGTAGAGAAACTTATTACCGGTACTATGGGTATTTGCTGAGCGAGTGACTCGATTTGGCAAGAGGGAGGCCGTTTCAAAAATAAAAATATTAAAAAAAGGTCTGACAACTAGGGTTTCCAATACTGTAAGGTACCGAAAGTAGAAAAAAAATATTTAAAAAGGAGCGAGAATCCAGGAGGGAGAGTGTATGATGATGTGGGGGGAGAAATAGAAGTAAATAAACAAATGAGCGAATAAGCAAATAAGCAAAAGGAGTGAAATGGATGCTGGTATGTGAGGATAGACCAAAAGGATTGGGGGGGGGGATGTGAAGATTGGAGATGAGGATCCACAGACGAAGGGAGAGGGGGGGGAGAGGGGGAGAGAGAGAAGGGCAAACCAGGAGACAAGATATCTTTCTCCATTCCTCTTCTCCCTTCAGCAAAATACTTGTACATTACCGCACAGTGCCGGTAAGAAACTATCGCCATAATGACCCTTGCCTGTTTTTCTTCCCTATTCTTCCCTTTTTCTTTTTTGGTTTTCAACCAACTCCAAAGGGTCCTCCTTGTAACCCAGCAGGTACAAGTACGATATCATACCTCACAGTCTCACCCCTATGAGCAAGAGGATCAAGGAAGTCTAAATTGGCCAGCACGACGCTCTACCTATCACAGCCTAGGCTCACCGTGATGGTGCCTGCAGTTAAAACACTCCGCAATTGAGCAACCGCTTCCGCATCCTCCATCCAGGTTCTTTGACCCCCCCCCCGTTTCTTGACTTGAGTTTTCTAGAAGGGGAAGGAAGGGCCAATCTCTCTCTCTCTGATAAACTCCCAAGTTGGCATTCATCCAACGCTCCTACTGTATCCTCTCCGTACAGCATGTTGCTATGTGATGAAGTTGTTTCGTGTGATGCCTTCTCCTCAACCAAAGTCAAATAGGAAATGCCGTTGCTAGCAGAGTGATGTGCTAGTACAATACCGGTATGATATCATGCAAGGACAGTATTCGGGTACAATTGGCCCTGTATCGAACACCGGTATGTTCCAGATAGATTAATTTATGTCAACATCCTGACACAATCCGCTGCCCTAGATTTGCATGTCGCCTTCCTTACCGTAGTTCTCCGCCTTTTTTTCTTTTTTTTCCTCTTCTTTTCTTTTTCTTTCTTTTTTTCCCCCGAACCTACCTTACCGTGCTGGTATCGTGCTGGTACTATCATATCGTACTGGTATGATACTCGAGCGCTGGTGGCTACAAGCAGAGTGCCTGGGTCAACTCGGAGGCTCTGTATGGTACTGCCACATTGCGCCATCACCGATCTTGTGGCCCCTTCGGATTGTCAGATTTCAGATTTTCCCGCTGTCTTTGGATTCGAAGCCCTTCTTTCTGTAACAGCACTTCCGTCAACCAAACATGTAGAAAAAGAGTGATGGGTACGAGAGAAAGATAAGCAGATCGCAGAGTATGATAGGGGGGTTTTCCGACACAGGTATGCCATTTGATGGGATGCTCCAGACGCACCCCTACTCAGGTGCCCTTTGAAGAATTGATTGATGGCAAGAGCCCTGCGAGCAACATGGCAGCATCTCCAGTCCTATGATATGATACCTTACCCGAGTGGTTTCTGCTCGTGCAATGATGCCGGCTTAGTAAACAATAGCCACAATCGCAACCGTTGCTAGCCAATCTCCCTGCGTACCAAAGCTATCCCGTCAACCTCGAGAACTGCCACCACCTCAACCACCTCAACCACCTCAACCACCACCACCACCACCACCACCACAGCACCCCCAACTCCTCCACCAAAATGACTGAACCAACCCCCCGATCCGATGCCCCAACGAGCACAGCGCCGGCCCCAACTGTAACCTTCTTCAAACGCTCCACGAAAAACCGCTCTTCGATCCGAAAGCGCGCCGCCACACCTCCCCCCGTTACCACCTCTGACTCTTCAGACGCCTACTCCTCTTCAGACGAGAAAGCCGGCACACGAAGCGTCAAGAAGCGTCGGAAAAACAAGAGCGTCGTGACTACCCAAACCACAAGCAAGCCCAGTTCCGCCACACTCGGAAACCCGGAGGACGTGAAGCGCACATACACGGACGTGAGCAGCGAGTTGACGAATGCAAACGACGCAACGAAGACGAACTGGCACAACCACGGCGATGACGAGAGGTCTTCCTCATCCTCTTCGAAAAATCGGGCAGCAGGAGGGGAAGAGGAATCGGTGGCAGGCGGGACATACAAGGGCACATCATCCTACACCACCTTCATCAAAAAGTCAGAAAACGCCCCCGCCCGATCCGTGGGCCCGATGAAAGCGCCCAGCAACATCCGCACAATTACAATCACAGACTACGCGCCTGACGTCTGCAAGGACTACAAGCAGACCGGTTTCTGTGGCTTCGGCGATACATGCAAGTTCCTACACGCACGCGAGGACTACGCACAGGGTTGGAAATTGGATCGCGAGTGGGAGATTAACCAAAAGACCGGTAAAGCTAAAAATAAGAGAGAGGATGATAGTAGAGGAGAGGACGAGGAGGAGAAAGAATTGAAAGATATCCCTTTCAAGTGCATCATTTGCAAGGGCGATTATAAGAGTCCCATTATCACCAAGTGCAAGCATTACTTTTGCGAGACTTGCGCGATCGCTAGGTACAAGAAGACGCCCAATTGCGCAATTTGCGGGAAGAGGACGGATGGCGCTTTTAATATGGCGAAGGAGTTGAGGAAGAAGTTGGAGAGGAAAGCAGTTAGGGAGGAGGAGAGGAGGAAGAAGGAAGAGGAAGAGGCGGCGGAGGATAATTAATTGGGTAGACCCTTGTGACCTTTCGAGTCGCTTTGTGGGGTCGGGGATGCATGTTTGTTCGTCGTTTTTCTGCATTCCACATTTAGCGTAGGTTTGGATTGTATCATATTATATAAACTATTGGTTCTCCCAGGCCTTCTTAAGCATTGTTTCGAAGCCCCCGTGGTATACAATAGCCGTTGGTTTCCCTTACAGGTACTTGTACTCCTATATTCCTATAAGACATCGCCAATGCTTGTATCATATCATATGTACAAAGTTGATTACAACAATCATACCCCAGACCCCCTAGCGCGCCCAAATTTAACATTTATAATATCATACATAACATAACATTTCGTGACACGCCACCATCTAGACTACGCCTAAAGAACCATATAGCTATGCACATGTCTTATGCGTACCATGCTATATATACAGTGCAAATAAGTTAAAGCACAAAAGAAGAGAAAGCGACTGATGCCCAATAAATAAAAGAGAGAGAAAAGAAAGATATTATACAATAATATTATGATACAGCGCATGAGCCTCCAGCCCCACTAATGCAATGCACCGTTTCCCTTAATCCATCTACTCGAGTATGCGATACCGAGGGGGTCGCAGAAGGGCAAGAAATCTAAGGGCGCATACAGTGCATGCGCACACACATTGGAAAACAGCTCCCCCTTTGCCCAGTCTAATAAGCACACAGATAGGACCAATAAAATCAAGTCTTCTTCCAATCCTTCGCCAGATGCCAGAGAAAGCGCATCCGCCTCTTGGCCTCCTCTCTCATGGCAAGCCTATGTTTGGAGCACTTTGCTTTCAACCACCGAACATAGGTCTTCTCCTGGTCGGTCGTCGCAGCATCCATCGCCTTCCGCAAGTACTTGAACACGGTATTATCCGGTACCCCTCCGCGGGCGATTAGCTGATCCACAATCCAGCCCAAGCCAGCGGTATCCCCAATGTCGATGTACGCCTTCATTAGCACTGTCAGGCTCTTCTTCTCCCACGGGAAATCCGTGCCCCAGGCGGTTTTCGAGATCTCATGCAGGAGGAGGACGGCAGCGCGGGGATTCTTCTTTTGGATGAGATGCCATGCCGTGTGCACGCTTATGTCGTGGGTTATTGGCAGCTCGGCGGATTCGAGGAACATGTATGCTTTGCGGACCTGGCTGGAGGTGGCGATGTAAGCCTCCACCGGGTCGGCGTCCCTTGGTGGGAGGAGGACCTGGAAGGATTGGAGAGTGGGGGTTTTGCTGATTTTGACACCGCGGCCTTCGCAGATTCGGAGGAATCTGTATGCTTCTGGGAGGCTTGACCTGGGCAGGCAGAGGGTGGCGCGGACGGCAGAGGTTACGATGGGGATGGAGGGCTTGATACCTTTTGCGAGGTGCTTTTGAAGTATGTCGATTGCTGCAGTGAACTGGGATTGTTGGAGTGCATGGTCCATTGCTGTCTCTTCTCTGCTTTGGTCTACAAGTTCTTGTGAGGGTCTGATCCGAACTCGCTGTAATCCCTGATATGTTGAGTGCACGAGCATGTCCTTCGTCCGCTGGTTGATTAAGGAGTCGTTGTTTTCCCGGATAATAGCGTAAGTCCTCCGTAATAAAGAGGGGGCCGCATCGCCAGTGTGGCGAATGGTTTGGAGCAAGGTATTCAAAGTTGCAGCATCAGGCTCAATTCCAGAACTCACCATTCGACGAGCCCAGTGCTCTATACCAGGCTCATCCCATTGTCGTACACATGAGTGGATCATGATATTGTAAGAATATGTATCCGGCAATACACCTCGTTGCTCCATCTCGTCAAAGAACTTCTCCAAATCACGCAGTCCAATCATGGCAGAGTAAGTCTTCAGGAGCATGTTAAACATGGGTGTCGTAAGCCGCACCTTCTTCACCTCCATCTCTTTTAGGACGTTTGCCGTACCTTGCCAGTTCCGCCTCCGAGCGTACGCCGCCAGAAAAATTGCGTAGGTCTCTGCGTTATGCCTGATACCAAGTTCTAGCTTCACACGCGCATATCCCCTCGCTATGTCCAGCCTCCCAACATTGATTGCCGCCTCAATCAATACATTGAACACACCGACACGAAGTTTCACTCGCGATTCAAACATCCACTTGAATATTCTCTCCATCCTATGAAACGATCCACTAATAATCTTCACCCCACCAAGCAGTAACGTGCACATCGTAGAATCCACCATCCACGGCGGTCCCTCCTTCCTCAGAAGCGTTCGCAGAAGTTTCTCCGCCTTATGCAATTTCCGCATCGCGATGAAATTCCGCAATCGGTGCCCCATAGTTTGCATATTCGGCTGCACCCTGGGTCTGTGGCATTGGTAGGTGGAGATAACTTTAGAGTGCATGCCCATCTGAATGTATGCCTCCAAGCATATATTCAGTGCGTCGGTGTCGACATGCTTCTGACCGGCGACGTGCATCTGGTGGAATATTTCGGGGATCTCGGAATACCGCCACCGCTTCCTCAATGCCTTCATCACTGCCTTTCCCACGATCTTGACCTGCTCGCCATCTTCACCCCGCTGGAGCCCCTCCAAAAACCCTTCCCTAGCCTCGGATGGCTTCCCCTCCAGAACTGACCGACAGCACTTCAATACCCAAATCCTTGACGAAGCACTTTTGATTTTATCCTGGATCGGAATTGCAATTGAGGTAGTGGTAGTAGTATTAGCAGTAGCAGTAGCAGTAGCAGCTCTCCGAACGGACGTCCGCCGTGAGATTAACTGATGACGCCGGGAAACGGATTTCGGCACTGGCTTCGTGAGTGCAACATTAGGCGATGATGGCGGGGCCTCCCGACGAATCGGATTCCGCTGCTTCCTAAGTACCTCCGAGGAGCGGGCCTTCGCCTGTTGAGAGCAATTGCTGTTTTTCCGTCGGATGTCGAGTCTGACGCAGCCGGCGATGGGTCCGTGACGAAACGGTTGGCAGGGCCAATGGAGGAGGATTTGGCGCAGATAATGAAGGGCGTTCTTCGAAGGGGCTATAGCATGAGTATGAGGTATCATCATACTTCTTCAGGGGATTTTGGCGGACGTGGGGGGGCGCCCTCAGGCATTCTCCAGGAGGAAGCGGGGAGTTTCTAAAGTTTTTTGCCCGAGGAAAATCCACTGATTTTCTTGTCCTGAGATTGTTTAATGCCTTTCAAACCTAACCCTATATAACCCAGTGGCTCACAAACGCTCACTCAATATCATCTGCCACCAGTGAAATGCCACCAAGCCTCGCTGCCGTGCTGCCCTTATTTCCTTTACGACGACCTTTCATAATCATCGTTACCCCGAAAAAGACACCAGTGTGAGCTACAGCACTTGCACAACGACCCACGCTTCGGGCGCTGGGGGGTGGTTTTGGGTTAGGAGCACGGCAACACTATGTCATAACTTTGAGTTGTATGCACCTTATATCCCATCTAAATAGCTACCCCAGTGCAACCCCACAAGCAAATAACGCAACAACACCTTAATAAACCAAAGGAACAAATGAAAACAAGGACCAACCCGCCAAACCCCCGATATCTATGATATCTGTAATACTCAGCATCTACATTGATGATGAGAATCTACTCTGATGATGAGAAGAGAGCTTGTTCCTCCCGTGTCTCCCCTTCCCCACCACCCTCGCTTCCATCATTCCAGAATACTCCGGGCGCGAGGAACAGGGAGAAAACAGCAGCAATCCCAAACGTGGAGGCCAAGCAGACAAACACTGTTTGCGGATATGTTGCCACCGTCGATGCGTATATCAGGTTGAAGACACTTTATAATTAAGTTAGATCATTCCATTGGCATTTCAGCTGCAAAATAGGGAATACTTGAGACGTACGCTGGAGCTACCACTCTTGCTAAAGAGTGAAGAAGGGCTGTGGCACCAAGGAGTTTCCCAGTTTTGTCCGTGGGTACATGTTTTGTAAGAGACGATTGCAAAGTTGGTGAGCCAATCCCACCAAGAGCTGTTAACACACCGGCAGCTGTAAACTGGCTCCCGTTCTGCGCGAGTGCGTAACAAAGATATCCCGCAGTCTCGACAGCAATCGAGAACCGAATCAAGCTATGATTTGCATCAGATCAAGGGCCCGAATGAGTAGAGACGTGACATAAGATGAACCATACTTAATATCAAGTGTGTCGCATCCTCTATGCAGGCTTTGCGTCGTCGATGCACGACGAAAGTAGGTGACCGTAAGCGGTAGTACTACAAACAGCATCGTGACTCTAAAACAGTTTACAATAGAAACGTATATAGATGACTTCAGAAACCGATCGGGTTAGCATGGCTACTTCCTGTATATATATCTCAGGAGAGTACTTCAAAATTTCCCCAACCAAACTCCGCTTCTGCGTATATTAGAATCACAGTGATACCTGCAATTCCGACCCCAAAGAGAACGCAATCAGTAGCGGCCAAAAGCATTAAATTCAACCGCAACCTTGGGCTTGAACCCTGACCAGTTGGGAATAGGACTGTGAGGGGCCGTAGAAGGTTTGTTGGATTAAAAGAGTCCCACCAATGTTTGGGGACCCCCTCTTGTAGTTCCATCTGCTCGCATTTATGGTTTTCTCTCGCAAGTACCATCCGGCGCTTGGACAAAGATTCCGGCATGAAAAATATGACATAGCATATAAAAACAGCGTGTGCTCCCTAGAGTAAAGATGTCAGTAATATCAAACTTCTAAGCATCAGGCAATAAGACTGACCAATGCGACATAAAACACGGATAGTATGTTATTCGTCCTCTCAATCAACAAACCCCCAAGCACCGGTCCGACGGCTATTCCGAGGAAAAGGCATCCTTGAAAATACCCAAAGGCCATCGCACGCCGAGCGGTAGATGTGCAGTCTGCCCCATATGAGTATGACAAAGCCATCCCTAGCATGAAGCTCCCACAGAGGCCGTCAATCAGCGACCCGAAAAGCAGAATATTCACAGTAAAGACATCTGGATATTTCGCTGCCAAGATAGTAGTGATTTCATTCGCAAGCAGACCAAAAGAAGAAAGTGCCATGGCAAGCCTTCTTCCATAGCGGTCCGATAGAGACCCAAGCCTTGGGGAGGTAAAGGCGCCTGTGCCAATGGATCAATTGTAAGCTCGTTTACTAAGATGGGACGAAACCTACTGAGAATGCCTGAGACAAGGCTCATATATAGCGTGAACTTAGACACAAGAGCTTGCACCTGATTTCGGCATAAACTTAGAATATAACTCAACACACGAGGGCGCAATGGCACATAATAACCTCTGGCTCCTTGCACTGTCCGTCATCGCCGCCTCCCATTAAAATATGTGGGACAGAATCTCTCGTATATCCGTTGTCCGAATAATACTGTTGGCATACCAGAGCTAGAACAACGTTTAACCGTGGCACAGCAGCACTGTGATGGAGATATTAGTAGTGACAACAACTTTCTTCTATGGCAATAGGTTACACAGGAGCTCTCACCCGCCAAGGGCCATAGTGAACAAGCAAAATGGAGGCAGTAGCCAAAAAACCTAATGATCATTCGACCTCATGTCCTCTATACATGTTCTGAAGAGACCGAGATTCATCTTACCGATGGTTTCCGGTACCATGGAACACCTTCCCAATCGTCGATTTCATCAGTCCTTGCAGGCGTGCCATTCCCGTTTCCGCCCAACAGTAGTGATGTCTCATTTGTTTCCGTTCCTTCGGTCTGAAAGTCCTGAGAATCGGGTGTTCCTTTCGAACTCAGGCTTCCACCAATCAAAAGTGGCTTGGAAATTCTGTTCCTGCCTAGTATTGCTTGCGCCTCGGCTGCGGATTCAACCAAGGCATCCCGAATAGACGAATCCATAAGTCTGCGAAAGATAGTGATATGAAGGCGCAAAGTTTACGCAAGTTGACGGAAGAAAGATTCCCGCTTCTTGCAAAGCGAAACTCCAGGGACGAGGAAGTGGTGATAAAACAAACAAAATGCGCACGGCTTGCTCTAAGCCGAAAGCCTACCGTACTTATTGAATAGGTGTTCAGTGATGATTTATAACCAGAAGAGAGAAAAACACCAACAAGCCCTGCTAAATAAGAAGGAGGCAGGAATCAGTACTCTGCGAAATCGATGGAATGTAGGGAATCCTGGGTATAAGTCTCACGGCCCTCTCTCCTACAACAGGGGGGGTAATTGTTTTACGTGGTATCATAAATAGCATGAGAGGATCTGCCATGGAGAACAAGCTAAGGGTCACTCAAACGCCTGATTGGCGCCGGGATTACCATGTATCCCAGAGATAAGGCCTTAGTTTATCGTGTTTCTATGGCCAGGAGTGGGTAGAAAAGCATGAATACCAAAATCGGTCCGGCCAAAATCTCAGTAAGTCTGCCCTGCTGATGGAGTATGTACAAGTACCATCGTCCGATCTCTTGGGATTCGCTGTCAGATTATCAGCAGAAACCACCACATCACCTTATAATAGGTGAAGTTTGAAAGATTGGCGGAATTGCACATGCTCAATATATGATATTATCCTGAACACACGAGGACAAGTACCGGTACTACAGTACTCGAGTACACAATCCATGTTTCATCCAGCAACCAAAACAAAACCATTGGTGAGATCCAGCCCGTCTCGGCGGCCCAGGCTATGCCGCTCCAGAAAAGCACCATCATCATCCTCCCCAGGAACTTTTCTCTCTCAATCCGGAGATTAGAGGCCCGCCGGAGATGGCCTGCATGGCGCAGCGTGACGTGGAAATGAGCCTTTGATGTGATTGCAAATCATTAAAAACGCAAGCAGATTAAGACTGCCCTACCAGTATCATACAACACACTACGAGTAGAATAGAGAATCATCCCGTCATACTGCACCCCGGAGCGCAGAGGCTTGTCTTGTGCGATGCCGGCAGCCATTTGGGCACTTTCAGCCCCCTGTGCCCCTTGCGAACCCCCACACAGAACATCGACTCGGATGGATACTGATACCGATCCGATGACCATCATCTGTTTGCTTTATCAGCAAAATGAGGCCCGGAGGTGTCTTGGTCGCCAAATAACTACCGATATCCAAAGAAGGCTATTGTTTGGCTCCTGTTTTCATCTTACTGTGACTCGAGTTATCTGGGACCCTGGAGCTCCTTTTTCAAGTCTGTTCAGTTCCACAAGTGCCCCAGATATCGTAGCGGTTCCTACAGAGCCATGTTCCTCAAGGTTGAGCAGCAGGCAGCAGATGGGCAAGGGGAAGCAGCCCCCCCGACAATTTCTCCCGACGGAGACGGTTAAGTTTATTGCCCCTTCCAGGGATCAGACAACTACTCGAGTGATTTTACATGATCTCTGTAAGCCAAGCGGGCTCGAGGTCTATCTCAGGATAGAGCATATACCGTTCCCGAAAGCTCATGTACCTATGCCGAAAATCGGCGTGATAACACGTTTTCAACATTTCCCCCGCAGCACCTCCGTCTAGTAAGTCCTTGTGCGTTTCGGGTCCCTGCATCTCGCCATCCCGCTACAAAAACATGGCACCCGTCGCATCTGCTGCATCCCCCGCAACCGGGCTTCACATTACCGACCGAGCGTGAAACTGTCCTCGTGACATTGGGGTTGTATGAGCGCCTAGAGTGGAGGGTCCACGGTAGATCTAGAAGAACCCCACCTCTACCGCCCGCACTGCCATTTTCCTCGCGTGATCTCGGTTAAAGAGCATGAGCACAAGCTCCTCCCACAAAGTCTCCCCCTCGCGCCCAAACTCGGGCCCCGGCACCGCGGTAGAGCTCTGCAACAGGTCAATCATATCTCAGCAAGCTTCCAGAAAATCTCTACCAGTACTACAGTATCATAAATCATGGAGTGAATCGTCATCTGCATGCAATGTGTACGTCACTTACTAGTCACAGTTCCCTAGGAGTACCATATGTTTACGCCGTTGTGAAAATTTAGTACAAATCGTCTGGAAGTTCCCCTGAGCGGGCGGGAATGACATTACTTCCTTTTCCCAATCATTCGTACAACAAACCCGTACTGCGCACGTCCAGAAAGGAGGAAGAGAAAGACACGATTCACAATGCCTGGTTGGGGTATGGCCATACAGATCTTGCTCTCCACCTCAGTTCCACCACCGCCACTCATTTGTTGGATTGTGAGCGCTGACATATGAGCCTCCTCTAGGAGACTCACACGACGCTTGGAAACAGCTCTATCAAAATGATGAGGGGAGCCGCGGAGTACCCTTTTGCAATCCACATTCATTTCACTTCTGTGAATTTTCATCTAACGGGAAGTGAACAGGGCAATCTATCTCACGAAGTAATTTCTGGTGCTGCTGCATTCGAAGGGTTCAAACTCTTCGAGAACCACCAGCGTCGGGAAGGTGCATTTATCTTTTCGCCACATGGTGCAGTATTTCCCCGGGAGCGCATGTCTAACAGCGGGTGAGAACGACGAAATAGGGAAGCAAGTATCCCACGGAACGGCAAAGGAAATCCTTATCGGTCTAGCCACCGCAGAGGCAGAGAAGCTTGTCGAGAGGAAGGGTTTAAGTGCACACGAGGGCGAACGGGCCAAGCACGCGACTAGGCAGAATGCCGAGTGGATGTACGAACAATGCAGCAATGGTGACCAGTACAACCCCAACAGCCAGGGACCCCCTGGCCCGTTGGAACAACGTGAAGGTTACGAGCGTAGGGATTACGATCGTGGGAGATACGAGCGTGGTGGTTATTAGGAGTGCAGGAAAACGTGACATGGCGAGGGCAGCTGTTGTATTTTTAAGGCATCAAATTGCATGCGTGTATTAATGAAGGCTAGGCACAAAGCCACGTTCTTAAAGTATCGATATATATGATTTATTCATTTGACATACGATTTGAGTTTCGGCGGGGGCTCCGACATTCTTCGGATGCCGTAAAATCCGGTAAAATCCACTACCAGATTGCCAACAGGAGTCAACCCGTCAGTACAGGATAGGATTGGTTTGACAAGTTAACAGAGTTGCGAATGCCAGTTAATGAGACCCAACATGTCCTAAGGCTGATCTTATATACTATGTTAGGAGAGCGCTAACACTCTTTAGGAGCACCTGTCTCCGGGTCCATAAATTGCAGGGCTAATCGCAGATTTCACGGGATTTTATGGTGTTTGTGAGCGGGGTTCAGCGGGTAGGGAGTAGGTTAGAATGACCGAGTGAGGGCGAGTGATGCTGATATCCCCCAAAATAATATTGATGCACTACGGTACTGGCTGACCATGTGTTATGGAATCTGGTGAATTATCTCGGAGGCTGGTATTTCGTTATTTCGCTAGTAACCTTTTGAAATCTAAGTTGGTGATTCGTGGCCTGGGCTAGGGCTCAGGCGTCCGGGTTTCGGGCATCCGATTCTCTAACGTCCAACCCATCGAACGTCAAGGAATGCCCGTTACCAGTTTCACAGAACCCATCCGATGGAGCCACCTTTTTGAGCCCAACGGGGTCCAGTGGATTATTCGCGCCATATGCCTGAGTATCCGGCACGAATGAGCTATTTGTTCTCAGGGGTGGGGCACCCGTCGCAATTGGAGGGCGAAGCAAGGCCACCGAGATCGAGACCGGGCGCTGTCGTGAGAACACGGTAGTCGTTCGCAGCGATAAGGTGGAAAATGCAAGCAATTACCCAAAAAGCAAAAAGGCAGCTGCCTGTAGGAGGAGAAAAAAAGAAAAGGAGGACAGCAGTGCCATCTCCATACTTTAATACCGGTATGGTTTTAACCACGGACTTCCATCTCTGTTCTGAGCAATAAACTGCGAGTAGAAACAAGCTGATTGGTGGGCTCAGTTTGACGCAGAGATGAAAGTCACCGAGAAAAAGGCCTTGGATACACCAATAAGAAAAAGGAAAAAAAAGGGGAAAGAGTAGGCCTCTACTCGAGTAGTTTGCCTTAGACAAGCGCTGTGCTATCATCATCCCTGAGGTAAGTTTTTATATATTTGTTGGTGGTGATCCACACGAAAAGGTAGAAGCAGTATATCCACGCGCACAGTCACAGAAGCGTCTGACTTCGAGGCTCCGTCCTCTTTGTGTCCTTGAAAAACAAGATGTGCAGCGGCAAAAGGTTTATTGCCGGCGGGCATCATCATAGTCACCAAAACAGTATCGTTATTGGGCAGTAGCACACATAATGGGGTGTCGCACGGCTTCTCAATTATAGTGTCGGTAGGCAACAAGAGCTTTGAGACGGAATGGCGAGTTGGAATTGACTAACAAGTAGCAGCCTAAGGAGGAGAGAAATTTTCTCTTTTTTCATACCGTTATCGTGAACATACGGCTGCTGCTGTCCCCAGAGCAACGTTTTCTGGGGTTGTTGCCAAGCTTGGACTCGTGTGCAAAGTCACGTGCACCCAAGCCTTTTGCCCCTTAAAGTTGATTCTACATTTTTACCGGGCAGCGTGTCCTTGTCTTCTGTCTTTCTGTCAATTTTCTCCACCAGCAATCATCAAGTCAAACCAGCACCAAGCCCCCCAGCCAGCCAGCAATCAACCCCCTTCGATAGCCAAACGCCAAAGCTTCGTTTCTCGGGCAGAACTCCTCTTTTTTCAAGGACACAGCACCATCTTTTTCTTTTTACCAAACATAAGCCTTTTTGCTTTCCTCCATCCGATCGTCAAGCAAAACTCAACCGTCAAGCACCCACAAAAGAAAAACGCCATGTCCACCAACGCCACTGAGACCGTCGCCGCCGCTGCTCCTGATATTATTGAGACTATAGTCGATTCTCTCAATGATGCTACTCTTGCCCCTAAGACCGAAATTAGCGAAGCAGACGCCGCTCATGCTGCTTCTGCTGCTGAGGGCAGGAGACTTTACATTGGGAACCTTAACTATATTACTACCGAGGAGCAGCTAAAAGAATTTTTCGAAGGATTTTCTATGTGGGTATCACCTTTTCTTTCTTGGGATGCACCCCTCTACGAACATTGCTTTTGGCACCTTCGCTGTAGTTTTGAGCTTGATTGACACATTCGAGCAAGGCTGACATACATTATCACCTAGTGAATCCACTTCCATCCCCACCAACCCTCGCACCACTCGTGCTGTTGGCTATGCCTTCGTTGATGTCACCACTAAGGAAGAGGCAGAACGTGCAATTGCGGAGCTTAGTGGAAAAGAGGTTCTGGAGAGGAAGGTCAGTGTCCAACTAGCCAGAAAGCCTGGCACGTCTGGCTCTATCAAAAGGGAAGGTGAAAACGGTGCACTTGCAGAAGGGCAACAGCAAGCACCTTATGAAGGGGCAAGGAAGCACAGGGGCAACCCTAGAAACCGTGGAAGAGGAAGGGGCCGACCCGCCCCAAAGGTTAGTTTTTCTTTCTGTTTATAATTTTGGAATGAGCCTAACACTAGTGGAAGAACCGCCTGAGTCGTGAGAATGGCACCACCAGTGAGGAAGACAAGTCTGCACCTACCAATGCTTACGGACAAGTTCCTCCTCTCACCGAGGTTCCTCTCTACTCTGATGCCCCTGATACCCTCGAAGATACTGCCGCCAGTATTCCTACCGGTCCGGCTGCTGAAGGTGAGGGTCACGCTACTGGTGGGTACAGGCCGAAGAAGAGGAGGGGTCCCCCAGAGAATGGTGTCCCAAGCTCCACCAAGGTCATGGTGGCTAACCTCCCCTATGAGCTTACTGAGGAAAAGGTG
>Ga0307510_10002246_pt1 | contig 21830 bp, 23 predicted proteins | sample 12_EM_MG_FD_207224 | JGI IMG/M metagenome (GOLD analysis project Ga0307510, IMG submission 207224) | Populus trichocarpa ectomycorrhiza microbial communities from riparian zone in the Pacific Northwest, United States - 12_EM | ecosystem: Host-associated > Plants > Roots > Unclassified | place...
TTTTCATCGATTCGACTCTGTTTAACCTTCACTCCATCGACCTACAACATTCTCGGATGGAGGCTACACACCATGTCCCGCGTTCTGATCATTGAAAGCAGCGCCCGCCAACAAGATTCGGTTTCCCGTCAACTGACCCAGACTTTCATCAGTCAGTGGAAGGCGGCGCATCCTAACGATCAGATCACCGTACGTGACCTCGCCGCGAACCCGGTGCCACACCTGGACAGCAACCTGCTGGGCGGCTGGATGAAGCCGGCCGAGCAGCGCAACGACAGCGAACAAGCCTCGCTGGACCGCTCCAACGAATTGACCGATGAATTGCTCGCCGCCGACGTGCTGGTCATGGCCGCGCCGATGTACAACTTCGCCATCCCGAGCACCCTCAAGGCCTGGCTCGACCACGTGCTGCGTGCCGGCGTGACCTTCAAGTACACCGAAACCGGCCCGCAAGGCTTGCTCAGCGGCAAACGTGCGTACGTGCTCACCGCTCGCGGCGGCATCTACGCCGGCGGCCCGGCGGATCATCAGGAACCGTACCTGCGTCAGGTCATGGGTTTCATCGGCATCAACGACGTGACGTTCATTCACGCCGAAGGCATGAACCTCGGTGGCGACTTCCAGGAGAAAGGCCTGAATCAGGCCAACGCCAAGCTGTCCCAGGTCGCTTGATAGGTTAATCGCCAGATAATCCCCGATTGTTTAAGTGACCTGGCGCAACCCCTTCAAGGCTCTACGCGCATCGAACCTCCCTTTGCACTTGTTGCTCCTGAGTGCTGTAGCCCGATTGAACGCATTAGCGAGATCGGGCTTTTTTTTGCCCGTAACTCACCGATCCCCTGTAGGAGCTGCCGCAGACTGCGGCAGCTCCTACAGGGGGATTTTTGTTGGTTGCGGGGTGGAAAAACCGCTATCGTCGCCGCCATTCGATTTCGAGGCGAGCATGGGCTATCTACTTTTTGTCACGCTGATCCAGGCGTTTTCCTTCAATCTGATCGGCGAATACCTGGCCGGTCATGTCGACAGCTATTTCGCGGTGCTGGTGCGTGTGGTGCTGGCCGGGCTGGTGTTCATTCCACTGACCCGCTGGCGTTCGGTGGAACCTTCATTCATGCGCGGCATGCTGCTGATCGGCGCCTTGCAGTTCGGCGTGACCTACGTCTGCTTGTACCTGAGCTTCCGGGTGCTGACGGTGCCCGAAGTGTTGCTGTTCACCATCCTCACGCCGCTGCAGGTGACGCTGATCGAAGATGCGCTGAACCGCCGCTTCAACCCATGGGCGCTGATCGCCGCGCTGGTGGCGGTGAGTGGGGCGGCGGTGATTCGCTTCGACAGCATCAGTCCGGACTTCTTCATGGGCTTCCTGCTCCTGCAACTGGCCAACTTCACCTATGCCGCCGGGCAGGTGATGTATAAGCATCTGGTGGCCAAGCACCCGAGCGATCTACCGCACTATCGGCGCTTCGGCTTCTTCTACCTCGGTGCACTGGCGGTGGTGTTGCCCGCATTCCTGATGTTCGGCAAAGCGAATTTCCTGCCGGAAGCACCGTTGCAGTGGGGCGTGTTGCTGTTCCTCGGCCTGGTCTCGACCGCGCTGGGCATGTATTGGTGGAACAAGGGCGCGTGCATGGTCAACGGCGGCACGCTGGCGGTGATGAACAATTTGCATGTACCGGTGGGGTTGCTGCTGAATCTGCTGATCTGGAATCAGCATGAGGAACTTGGAAGATTGTTCCTCGGTGGCAGCGTCATCCTTGCCGCCGTATGGATCAGCCGACTGGGCATCCGCAAATCCCCAGCCACTGCATAACCCCTGTAGGAGTGGTGGGGTTACATGAGGTGTTTCTGCGGTTCAGGAATGCTGGCTGCGCCGAGCACCGCCGGCAGCAATCCAGAGCGCAAATCCCCACCACTCGGCTGCTGATACAGACTCAGCCCGAACTCCGGCAATACCGCCAGCAGATAATCAAAAATATCCCCCTGAATCCGCTCGTAATCGGCCCACGCCGTGGTGCGGGTGAAGCAGTAGATCTCCAGCGGAATGCCCTGCGCAGTGGTCTGCATCTGCCGCACCATGCAGGTCATGTTTGGCTGAATCTCCGGATGACTCTTCAGATACGCCAGCGCATAGGCGCGGAAAGTGCCGATATTGGTCATGCGTCGACGGTTGGCCGACATCGCCGCGACATTGCCCTGGGCCTCGTTCCACGCTTTTAATTCGGCTTTCTTGCGGCTCATGTAATCGGTGAGCAGATGCACCTGGGAGAGCTTTTCCTCCTCGTCATCACGGATGAAACGTACGCCGCTGGCGTCGATGAACAGGCTGCGCTTGATCCGTCGCCCACCCGATTGCTGCATGCCGCGCCAGTTCTTGAATGACTCGGACATCAGCCGCCAGGTCGGGATCGAGACGATGGTCTTGTCGAAATTCTGCACCTTGACCGTGTGCAGGGTGATGTCGACCACATCGCCGTCAGCGCCGACCTGTGGCATCTCGATCCAGTCGCCGACACGCAGCATGTCGTTGCTGGTCAACTGCACGCTGGCAACGAACGACAGCAGCGTGTCCTTGTAGACCAACAGAATCACCGCCGACATTGCACCCAGACCAGACAGTAGCAACAGCGGTGAGCGGTCGATCAGTGTGGCGACGATGATGATCGCGCCGAACACATACAAGACCATCTTCGCCAGTTGCACGTAGCCTTTGATCGAGCGCGTCCGGGCGTGTTCGGTACGTGCATAGATGTCGAGCGACGCATTGAGAAGGGCGCTGACCGAGAGCAGCAGGAAAAGAATGGTGAACGACAACGCCACATTGCCAAGAAAGATCATGGCGGTTTTGCTTAATTCCGGCACCAGATGCAGGCCGAACTGGATGACCAACGACGGCGTCATCTGCGCCAGGCGCTGAAACACCTTGTTATGGCGAAAGTCATTGATCCAGTGCAGCGCCGGCTGGCGGCCGAGCATGCGGCTGGCGTGCAGGATCAGGTAGCGCGCAACTCGTCCGAGCACTAGCGCGATGACCAACAGCAACATCAGCGCCAGGCCGGATTGCAGAAACGGATGCTGTTCCAGGGTGCCCCAGAGGTCTTGGGCTGTAAGCCAGAGCTGTTTGAAATCCATGGGAGAACGATTCTTCTGTGAGACGCGATGAGTAATTAGAGCATTTAAAACGCGCGGTATTGCCGTTGATGATAAATCAGGCAACAAAAAATGCGCCTGCATTGGTGTGTGGGGGGCTCGGCATAGCACTGTCCGGGCGCGCCGTACAAGGTGTGAATGATCGCTGTTCGCATAGATGAATTTGTGAATTTACGTCTTTTTTTAGATTGATTAATGACGTCAGAAAGTTGTCGGTTGGGGCGAAACCTGTAAAGCGCCTGGGAACTCGAAGCGTATCTATCCAGAACGTTAATTTTGGCAAGTCACAATAAATAAGTTTTGCACTGATAGAGGTCAGCAAAATGGACGTCGCACCATCCTGACTAATCGTTAGTTATGGGTTTTTAGCGCTTATTAGTAGTTTTAAGTTGATGATTTTGAAGTGCTTTAAATAATGTAACATTTAGTTACACTTCTACGGATTTACTTATCGTTCAGCGCAAATGTAGTCTGCAAAAACTTTCTACCTTGCAGACGGAACTTGCATGGAAAACAACTCTGGAGCTTTCTTCGGAAAGCACACTCTTGGCGAGCTTTATAATGTCGCTCCGAAAAAACTAAACGATCTAAGTTTTCTGACTGAGCTCTTGTGCGCTGCGGCGACTAAAGCGGGCGCAACAGTCTGTGGAACTGTGTCCAAACAGTTTGATCCGCAAGGCGTTACAGTTCTGGTTTTACTGGAAGAGTCTCATGCTTCCTTTCATACCTACCCGGAACTCGGCGCGCTATTTCTCGATATTTTCACTTGTGGGACGCAGTGCGATCCGGATAAGGCTTTTGAGTTTATCTGTGCTGCACTCGAATGTGATGAGCATCAAATAAAGACTGTGAGGCGTGGCTGTCAGTAAGTAAAGCTCAATGTAAGTCATCAATGGATGAGGATGTTACAGCATGAGGAGGGTAGTGAGGATGAGCGAAGTTTCTGAACCTATGTTGCTGCAAGAGCCTATATCGGATGGGGTCAGCAGAACGTGGCAGATATACAGAACGCATTTCCAGGGGCGCACGAGATTTCAGGATATCCTTATTGCGGATACCGCCCACGGTAGAACCCTGTTCTGTAATAACGAGCGGCAAAGCTCCGAGTTAAGCCAATTGGCTTATCATGAAGGGCAAGTAATGCCAGCGCTTCTCAGTATGCCAAATTTACCGCAGTCGGCGTTGGTTATTGGTTCGTCCGAGGGGGTGGCGGTAAAAATTCTTCAGGAAGCAGGGGTGAGTCAAATCACTCATGTAGATATCGACGAAGAGTGTATGCGAGCCTGCGGTGAACACCTTCCGTATGGGTACACCGAAGAAGAAATAAAAAGGTATGTCAGTGCCAATGATGATAGCGCCATAAAAATAATTATCGGTGATGGCAAGGAGTACATAACGAACTTGCTCGGCAAGGGAAAAACCTACGACCTCATCGTGATGGATATACCCGATGAAGGGCCGGAAACAGAAGGGCTTTATAATGAGTCTTTTTGGGCCGATGTAAAATCCTTGCTGAGTCCGGATGGCGCATTCATTACCCAGGCAGGTAACTCTTGCTTATGGCGATGCAAGACCCTGAAAGAGTCTTACGAGCGGATGCAGAAGGTATTTCACCACGTCACCTACTTCGAAGTTGATGAACAGGATTGGGTCTGGCTGGTTGGCCATGCGGGGAAAGTAGAACTGTCTACTGAACAAATGCAGCGAAAACTCAGTAGCAGCAAATACGATCCACAGTACATCGACGCGGTATCGCTATCGAGATCGGTGATCGCCCCCAAAGTAATGCGCATGGATTATTGAAAATGGAATTTCAAAGTATTCAAAAGAGTGAATTGATCGAACAGGAAGTCACTCAATCACCTGTGAGTGTTTACACCGAGTGGGATCCGCTGGAAGAGGTCATCGTAGGTATTATTGATGACTTCAGGATTCCAGAGTGGGACACGAACCTGAAGGCAGTGATACCGCAAAGAACCCAGCAGTTTTTTATTGATAACTCTGGCAAGCGCTTTGACAAAGAACACGTGACGCGCGCTCGAAAAGAGGTTGATGGGCTGGCATCACTGCTCGAAGGATTGGGTATTACGGTCAAAAGGCCTAACGAACACGATCATTTCAGACCCATTGTCACGCCATTCTTCTCTACGAATGGAGGGTATTACAGCGCCATGCCTAGAGATGGCATGTTTGCGTTGGGCAACAAGATTATCGAAACACCCATGGCCTGGCGCAGTCGCTACTTTGAGACTTTTCCATTCAGGGATATTCTGAACGATTACTTTAAACGCGGTGCGCACATTACATCCGCGCCGAAGCCAATGCTCAGGGATACGATGTGGAAACAGGGGCACTCCTTTCCCGAGGAGTACTTTGATCAAGTGATCGAAGAGCATGAGCCTCTCTTTGACGCTGCCGATTTTCTTCGGATTGGGGCAGACATCGTCGGGCAACGCAGCCATGTCACTAACATGTTGGGGGTGCAGTGGCTGCAAAGAGAGCTTGGAGAAAACTATAAAATACATATTTATGAGTTTGATGACGCCTCACCCATGCACATCGACACCACAATCATGCCGCTGTCTCCCGGTCGAGTGCTGGTCAATAAGGCATGGGTAAGCAAACTGCCGGAGTTTTTCAAGGATTGGGAAATTTTGGTCCCGCCTCCCAGTACGATTCCAGACTCGCACCCGCTATATATGACCAGCAAATGGATTCACACCAACGTGCTCTCGCTGGATGACCGCACCGTTATTGTCGAACGGCAGGAAGCCGATTTTATTGCCGCCTTCAGACGTTGGGGATACGAGGTGATTCCTTGTGACTTCCGAAACTTTCAGTCATTCGGTGGCTCGTTCCATTGTGCAACACTGGATGTGAGAAGGTCAGGCAAATATCAACGGTACACTTGAATAGCGAAGGATCGCTTATGAATACTCAATGGGAAATGCTAGAACAGGGAATTGCTCAGTTCAAAGGAGGTAAAGTCTCCAGGCTGATGGCATGCGGTATTGCAATTATGCATATCTCCGCCGGTATCGTGGCTGCGGCGTTAAGTTATTTTGTCTTTACCTATAGCCTGATGCTGGGCATGGTCTTGTATTTCCCGTTGATATTCTTCATTGGTACTCGATGGCGGGCAATAAATAACATGTCGCACGAGTGTTTTCATTTGTATTTCACTCGGGAAAGAAAATGGAACGAACGGATTGGAGTCATTCTCGGGATTATCGAGTTTGGCTCTTACTATGACTTCAGAGAGGAGCATGCCAGCCATCACAGATATTTGGGAGACTACCAAGCGGACGGGGATTTCCGTGGCTTTGAAAAGTTTGGGTTCTCTCAGGCGGTTACGCCCGTCGCGGTATGGAAGCAATTGTTGTTTGCCATGTCGTTGCGACACTTGCGTGAATATATATTTGTGAAGATCTATGTGAAGCGAGATCCATTGTGGGCGAAAATTGTCCGGGGCAGCTATATCGTACTTCTCATTATCTTCGCAACCTTTTCCCCGCTGGTATTTTTTGCCTATTTCCTTGTGCCATTTGCCACTGCATACCAAGTTATAAAATACCTGACAGATTATCTTGATCATGGTGGCCTCCTTGATAATGTGGATGCTCTCTATAAATCCAGGAATTGCTATATCAAGAACCCGGTTATGCGATCTATAGCATTTCCACGACATGACTGTTTTCACCTGGTACATCACTTGTTTCCTGCTATTCCGAATAAAAGAATGCAGGAAGCTCATAACTGGTTGGCAGAAATGTGGCCAGAGTATGGACAGATGGAACATGGTTTTTATCATAAACTTGTCAAGCTGGGCGGGCATGCGACATGAAAGATGTCTTGATGGCCATGAACACTGAAGTTAAGACGCCTTATTATTTATGTGATTCGTCATTGCTCGAGCGCAATGTATCCATTATGAACATGATTGAGCAACGTGCAGGATGTACGGTGCTGTTTTCGATGAAGTCGTTCAATGCTGTCGGTATCCTCAATGAGTTTTTTGATGGGCGTGTTTCTGGTTACTCAACAGGTTCGTCTTTCGAATTCAGAAGTGTCACTGAAGGCGGGTTGAGAAAACCAGCGGTGCTGAGTATTTATAAGCCCGCATTTACCCAGGCGGAAATTCTGGAATATTCCGCGAAAGCTGATTTTCTGGTTTTTAATTCTGCAGAGCAACTCAAGCTTTTCCAGAGCTTGCAAGCGAGTCACGATATAAAGCTACATGCCAGAATCGGCGTGCGGGTTAATCCGGAAATATCCGTCGTGGAAAAGGATTTATATAATCCTTGCAGACCCAACTCTCACTTGGGAATCAAGCTTACCGAACTCGATGCTTTGGACACTGCCTACAGCGGGATCCTAATCCATAATATGTGCCAGTCAAGAGATGCACAGGAGTTCTGTACTAATCTGGACCTCATCGAGCAAAAACTCGACGTGGTCATACGAGGCGGGAATTTGACGTGGATAAACTTTGGTGGAGGAAGTTTATTCACCTCGCCGGGTTACGATCTGGATCGGATCATTTACCGACTAAAGACGTTTCGCGATAAGTATAATCTGGACATTTACTTGGAACCGAGCGAAGCATGGGTGCTGGACGCCGGGTACCTGGTAGCAGGGGTGCTGGATATTAACGGAAGGGAAAATAAAAACGCGATATTGGATATTTCCGTACCTGCGCACATTCCAGATGTGCTCGAGATCCCATATAGCCCGCGCGTCATCAATGGAAAAGTGGCTGCAGTGAGTCAGTTTTCATACACGTTATGTGGCTTGTCCTGCATGTCGGGTGATGTAGTGGGTACCTATGAGTTTGATGCCGAGCTCCATGTCGGCTCCAAAGTCGTGTTTGAAGACATGCTCCCTTATTCTATGGTTAAAAGCAGTTTTTTCAATGGTGTAGCCAAGCCGGATATTTACCTGTGGTCTTCGGATAACAAGATAAAAAATATCAAGGCTTATGCATTTGAGGATTACGTTAATGCATAGACTACCGTCGATAGTAGAGAATTATGAACTTTGTCATTCCAGCGAGAGCGTGATTGTCGATGGCGATTATGCAGCGTTGTCTGAACGCGACGGTGCACTGGGTCATCAGTCGGCATTGCTGGTCTGGAAAGAAGGGTTCTTGAACGAAGGGTTGAAGCGTCACTTCGCGCGCGCCGATTGGCCTATTGAGCTAGTCAAAGCGTTCGCACCTTCTGAATGGCGTTGGGTGATGAAGTATCCGGAGGAGGGCGATCTGGTCGCAGAATCAATGTCGATTCTGGAAAAAGCGGCAGGACTTAACGGCCGACCTGACGGGAATATTCATCTTACGCTGGAGTTGAGGAGCTACGATGTCCGCGACTCAGAGGTGGGAGGTCTGAGTTGGTGGCAAAGTCGTGCGCATTCTGTTCGCGGTAAAACTGAACTTGGCGACCTGTTCGTCAACAGGCTCCTTGACGTTTTGGCGGAGGTAGAACGTTCTGGAGCAAGCTTCTTCGTTGAGCAACTGTCGATCATCATCTCTAAAGACGAAATGGCGTCACAAGGAACACTAACGCCATTCCTCCATTCGGATATGTATTACGGTGTTCGCGAAACAGCCATTACTTCACTTCTCGAGACTGGCTGGGAAGGGCATGGCGGGGCGTTGTTCATGCCTGACGTGAAAATGGCTCATTTTGGCGAAGACGATGAATCGATAGGCCTGCAGGAAACGTTTGAACTTGCCTTTGAACACGCTCTGTGGAAGACATATTCGGGCGATATCCTGATCTACGATGGACAGATCAAGGACGGTGAGGCTTGCGGTAGCAGAGGCATTCCGCATATCTCCCCGGATCAACCTGGACGCTCATCCAGGCTGTGTGTACTGATGCATCATAAATCTTGCACGGTAGAGGATTAGTAACTTGAGCATGGATGCCGGATTGATGACATACGATTGTCAGAAGTTTACGAATGCGATCGAACAGATTGAAGAACTGGCGAAGAGCGTTTCGAAACCGGATACCGATTCCCGGGTCATACAACTTGATGCGTTGCGTTTTTGGTCAGCCAACGCGCAGGCGATGGAGAAGTTCCAGCATTTTTCTAAAGAAGATATCAATCAGTTCAAACTTGAACGATTGAAGCGCCTGGTTGATTTCGCTTATGAAAAAGTACCGTTCTATCGACAGCTCTACACGAGCGTAGGGTATGAACCCGGGGCGATTGCTAGCCTTGAGGATTTTTCCAAGTTGCCGATCGTGACAAAAAGGCAGTTGCGGGAATTTGAGATGGTCGAACGAGTCTCCTCGCCAGATAAAATAATCAGTACACCCTCCACAAGGACTTCCGGCTCCAGCGGCACACCGTTTATCAGCTTTCACGATCAACCGGATATCTTGCGGGACTACTCAGAGGTGTTGCGGTTTTATAACAGCTGTCTGAAACGTCCGCTGGAGTCAGGTGACTGGATCTATTTGATCCACCACGCCGGGTTGTGGGTTTCTTCCTTTGACGGAACGTATCGAACATTTCAATTGCCCGATCTCTTCCCGGCCACACCGCTGGGTCAACACCTCGAGTTTCTCCGGCCACGCGTAATATCGACGTTACCGAGTTACCTGCCACTCATCAAAGAAATGGGCCTGCGGCTGAGCGACTATGGTGTAGAGGCAATAGTGACAAACTCTGAATACAGCCCGCAATCCGAGCGTGATTTTTACGCTAGGGAGTTGGGTGTCGCCGTGTTTGATGAGTACAGTTCCGAGGAGTTTGGTTTAATCGCCACTCAATGCAGTCACGGTATGTATCACGTGGTTGAGGACGGTGTGCATGTCGAAATTATTGATAAAGATGCCAGCGAGTTGGGGACGGTCATCTGTACAGATCTGAACAACTGGTTCATGCCCTTGATTCGATTTGAACACGGTGATCTCGCTTGCGAAGTTTCTGCTCATGAAGCTTGCAGTTGTGGGCGTCATGGGACGCGGATTTCTGAAGTCAACGGCAGAAGTGATGACGCGTTTCTGACTGCGGATAATCGCGTAGTGCCCAGTGCATCGATTCTCGCAGCTGTCGATGATGTCCTGGTGGAACACGATCTTAATCTGAATGAGTTTCGCGTTATTCAAACCAGCGCTACCGACGTTTTATTGCAGACGATTTACAGCGGCCCGACATACTGCGAAATGCCGAAGTTGCTTGCTCATTTCAACGAAAGACTGATCGCTCTGTTTGGTTACTCTGTAAATCTGCATCATCAGGAAGTCGCAGCTTTGGCCGATGTGAAATCATATAAAAGAAAGTGCCTGGTAAGAGACTGGAGTAAATCTAATCATGTCCCTGGTTAAACTAGAAGATTTATCTTTGGGTTACGGCGCAGAACCGGTATTTGAAGGCGTGGCGCTGTCTCTTGCCGAGGGTGACCGATTAGGCCTGGTGGGTAGCAACGGTTCCGGCAAGTCGTCCCTGCTCAAATGTATCTCCGGTAGTTCAGATGATTACAGCGGATCACTGACCAGACAAAAAGGTCTGAAATCCTTCTATGTCCATCAAGGTTTGATTGAGCTCGCTCAAGGTAATGTGACATGCGACGTTTTTCTGCGTGGTTATCTCACGGATGCCGTGGATGACTGGAAAATTGACTACACTTTTGAGTCATTGAAATTTCCGAAGAAGTATCGGGAGTTGCAAATCCGTGAGTTAAGCGGTGGCTGGAACAAAATGTTGATGTTTGCGGCTGCTCTGATATCCGAGCCTGATCTGTTGATCCTTGATGAGCCGACCAATCACCTGGATATGTACAGGACAGATATTCTCGTTGATGTTTTGCAAACCGTTGGCTGGGTCAATACGTTGTTGGTTGCCAGCCATGATCGTTTTTTTCTCGACGCTGTGACTCAGCAAACACTTTTCCTTGATCGGATAGGGGTATACAGATTTCCCTACTCGTATTCTCGTGCAAAAGGCTTTATGTATGAGAAGGAACGCGAACTCGAGAACTCCCTGCAGGACCGAAAGTCAGAAATTGAAAGATTGACTCAAAGTGCGAAATTACAACGTCAGTTGGGTGTCAATAATTTTTCTGACAAGGCCTCTCAGAAAGCCAAGCAGATCGAAAAAAAGATAAGAGTGCTAAAGACGACGTTACCCGATCGACAGACCGTTGATACTGTGCAAATCAAATTGGAAACCGAGTCGATCGAGGCGAAGTATCTGATCAAACTCTATGATTTCAAGGTGAATAATCCTTCGGGAGAGTTGTTATTCACGGTTCCAGAGTTGGAAATAAAACGAGGTGACAGGATTGTTATCACCGGCGCCAATGGGTCTGGCAAGTCATCTTTTCTTCGTGTTATCGCGGGATTGTCGAGCGACGCGCTGGAACTGACTCCTAGCGCTCGAGTCGGGTACTTCGAGCAGAGCTCATCCAGGCTATCAGTTGATAAATCCATACTCGATTTTGTTTTAGAAAACGCTGAGCCCGATTCAACTCGGGCTGTTGCACTGCTGGCTTCGGCGGGTTTCACCTATCTTGATACAAAAAAAAGCATGCTGCGAACCAGCTTCGGCGAGAGGGCGCGACTGTCTCTGTTGGCGCTACGGCAGACCAAACCAAATTTTTTGCTGTTGGACGAACCCACGAACCACCTTGATATCAAGTCCCAGGAAATGTTGGAGGATGAAATCAGGCGCATGAACTCTGCGGCATTAATTGTTTCTCACGATCGACGTTTTGTTGAGAATGTCGGGAACAGATTTTTTTCAATCAAAGGTGGTGTTCTGGTGGAGGGGGCCTTTCATGGAGAGGAATCTTTTTGAGGATAAGATCAGACTGGATTTAAAGAAGTTAAGATCAGATATGGATGCGTTGAAGTTGCGCGAGGATATCTCTGCTCTCATGCGTCAGTCGACTCTGAAAAGCATCTGCTATATCGCTTTGGAATATTTCATCATTGCGTTTTCGGTTTGCCTGGTGTTGAATTTCAGTTATTGGTTTATTCCGTTAAGCGTCATTCTTATGGGCGCGCGGCAGCGTGCACTCGTCGTATTGGTGCACGAAGGTTCACACCGTAATCTTTCCGCTAGTGCTTTACTGAATGACGTCATGACCAAGTTGTTTTGTGCATTGCCGATGATCATATCGCTTGATTCATATAGAAGTATTCACGGGCAGCACCATCGATATCTCGGTGATCCGGAAAAAGACAGTGACTATCTGCATGATCCCCAGTTGGTTGAAAAGGGCTGGATAAAGCTTTACTGCTCGGAGCTATTAAGCCTGGAGTCGTGGTTGGGTAATGCTTTTGGTTTGCCGGTGCAACTGAAGTTGGCATTGAATTGTTTGCTATGGTGGAGTGCAGTTCTTGGATTGATATTTTATTTTTCTGGTCTGGAGGCCGTTGCTGTTTTCGTCGGGCTCTGGATTATTTCCAGAGCAACCGTTTATCACGCGATCATCAGCTTTGTGATCATATCGGATCATGTTGGTCTTGTTCCCGGTGGAATCATGAGCTTCGCCAGAAACCATCCTTCCACGGGGTTCCTGAGGAAAATGGTTCATCCGCATTTCAATGGTTTGCATTTGACTCACCATTTATTGCCGACGGTGCCGTATCACAATCTCAAGAAAGTTCATGAGGTACTATTGGTGGTGCCGGATTATAACAAGGCAGAACACTGCTATACTTATTTTACCGGGACGCATAGCGTAATTGAGTCTTGGTGCAGGAAGATATCCAAGGGAGCGGAATCTTGATTACACCATGTATAGATAACGAATACGAAAAACTCGAAGCGGTTTTGTTGTCTCAGCCTTTGCTCAGTCACGCCTGTCCTGAGTTTCCGACCGAGAAGTCCTTGGGCCAGTACGCCAGGTTAGTCAGTGAGTTGGAAAAGCGGGATATTCACTGCCTATATGTAAAGTCTGAGCTTGATTTGCCCTATCAATGTTATACCCGAGATAGCAGCATTTTTACGCCGTTCGGCGTCTATGTAAATAACATGGGTTTTTGTGAGCGAGAGAAAGAGACGCAGTTGATCAAAGAGTTTGCATCTGATCATGGATGGCCTCTAGCACATGAGGCTCAACAAGGGACGTTGGAGGGCGGAGACGTCATCGTTGTACGAAACGGTCTGGTTGTCATCGGGACGAACCAATTGAGGACATCCCATTCAGGTGCGACTGAAATTCAGGATTTATTCATAGACAACGGCTGGAAGGCATTAATAGTCAATTACGACGTCACACTGAGGCATCTCGACGTCGCCTTGGGCGTTATTGATAAGCATACGATTGTCTATGCTGCTGGAAAGATTGACGAAGAGGAAATAGACCGATTAAGGACGGAAGGGATTGACTGCATTCCAGTGGACGTAACCGAAACGCCGTTTGCCTGTAATTTTGTCAATCTCGGCGACGGTGTGCTATTGACAACTGTACTTTGCCCCGCAACCAGGGCAGTGTTCCAGAAGCTCGGCTGTACGTTGGTCGAAGTAGATCTGTCTGAATTTATAATGGACGATGGTGGCCCTCATTGTTTAATACAGTGCATTGCCAGAAAGACGCTAAAGGACTATTGATGATTCGCTTGAGTAATATATTAGGTGTTTACCGACTGGCGCTGCCTCTGGCTGTTTCGAATTTGATCGTATTTGCCTCGGGAGCGATCGATTATTTTTTTATTGGGCGACTGGGGGAGCAAGAACTTGCGGCCGCTTCCCTGGCGTTTAACCTGTATTTTTTTATAAAAATTCTCGGGGATGGAATTATTCTTGCGATCATCCCGATGCTAGGGAAGTTGGTTGAGGCCGGCGCGTATAAAGAGGCCACGCAGGTTGTCCTGAACAGTGTAATCGCGTTGGCGGTTGTGTCATTGCTGGCGAGTCCCTTTTTGATAGGTGGCGAATGGTTGCTCAATGTTCTCGAGCAGCCGCGTGAACTGACCAGTCTTATGTTTCCGCTTTTTCTCTCTCTCACGATCAGTTTGCTGCCGTCTTTTGTATTTACCATTCTGGTTACTTATCTTTCTGTGCTGCATGCACCATGGGAGGTTTTCAAGCAATCGCTGCTGTATTTGTTGGCGAAGTTGCTTGTTGGCTACTGTCTGTTCACGGTGTTCGACGTGGGGCTTCCGAGTGTCGGGATTTCGACATTGCTCTGCAGCTTCATGGCGATTTTGGTCGCGGGTGATCATCTGTATCGAAAGCGGCGAATCGTGTTCTCTGCGAATAGATTCAAATTCAGTCGGCACTTGGTATCGCAGGTTCTTGCTATTGGCACACCGATCGGGCTGCTCGAACTCTCGACTATTGCCTCGACCATGGTTGCTGCGTTTTTCATGTCACCCTTCGGCGAGTCGGCGATTGCGGCCAATGCCTTGGCTGTGCTCTCTATAGAAATCGTCATTGTTTTGATGTTCGGCTTCAGTGACGCTTCTGCGATATTGGTTTCAAAGTCTATTTCGTTGTCGGAATCACGGCGCAACATCATTTCTGTCCTGTTTGCTGGTTTGTTGTTTTCGATCGTATTGCTGTTGGTTATGTTTGCTTTCAAAGGGGATATTCCCATTTTGTTTTTACCCGATTCCTCTGGGTCAGCTGATACCTTGCAGCTCACCGAAGACTTCATCGAGATTGCATTGTTCTTGTTTGTCTTTGATTCGGTAGCCATTATTTTGCGCGGAGTTATGCAGGGCTATGGTGAAACCGGAAAACAGCTTTTTATCAGCCTCTTGGGTAACTGGCCGATAGGTCTCTGTTTGGGACTTGCGCTGGCTTATGCGGGAGGTTTTGACGCCAAAGGGATATGGTATGGCATGGCAGCCGGCCATTTATTCACGTTTGCAGGCATGGTTTTGCTGGTGATTTTTCGTGATAAGGAACAGCGACTTGACTCAAAAGCTCGCTCTCTGACTTCCTGAGGTGTGCTGACAGATAGAAGATGTGTCGATGGCTCGGAAGGCGTTTTCAGGACGCAGTTGAGTCCACCCGATGGCGTTATTTTTTGCCGTTTGTATAAAGAAACTCGGCCTGAGCGCTCGAAACCGGTAACCTATGCAGCTGTTTTTTTGCATATCTTCGAGGTAGCACCCGTGTTTTCCCAATTCGCCCTGCACGAACGCCTGCTTAAAGCTGTGGCCGAGCTGAAATTTGTCGAGCCAACGCCTGTGCAAGCCGCGGCCATCCCGCTGGCGCTCCAAGGGCGTGATCTGCGGGTGACGGCGCAAACCGGTAGCGGCAAAACCGCCGCTTTCGTTCTGCCAATCCTCAATCGCCTGATCGGCCCGGCCAAGGTTCGCGTCAGCATCAAGACGCTGATCCTGCTGCCGACCCGCGAGCTGGCCCAGCAGACGTTGAAGGAAGTTGAGCGCTTTTCGCAGTTCACTTTCATCAAGTCCGGCCTGATCACCGGCGGTGAAGACTTCAAGGTCCAGGCTGCGATGCTGCGCAAAGTGCCGGACATCCTCATCGGTACCCCGGGCCGGATGATCGAGCAACTCAACGCCGGCAACCTCGACCTCAAAGAAGTCGAAGTGCTGGTGCTCGACGAAGCCGACCGCATGCTCGACATGGGCTTCGCCGAAGACGTCCAGCGTCTGGTGGACGAATGCCCGAACCGTCAGCAGACCATGCTGTTCTCGGCCACCACCGGTGGTTCTGGACTGCGCGACATGATCGGCAAGGTGCTGAACAACCCTGAGCACTTGCAGCTCAACGCGGTCAGCCAACTGAACTCGACCACCCGCCAGCAAATCATCACCGCCGACCACAATCAGCACAAAGAGCAGATTGTGAACTGGTTGCTGGCCAACGAGACCTACCAGAAGGCCATCGTCTTCACCAACACCCGCGCCATGGCCGACCGTATCTACGGCCGCCTTGTGGCTCAGGAATACAAAGCGTTCGTGCTGCACGGTGAGAAAGACCAGAAGGATCGCAAACTGGCGATCGACCGTCTGAAGCAGGGTGGCGTGAAGATTCTGGTAGCGACCGACGTCGCGGCCCGTGGTCTGGACGTGGATGGTCTGGATCTGGTGATCAACTTTGACATGCCCCGCAGCGGCGACGAATACGTGCACCGCATCGGTCGTACCGGCCGTGCCGGTAACGACGGTCTGGCGATCTCGCTGATTTGCCACGGCGACTGGAACCTGATGTCGAGCATCGAGCGCTACCTGAAGCGGAGCTTCGAGCGCCGTACCATCAAGGAAGTCAAAGGCACCTACGGCGGACCGAAAAAGGTCAAGGCTTCGGGCAAAGCCGTTGGCGTGAAGAAGAAAAAGACTGACGCCAAGGGCGACAAGAAAAAAACCGCTGCCAAGACGCCGACCAAGCGCAAGAGCGCCAACCGTCCGAAGCCGGACTCGTTGGTGAGCAGCGATGGCATGGCGCCGCTGAAGCGCCGCAAGCCGGCAGAACCTGCGGCTGAGTAAGGCGTTTCAGGCGCACAAAAAAACCCGGACACTGTCCGGGTTTTTTTTCGTCCATCAGTTGCCGAGCTGGCCACTGGTGTCGGCGTCAAAGCGCCGTTTAGCCTGATCGGCCGCTGGTTTCAATGCGGCAAGCAGTGCTGCTTCGCTGTACAACCCGGTACCCGCCAATTCCTTGGGCGTCGGCTCGATCGGGATCAGTACATCTTCCCCATCGGCATGCAGCCAGATCGCCACAACGTGCAGTGCCGAGACAAACAGCACGCGCAGCTCAACGGTTTTGCCCTGTAATTGCGGCGCTTGTTCCGCCAGTTTCAGCGCACCCACCGTAGCTGCGGCGTGATCGCCGTGATTCAGCGAGGCAAACTCGACATGCCCGCGCACTTCGGTCAATTGCGCATCGGCAATCGTCACGCCGTCGGCAAATACCAGGTAATGCCAGTCGCCGAGGCGGGCGTCTTTCAGCCCTTTGCCGTGGCTCAGGTCCTCCAGATTGAGCGAGTAGCCACGGTACGCCTCGCTGAGGCTGATTTTCGCAGGTAGCGCATTGGCGAACTGGCGATTGGCGCCAAAGCCATGGGTTTGCAAAGCGGCTTGCAGCGCCGGACGCAAGGTCTGTACGCCGTTGGAAGGCGCCTTTGGATAAGTCAGTTGCATGATGTCGCCCTCCTAGTTTTTCACGGTGAAGTAAGTGTGGGTCCAGTTGCCGCCGCCGTTATAGGCACGGGGGAACGCGTTCAGCGCGCGGGTCGAATAGCCGTAGATCGAGTCTGCAACCAATACGTAATCGCCATTGGTGCCGTAGATCGTCAGAAAGTGCGCACCGCCGCCGTACCAGGCGCAGCGCAAGCCGACCGGGCGGCCCATGCTGATCTGGTTCTGAATGGCCGACATCTGTAGCGAGCCCTGATTCATGCCGTTGTAACTGCGGGTGGTTTGCAGAGCGGAATCCAGATAGCCGTAGACGTTGCACGGGCCCGGCTGATTGCAGCAGTTGCGGTCGAGCTGGGTGCTGGCCACGCCGCACTGCGTCCAGTTTCCGGTGCCGTAATAGTTGCCAACCGAGGCGGACACGGCGGCCCAGCACCAGTTGGTCTGGGTCTTTTCTGCATGTTGAAGTTGAGGCTGCCAGCGGCGAGGGCGCTGATCTGTTCAGCGGCCTCGACTTCGACCAGTTGCGGGTCGAGCAGATGGCTGGCCAGGCACCTTGGCAGTGATTCGCCGGTGAATCGTGTTGCTTCTGTGGTTAACATTTTTTCAATCCTCCATGAATGAAAACAAGCATCTTGCTTGTGAGGGTGTTGCGGTATTGCTGAGCGATCGGTGCTTAACGGTTGCCATCTTCTGTGGCCGGTTCCGATCTCCTTGCTCGAGGTAACCCTAGTCAGGGATATGCATTAATGCAAATAAATAAATGCATTAATGCATTTTCAGGCGCAAAAGATCGCAGCCTGCGGCAGCTCCTACAGGGATCGATGCAGGAGTTGCCGCAGGCTGCGATGTTTTGACCTGGCTTTTAGCTTTCGGCTTTTTTCTCAGCCGTACTCAATTCTTTCAACCGCTGATCAATCAATTGGCACTTGTCCGGCAGGTCCTTGCTGGCCGTACCAAGATCCATTTTCTGCAACTCGGCATTGATCTCTTTGGCCTTGGCCGGATTCTGTTCGGTGAGCTTGGCGACTTCCTTGGCCAGTTGTTCACGTTTGGCGGTGGCCTCCTCCGGCGTACAGGCCCAGACGGGCAGGGCGCAAGCGAGGGTGGCGGCGAGGGTGAGCTTGATCAGGGTTTTCATCGGGGCAGGCCTCAGTTCCGGTTAAGGCGGGTTAACCGGTTGAGGCCTTGAGCGCGGGAAAAGTTCAGTGCTTATTGCTCTTCGTGGCAGCAACTCGATTTAGCACCTTGCTCATAACGATCATGATGCCGAACCCATTCCATGATCTCGTCTTCATTCCTGCCTTTGGGCGTGAGATCGAGGTAGTTGTAGGCACCGACCAGCATGTCGAGACCGCGAGCATAGGTTGAGTAGGTGTGGAAAATGTCGCCATTCGCATTGCGATAAAACACGCTCAGCCCGGGCATTTCTTCCTCGGCGCTGTCAGTTTTTTCGTAGTTGTACGTAGCCTTTCCCGCCGCGACATCTTCTGCCCGGGCGCAAACACCGAAGTCGTAGTTGAAGTCACAACCCTCTGACGACACCCAATCAAACTTCCAGCCCATGCGCCGTTTAAAGTCCTGGAACTCATTGAATGGGGCGTGAGAAACAGCCACAACAGCGATGTCGTGATGGGCCAGATGCTGATTGGCGCCATCGATATGGTCGCTGAGGAACGAGCACCCCTGGCACCCTTCCTCCCAATCCTTGGCAAACATGAAGTGGTAAACCACCAGTTGGCTGTGTTTGCCAAACAAGTCAGTGAGTTTCAATTCACCGTTCGAACCCTGGAAGTGGTAGTCCTTGTCGACCTTCACCCATGGCAAAGCGCGACGTTCCGCGCTCAGCCGGTCGCGTTCCTTGGTGAAGGCTTTCTCGTGAATCAGATGTTGCTTACGGGCGGCGAGCCATTCTTCGCGCGATACCACCGGATGATTCTCAATGTTCATGATGATTTCTCCTGCGGGGTTGAAACCGTCTGTTTCAGACTAGTCGTTTAACCCTGCTGAAAATCGACAGACCGCCGGTCGGTCGGCTCGGGAAATGCGGCTGAACGGCTGACAGCTACTCCGGTCACAACCTATGAACGCGCCATAAATCACGCGCATCGGAGGTTGTATCAGGATGACGACTTATAACTGGGATTTGATTGAACGCTTGCTGCACGAAGTGCAGAACAGCGCCGGCCACAGTTTTGCCCCACGGGCCTACGCCGAAGACTATGCCGCGGCGAAAGCCAGCGCTGGCGAGCCGATCGAGAATCTGGATCATCTGAAAACGCTGGCTTGCGACTATGAAAGGTTGCTGCTGTTGCGCGGCTACATCGCACCGCGTCCGGATGAGGAGGGCAGCACGGGTAACAATTTTGTCCTGACGCCGCGCGGTTCCAGCTTGCTGAGCCTGATCGACAGCAGCATTCCCGGCAACGATCACCCGCGTCAGGTGCTGGATGAGCAGGAGGATGCGCTGGCTGAGGCGACGTTTGATGAAGTGGCGTCAAAAGCCCAGATCGCCTGATTTTCCACAGGGCAAAAGATCGCAGCCTTCGGCAGCTCCTACAGAGATCGGTGTAGGAGCTGCCGAAGGCTGCGATGTTTTGATCTTCTAATTCTGCTTCGCGGCCTTGAGGCATTTGAGGTCGTTGAAGTCTTTGCGCACCCCTTCGATCTTCTTCAACAACCGCTGCCGCTGTTGCGGCGTGCTTTCGGCCATCAGATCCACTGCTAGCGAGCGTCCCTGCGCCTCAGTATCGGCAAAGGCCTTGCGGTAATCCGCTGTCCATAAGGTCTCGCGATTGACCAGAAGCGTCTCGATTCTCTGTGGGAATTCGGGACTTTTGCGTTGTGCGACTGCGGCACTGAACTGCTTCTGCCAATGGGCGCGATTGGCGATCCATTGCGTGTACTGATCGCCCAGCGCGGTCGACCACGCCATGACCCGCTGCTCCTGCGTGGCGCTCAGTGGCCCCAGCCAATCGTTCAGACGTTTAACCATGCGCGCGCCACGTTCGGCAATTTGCTGCTTAAGCGGTGGTTTCAGGTATTCCTGCTGACGCTTGCGCAAATCCTTGGCAAACGCGTCATTCATTTCCGCCACCTGTTTGTCGTCCAGACCTTGCAACAGCTCGACGGCGGATGGGGTGATTTCCCGCGCTGTTTCGGCGATGGCCTGCTTGGCCTCCACCGTGCGGGCCTGCAGCGCGGCATCGGTGACCTGATTGGTTTCGACCATTGTCTGCAGGCGATCAAGCCAGTCCAGGTAGCCCGGCAATTGCGTGGTGCAATGCCAGCTCAGGTGGTCCTTGAGGCGTTCGTTGAACCAGTCTTTCTGCTCGCCGTTCATGTCCAGGTAATCGCCGAGCGTCCATGGAATGATCACATCGAGATTGCGATAAGCCAGGCCGACGCGACTGCAGGCGCCGAGGGCGAGGGTGAAGATCAGTAGCGCGGCGATGTGTTTGAACCAGCGAGACATGGGCGAATCCTTGCGTGAGCCTGGCTTCGAGGGACTGATTCCTATGTGAACGCAGAATGAACCCGGCAGTTCAGCCGATCAATAGAACGCGCGTTCAGCCTTGAGGGTGACGAGGCCGTCGCACTGACTGTTGTGCCCGGAGTAGGCCGAGCAATCGCTGCCGCTGAGGCTGGAGTTGCTGTAGATCAGGTCGAGATCGACGCCCATGAATGGCCGGGACAATTTCACTGACCAATCGGTAAAGCTGCCGACATAACCACCGTCCACAGCTACCGGCGTGTTCAGTTGGTGGGTGGTGTATTTCATGCTGACGCCGATGCCGAACGGTTGATTGCCGCCAAGATCGGCAAACAAGGTGTTGTTCTGTTTATCCGGGTCGTTGCTGAAGGCCACGCCGAAGCGGCTGCCGAGCAAGGTCAAACCACCGAACAGCTCCTGGCTGTCGAGCGTTTCTACCTTGGGATAGCTGTAGTGGATCATCCCGACTTCGTAACCAAGGGTTTGATCGAAAGGCTGTTTAAAGCCGACGTAGGAGTCGATCTCGAGGTTCTTGCCCGGCGTGATGCCCATGCTCGGCGCGTACTGGCCAACGTAGAGGCCACTGTCGTGGCTCAGGTCGAGGCCGCCGTGGAAGGAACCGATTGCCGCGGGTTTGACCAGACCCTGGGCCATGCTGCGCGTGGGGGTGGTGCCAAGTTTGAGATCGAAGTCGCCCAGTTCACGCTGGAAAATCTGCGCGTGCGCGGTCGCACTGGCCAATAGGCCTACGAGTAATAAACAGGATGGTTTGCGCATGCGTCACTCCATGAACAGCGAGGGCAGGTCGGCGGGCCTGCTGAAACGCTTGATCTAGACGCGTGCAAGGATACCGGCGAATGCTCGGCGTTGAAGGCCGTTCGTCGATTTGAAAGGATTTTTGTTTAATGCGGAGGGTATGTTGCGCGGTGCCAGTCCAGACGCTTCGAAGCTCAAAGCGCCTCTGGACGGGTGTAAACCGGGTATTACTTCTTGCCCAGGCTGATCTGCTTGGACGGGCCGAATGTCTGGCCACTGACGCCTTTGGCAATTTGCTGAATCTCGCCGCCGGACTTGAGGAACGCTGCGATCTGATCGTTGATCGATTCGCTGGTTTCAAC